>Ga0123353_10005210_pt1 | contig 17001 bp, 14 predicted proteins | sample TergutLab28metaG_3_FD_92763 | JGI IMG/M metagenome (GOLD analysis project Ga0123353, IMG submission 92763) | Labiotermes labralis P3 segment gut microbial communities from Petit-Saut dam, French Guiana - Lab288 P3 | ecosystem: Host-associated > Arthropoda: Insects > Digestive system > Gut ...
ACTCCATATTGTCTTGGTATGTTGTGACTGTGCTGTGATTACATGTTTTGACTAAGCTCTGTTCACATGTTGTGACTGCTGTCTTCACATGTAACTGTGCTCTCATCTAATGTTGTGACTCTGTGCTGTCTTCAAATGTTTTGTCTCCGTGCTCTCTTCACATTTTGTGTCTGTGCTGTCTTCACGTGTTTTGACTCTGTTCTGTCTTCAAATGTTTTGACTCTGTGCTCTCTTCACATGTTGTGTCTGTGCTGTCTTCACATGTTGTGACTCTGCTCTCTTCACATGTAACTGTGCTGTCTTCACACGTTTTGACTCTGTGCTGTCTTCACATGTCGTGACTCTGTGCTGTCTTCACATGTTGTGATTCTGTGTCCTCTTCACATGTTGTGATTCTTTGCTGTCTTAATATGTTGTTACTGTGCTGTCTTCACATGTTGTGACTATGCTCTCTTGACATGTTGTGACTGCTGTTTCACATGTTGTGACTGTGCTGTCTGCACATGTTGTGACTGTGTCTGTCTTCACATGTTGTGACTTTGTGTTTTCTTCACATATTGTGACTGTGTGCTGCCTTCACATGTTGTGACTCTGTGCTCTATTCACATCTAGTGATTCTGTGTTGTCTTCACATGTTGTGACTTTGTGCTTTCTTCACATTTTGTGAATCTGTGCTGTCTTCTAATGTTGTGACACTGGGCTGTCTTCACATGTTGTGACCCCATGCTCTCTTTGCATGTTATGACTGTTCTGTTTTCACATGTTGTGACTTTGTGCTGTCTTCATATATTGTGACTGTGTTGTCCTCAAATGTTGTGACTGTGCTCTCTTCACATGTTGTGAGTGTGTTGTCTTCATATTTTGTGACTGTGCTGACTTCACATGTTGTGACTCCATACTGTCTTGATATGTTGTGACTGTGCTCTCTTCATATGTTGTGTTCACATGTTGTGACTTCTCTCTTCACATGCAACTGTGCTGTGTTCACATGCTGTGACTCTGTGCTGTCTTCAGATGTTTTGACTCTGTGCTCTCTTCACATGTTGTGCATGTGCTGTCTTCACATATTTTGACTCTGTGCTGTCTTGAAATGTTTTGATTGTGTGCTCTCTTTACATATTGTGTCTGTGCTATCTTCACATTTTGTGACTGTGCTCTCTTCACATGTTGTGACTGCTGTCTTCACATGTAACTGTGTTGTCTTCACATGTTGTGACTCTGTGCTCTCTTCACATGTTTTGACTCTGTGCACTCTTCACATGTTGTGATTCTGTTCTGTCTTCATATATTTTGAGTGTGCTGTTTTCACATGTTGTGACAATGCTCTCTTCACATGTTGTGACTGTTGTCTTCACATGTAACTGTGCTGTCTGCACATGTTGTGACTCTGTGCTGTCTTCACATGTTGTGACTGTGCTGTCTTCACATGTTGTGAGTTTGTGCTCTCCTCACATATTGTGACTGTGTGCTGCCTTCTCATGTTGTGACTCTGTGCTCTCTTCACAGGTTGTGGTTCTCTGTTGTCTTCACATGTTGTGACTCTGTGCTGTCTCATATGTTGTGACTCTGGGGTGTCTTCACATGTTGTGACCCCATGCTATCTTCACATGTTGTGAGTGTGCTGTCTTCACATGTTGTGACTTTGTGCTGTCTTCATATATTGTTACTGTGTTATCCTCATATGTTGTGACTGTGCCCTCTTCACTTGTTGTGACTGTGTTGTCTTCACATGTTGTGACTGTGCTGACTTCACATGTTGTGACTCTGTACTGTATTGATATTTTGTGACTGTGCTGTCTTCACATGTTGTGACTATGCTCTTCACGTGTTGTGACTGCTGTCTTCACATGTAAATATGCTGTCTATACATTTTGTTAGTCTGTGCTGTCTTCAAGTGTTTTGACTCTGTGCTCTCTTCACATGTTGTGTCTTTGCTGTCTTCACATGTTTTGACTCTGTGATGTCTTCAAATCTTTTACTCTGTGCTCTCTTCACATGTTGTGACAATGCTCTCTTCTCATGTTGTGACTGCTGTCTTCACATGTAACTGTGCTTTCTTCACAAGTTGTGACTGTGTGCTGGCTTCACATGTTGTGACTCTGTGTAATCTTCACATGTTGTGAGTCTGTGCTCTCCTCACATGTTGTGTTTCTGCTGTCTTCACATATTTTGAGTCCTGGCTCACTTGACGTGTTGTTATTCTGTGCTGTCTTCATATTATTTGGTTGTTCTGTCTTCGCATGTTGTGACTATGCTCTCTTCGAATGTTGTGACTATGCTCTCTTTGAATGTTGTTACTGCTGTCTTCAAATTTAACTGTGCTGTCTTCACATGTTGTGACTCTGAGCTGTCTTCACATGTTGTGATTATGCACTCTTCACATGTTTTGACTGCTGTCTTCACATGCAACTGTACTGTCTTCACATTTTGTAATTCTGTGCTGTCTTCACATGTTGTGACTGTGCTGTCTTCATATGTTGTGACTGTGCTGTCTTCACATATTTTGACTGTGCACTCTTCACATGTTGTGACTCCATTCTTCACATGTAACTGTGCTGTCTTCACATGTTTGGCTCTGTGCTGTCTTCACATCTTGTGACTTTGTGCTGTCTTCATATGTTGTTACTGTGTTATCCTCATATGTTGTGACTGTGCACTCTTCACATGTTTTGACTGCTGTCTTCACATGTAACTGTGCTGTCTTCACATGTTGTGACTCTGTGCTGTCTTCACATGTTATGAGTATGCTCTCTTCACGTGTTGTTATTGCTGTCTTCACATATATTTGTGCTGTCTTCACTTGTTGTGACTCAATGCTCTCTTCACATTTTGTGATTGCCGTCTTCATATGTTGTGACTGTGTTGCCGTCACATGTTGTGACTCTTTGCTCCCTTCACGCAATGACCGTGTACGTATTCCTTGTCTGTGACATTGTGTGGACCAGATATCATCTACAGCTAACTCGTTCCTAAATCATCATTGAAAATCTTGCAGTTAATGTGATGTATCTTCTCTATCAGTTTTATCATCATTTGATGGTCTGACCACCATTTAACAAGTTTTTGCATTGGTTTCTACATTTCAACTAAGTTCTTTCTTCCCACTTGTTGGATTATCTTGAAGCTTCCCTTGTCCAGCCCTCAATTTTTTATAGCATTTGAAGGATGATTCGGAACTTCACTTCTATGAACATTTTCAAGAATTTTGTATTTTCCTCCAGCTGTTTTCCTGAGTTTGAACTAAACAAAACATTACAGGAGAGACAAATTCAGTGCATTTAAGAGTGCTGTCTGTGAACTGACTAAGCTGCAGCTCTGTTTCACAAATCGTAGTTGGTCATGAAATAACAAAGTGGCTGCATCTAGTTGGTGTGCTAAACCATGCTTGCATGATAATGTCATTCATGTTATTGTTTGACATCATATGCACAGCTTCATCAAATGTGTAGGTGTATGTACTGTTAATATCTGTTTTTAATGTTATGTTGGGAGGTGAAGTTGAGGCCAGTAGGTTCTTCCAAAATATTAGAACCTTCACATTTCACTTTGTCACTTTGTAATACTTATCACTGTTAGAAGCCACAGGCCTCACAAATTGTAAACAAAAGTCACTGTTGTTTATGTATACATTTTCACATCTGACGTTACACGTTATGCCTGCAGTTGCACCGTTGCACTGTGTCAGTGTTATGGCATTGTGTTTTGCTACACTATTTTTGGCTAGTTTTTGTGTGATACATTGTGATGATTCTGATGCTTAATTCACTGTAGAAATAAGGTTATTCCATGTCTATTGAATTGTGTTGTGTGGTGCATGTTTCTATCATCAGTGTTTGTGTCTGAATGTTTTGATGAAATTATACAGTAAATGAAATTCTATGATCCACAGCATTATGCAGAAGAATGCTACATGTACATAGTTAATAGAGTGTTATTATTTTCTTGTTTTAGCCCGAAACATATCCCATGTGCAGTGCTGTATGACTTTTGTGTGATCATGCTCTAAGTTTGTAATTAATGGAGTGTTGCTATTTCTTTCTCTCAGCCTGTAACAAGCCATACACGGAGTGCTGTGTCACTGTTTTCAATCAGCCATCTCACACAAACAATGGGTAACAGGTTGACCCATCTGATATTAGCCAACAACAGGCTTGCAACAATACCTCAGCTGATAACAGCTATAGCTGTAAGTATCTCAGCTGATAGCAGCTCTGATCATAAGTACCTCATAAGATAATAGCTGTTATCTTTGGAGAAGACATCCTGTTGTCATAACTGTGCTCTTCAGGGTTATTACGCAGCGAGTAGTGATAATTTCTTTCTGACATTTTGGGACATCCTGTCGGTCCCATCTTCAAGTGTCAGTACCCTTGTAAGGATCTATGGAATGGAAATAAATATTGAATTCAAATTAAATTTGGTTAAACTTGTAACAGCTGTGGCCATAACTCAGCAGATAGCAGTTTGCAGCTGTGTATACCTCAGCTGGTAAGAGACATATTGTTACCAGCTGAGTTACAGCCAGTAACTCAGCTGATAACACTATCTGTGCATACCTCAACTAACAGCTTTTGCTATAACTCAGCTGCTAACAGCTGTACCTGTGCATACCTCAACAGATAACAGCTGCAGCCATAACTCAGCTGCTAACAGCTGTATTCATGTGTACCTTAACTGGTAACAGCTATAGCAGTAACTGTGTTACATTGTGTAACAATGTTCAGACTATTTGTTGTAACTTATTTTTTCTAGACTCATTGCGCCAATTTACAAGTTCTTGATCTCTCAAATCTTCAAACTGTTTCTCATACAACCGCCCTACTGCGTATTGAAAAACTGCAAGAAGGTTGCCAGAAACTCCGAGTGTTGAGAATAACTAACAGTCACATTGCTCTTTCAACTGCAACCCTCAAGGAACAGGTATGTGCAGTGAAACAACTGTAGTTTACATTTATATGATTGCTTTATTTGTATCTCCTCATGAAATACTCTTTATGGCATTATAGTAGTGTAACACAGTTATGATGTATTTATTTTTTGAGTGTTACGTACATATTTCCAAGGGCTGTTTCTCCTAACACCAAATTTGTTTGCAGTACAAATTCCTTGCATTAAACTTTCTATGTTCTCTTACTCATTTCCATGTGACATTTTCTTTATTTGGTTTTTGCACTTAGATTTTGTCTCATGTAGGAGTTTCAATAGCTTTCTTAATTCTTTAATCTTGGTACAGCTATATAATTTCTCATATGCTCCTTTCTTATTTATTTGTAAATGAGTGCAACACAAATCCCAGGTGCTGGGTTGCCTAGGAGACTGAATTTTTTATGTTGATGCCTAACATTTGTGGGTCCTCTGTGTAGAATAGCTTTCGTGTCACACATCTGGTTCCTGGAATTTTGAAGTGTCTCCTAGATTTCTGGCAAATTTGTACACTTCTGATGTAATGATTTAGTATTCTAAACTTTTTCCTCCATCTGTGCAGTTGTGTACATTCCCAGAGTAATGCTGGCATAATGAATATAGATAATGTGTAGAAAATACATGCTGTCTTGTACAAAACACATTTATTGAAAATTGAATTCTGGGATATTGCAGTATTTTACTGAGTGAGAATGAGGGTGAGTCATATGAGAACATTAAATTTGCACAAGCAATTTGAGCCATTGCTGTGTGCAGTTGTAGGCAGAGCAAGACTTCAGCTTGGGTTAGAAGCATGTACTTTGTATTGTGGATCAGGCAGTATGTTACAAAATGACAAAGTTGTACTGAATCTGCCTGCACTAAATTAGCTGCTAAAAATTATTAACATGTTCATTGGACTTGCCTATGTAATTCCAGACATTTGAACGGACTCTTAGTAATTTCATCTCCAGGACTGAGCAGTCCAAGAACTGGCCACTATATTAAAAAATAAAAAAAGTGTGGGTTTCAGGAAGATAACATTCAGATAGTGTGTAATTGTGTTATGCAGAAATCTGATGTTGACAGAGTTGCCTGTTTGCCTTCAAATCCATAAGCCCATAGTGTAAGGCTTGGAATGTAAAGTACAGGCTGTGAAGTTATATGGGGAATGGAGGTATAGCTTCCCTCATTCTTGACCTTGGCATTAGATGGAAGTGAGTGGTCAGCAGTCAGCCCTGCAGTTCCATTTTCATAGGAGCCTGGTTTGGCCCAAAAGGTGTCTAGTTACTTCACCCTGAAGATGAAGGCATTGTGATCTTGTGAAACATTAGGAAATGTTCACCTGATGGATAGGCATCACATTCCAGAAGAACTTGGTCATCATTAGCAGTGCTGTGAGAACCACAAATCTTGAAGGTTAATCATGTATTTGACTGTAGCCTCTGACTGACTAGTTTTGGCACAGTTGAAGGCTGCATACCATTTGTTCTGGCACAGATGTGATGAGTGTATGTGCCGTATGGTGCTGAAGATGTCAATTCTATATTTTTTTGTGTTAAAAGTCTTCTGTTAATGAGAGACTGAGTTACTTTTTTTCTAGTGATTGCACTTTTTTCATAGTACTCTGTGTTGTGAACACAGAATTGTCCTGGACTGTGTTCACTGGCTGCTACGACAACACCTGTGCAGAGTCGCACTAATTCCATAGACTGCTTCCCAAATGATCAGACCCAAAGGTTACAAGTCAATGCTTCATATTCTTGTACTGAGCAGGGTCCACTCAGTGTTGTACCGTTATTGTAGATAAAGCTACAATAGGAGGACAGAACTGATCACCTGCTGTTGCAGACCACACTTTAAGAACTTCTGACTGGGGCTTCACTTGTCACAAGGAAGTAACTGTCTTTACTCTTTGGTACTTCATTGAATTCTAGGACATAGGCAGAGGACAAGGTACAGAGGTCAGCTAGTTTTAGGTTTAATACCATATCTACCCAAATGCAAGATGACTAATCTAAGAGGACCCCCGAAATAAAACATGCTTGCCAAGGGATTTATCCAAATCTAAGGTGACCCCCAAAAATGAAGTGTCTGCTAAAAAAATATTTTACTACTTACTGTATACACTAAATACACAAAGTGTCTCTGATTTTGTCTGCCTCTACCAACCACTGTCACTGTCTCCAACTTCACAGTCAGTGCTTTCATCTTTCTCACACTCACTCCTAACATTCCCATCCTCTTGACTGCCATTCCACAACATATCATCCTCATTCCCATCCATTGTGTTGTTTATATAGCACTTATTAAAACCCTGTACTCTCACTCCTGGAGAGCTGTGTTGCCTTGCAGTTATGATCCACAGTGACTAAATAAAATGTTTATATTCCTTGGTTTATAACTTGACTTGAACCCATAAAAATACACAATTTTCTGCAAAGATGGTGTTATTGTTATTGTGTTCTGGAATTTTATGTTGTGTCTGTGGTTTGATCAGTCTGAATTCATGGTTCTTTTTATAGTTTTTAATATGTGTGTTGGCCCAGGGTTTATTTTTGAGTTGTGCAGTTAATTTTTAATTTTTCATTAGCCATTTGCCTGTTAATGCCTTCGGGCTAGATCTGTTCTGAGGTGCATTTCTTAACAGTGGTGTCCATTGACTGAGAAGGGCCAAACAAGTTAGATGCTTCTTTTTCTAAAGATGGAAACACAGCTGACTTCTGTAATATTGTGCTTCTTGGAAAAGTTAAGACGATGGACAAAGTCCAAAAAAGAAGGTCGTGTCAGTTAACTTTAGTCATGCTGGTTTGGCACTTCATATGTGAGTTCAAGGCAACCTCACATATTTAAGCACCAAATTTAAGGAAAAGTACTTTGTCTTGCATGCAAGTAAATATGGTAGATCATGGCCAGAAACATACAGAATTGAACAGAAATTAAAGATATGAGGGATATGCTTCATTTGCCTCTACAGGAAAGAATTATGTTTTAGTTGATCATCTGAAACATGGAGGATTACCTTACGATGGTCACAAAGTGCAACATGAAAATATAAGATAGTGAAGGGGATCATCATATATGCAGGATGTGTGTGTGTGTGTGTGTGTTTGTGTCAGTGGGTGGGTACAGTAAGGTTCTGACTTACACAGGTTCAATTTATGTGGTTCCATAGTCATTATTTCAGTAGTCTAGGCACTTCAAATTCTACAGTGATTAGTATTGTACTAGTTATGCAGGATTTATATAATGTACTGTACATAGTGTATATGTGGGCCTGGTAGCACATTTGGTATAGTGGCTGACTATGGGCTGGACAGTCCGGGATCAAATCCTGGTGGGGACGAGATTTTCCGCCCATCCAGACCGGCCCTGCGGCCCACCCAGCCTCCTGTGCAATGGGTACCAGGTCTTTCCCAGGGGTAAAGTGTGGCCAGGGCATGCTGCTGACCCCTCAACCCCTTCTAGTGCCAAGGTCATGGAAGAGTAGAGCTATACCTCTACCCACCCTCTGGGTCACACCAGGCCTGTAACAGGAACATGTTACATAGTGTACATACTTAATATATTTACATAATTTTTGTGTTTTGTTTCATAAGCACTACTTGTTTGAACTTCACCTTCCCATTAAAATAAACGTATCTTTGAAAAACCACATTGTATTGGAGTTTTGTTGCTGTTACACAATTTTTGGAAACCGTTTCTAAATTGACTGTGTAAGTAGGGGGACTTAACTGTAGTGTGTGTAAATGTGTGCGTGTGTGCATGTGTCGGTGAAAAAGATGAAAATTATGGTCATTTTTTATGTAACATGGTGTAGTTTGGTAGTCAAAACATGTTGCATTGTGATGATTGTGCATATGTAAATATTTAACGATAATACAGTCATATGGATGTGGATGTTAAGGTAACTGTATGCAATATTTTTTTCATGTAATTAAATGAAAGAAGTGAGGTTATTGTAATTTGCTGTCATATCTTTCCATAGGTTGCATCCCCTGGTTTCCCAGCTTTGGAAGAGCTGAGTGTAGCTGGTAATGTGATCAATGGATTCTGTTCAACGCCGGTTATGGATGACAATTCTGTGGAAAGAATCTTAAAAAGTTCACACAAGCTAAAGCTGTTGGATGTGCGAGGGTGTTCGCGAGTTTCAGATTCCAGTTTAGTTAGAGTCCCTGCTTGGGATTTGGAACATCTTTTCCTTTCAGGTAAGTTACATTTGTGCATTGGCAGTCCCACTGACTGACTGACCAACCAATTAACTAGCTAGCTAGGTAGCTAACAACCAGCTAACTCCATGGACCAGAGTACTTCCTGTGAAACTGGCCAAGAAATTCCGTTCATTAGTGGAGCCTGAAGTTTCATTACCATGTTCACAAGAACTCACCACCAGTCACTGTCCTGAACCAGCTGAGTCTAATTCATACCCTTCCATCCTCTTTCTTTAAAATTGAATTTAATATTATCGTCCCATCTATGCCGGAGTCTAAACGTTGTTTCTTTCCTTCAAGTTTCCTCATCAGAACCATGTACACATTTCTCCCCCCAAATGTAACAGGTTAGTTGCTGGTCTGTCACTCTGGAAGCCCAGCTTCAGTGCAAGGCCAGTCGATGCAGGATTTATATGGTGCATTGGGACAGGTTTTTCTCAAAGTACTTTGGTTTTCCACTGCCAGGATAATGGGGTATGTGATGGCACAGTTGGTTGAGGCACTGTGCTACAAGCCAGAAGGTTGTGGGTTCATTTCCCAGTGCTGTCACTGGAATTGTTCATTGACACAATCCTTCTGGCTGCACTGTGGCCCTGGAGTTGACTCACCCTGTAACAGAAATGAGTACCAGGCATATTTCCTGGGGGGTAAAGGCAGCTGGTATGTAGGGCTAACAGCCTTATCACCTTCATGTGCTGACTGTCTTGAAATCTGGGAGCCTAATCCTCCTGGAACCCTCAGGGCCTGTCAAGGCCTGTAATGGGATTGCTTTACCTTACCTTACTGCCAGGATAATTCCACCTGTGCTCAATACTTGTTCATTCATCTACAATAGACTCTGTGGAGTTTTAGTAATTGATGTTGTTGTTAAATGACACTGACACGCATCCATGCTTGCCATATGCCTTGTCCATGTCATTACAATTATTATCTAGCTGTTCCTCAAGCTGGCTATAGTAACTCTGCAGCTGAAGGAGTGAATTTCTGTAATTTTAGTATTGCATCAGAAACATAAAATACATTTGATATGAATGCCTTGAGCACACATTTTGAAAATCATTTAACTGAAATGGGAGAGCTGGGTTGGCATAGTCAGTATTGTGCCTGGGCTGGAGAATCCGGGGTTTGTTATCTGGAAGGAGGGAGATGTTTTTCTTGTCTAGTACTTGTCCAGATGGCTGTGAGGCCTGTGGGTACTGAGAGATGTTTTGGGGGTGTAATGTAGTCGGGGCATGAATTTGACCTCTCACCTCCATCTACTGCTAAGGTGAAGAGTGGAACTATACCTTAATATGTCTACATGGCATGGACAGGGATATCTTTTTTTCACCCTTCTAATTGAAGTGGGAAGTACGGTCTACATCTTGTGGCTCTGCCAGTTGAATGACAACAGAAATTTTGAAATATTAACTGTATTTCAGTTTTTTTTTTTTAATATCTGTCAAATACATCAAGATTGTATTTCAGGGTGTTATGTGACGCGGCTTACTGGTACAGGCCTGGAGCTGATTGCACAGAAGTGGAGTCATAGTTTAATTGAAGTAGATCTAGCATGGAGCACTGCCACACAGGCCGTAGACCTAGCGGTGACAGCACTTGCTGAACAGGGAGCAGTGTCACCTCTCAGGTAAAGTTACCATTATTGTGTGACATATGAGGTTCCCTCAGTGAAGTTTCTGAATATTCACTTCTTCTGTGTTGTGATGCTGTCATGTTGGATATGTGGTTCCAATGATTTCAGTGGGGTCTGTTAGGTTGAGGCAATTGTTGGAGTTCTAGACACTGAACAAGAAGGCATTGTGATTCTTCAAAATGTTGGAAGTTACATGCCCAGTGACAGACACAACATATATATCTCAGAAAACTGTATCTGTACATACAGTTGAAGTCTTCCTATGCTAACTTGATCCTCTTTAGATGTGTTAGGATTATTAAATATAGTAATTTGTACTGTTGTGTTTATGTAATGATGCTACCAGTTACAAAGTTGATGTAATAGCACTGACAAAGGAAAACTGAAGAACTCGGAATAAAACCTGCTCATTAGCGCTGTGGCCTCCACAAATCCTATCAACCCAGGTATCCATGGTGAGAGGGTGGCAACTAACTCTCTGAACCTTGACATGTCGAAAAATTTGTTTGGAGCAGTGAGAGTAACCTGTTGAAGCTGTTAAACTTGTGTACTGAAAATTGTTATAGGCACTTTGTGGATTTTGAAATGATTACAGTCTGTACCATCTGAAAATGCCTTATGATATGAATATGATTTTTTGTATGGAACTCACTGCTGCATTCTTATTCTATCAGCTGATAAGTTTAAGAGGAGTTGGTTAGTTACTGTTACATCAAGACCTTCCGTGATCCAACATGATCAGTTGTACATGCATCAGAAGACTGGATCAACTTAACTTTTTGTCAGAATGCGAATAATTAAGGTTCTCACTGTACTGTTGTTGAATATTAAATTTTATCCTCTGGGCCATTTAATTAAGAGTGCTGGGTCTGTGGTACAGCATTTTTTGTGACAGCCTTTTAAATCATTTTTGAATGATTAAAAATAAATGTTTATATCTTATGAACCAAAAACGGTGAAATAATGAAATAAGCTGCATTGTGTGGGAAGTAAGAGATATTTCACTGTATCAAGAAGTGCAGTAGAAATGTTTAATGCCTACATATGGAAAACAAATTTTTAAAAAAGTTCGTAATTTTCAATTTATTTTACTTACATTTGTGTTTTGGGCTCCTAATTTGTGTAGGAAGTTGCAAGTTCAAAAGTTGTAGAGTGTTGCTTTGGCATGGTAGTCTCAGAAACATCACCTTACTACACACAATCCCACATCAAACTTCTGCCACACTTCACTGAAAACTTTTCACACCACAGGCAGTACATGCACCATATTTTTATTACATCACTGATACCGACCAGGACATACCAACCTTTGTTGTGTGCTGTTCCAGTCTACTGGCTTGTGCCATCATTTCCATTATATCTTTCACATAGGTGAATCAAGAATCTGCATATTAAATTCCTTTACAGATGTTTCAGTGTGCCTTAAAAATGCATTAAATTTCTTAGTGCATAAATAAAAATGAATTTCTGTGCATTTCAAAGTGTTCAGTTTTTTGTCCTTTTGTGTTCAGCTGAGGCTTTATTTATTTATGTGGTTATGATATGCAGTGCCTAGCCTATATATCATCCTTTTTTCAAACCTAATGTCTGTAACAGTGCACTATCTCAACTGGCATGAAACATCCTGAGCACCAAAAATTCGTTTGACATTAAAATTAACAGTCACTTGGAATACAGAAATTCTGTCAAGAAATAATTGTTGATAATATATTAAATTTAAGAGAAATAAAATTAAAGATCATATAAAAACTTTTGACATTTTATCAAATAAAGGCCATTGGTGTTTAGTCCCTCTTAGAAGTTATATATTCTGCCTCCCTGTGTGGCTTCATCCACACACAAGTCTCTGTTTTGGCTGTGATAACAGTGACATTGTGTAGTTATATTTCAGTGGCACACAGCAGAAACATCCTACTGTATGGCACGCTGTCACTAGATGTTCCTGTGACTGCAGTGCTTGGTCAAGTGAATGAGGTTTGGTGCCTAGTGTAATGATTTCTTCTTCATCTTCTTCATCCTCCTCTTACACTGTGCATTAACTGAACATGTGTAAGTCCTATTCGGTCTGTTCATCTGTTTGCACGGTTCAGCTCAAGAACTGCTAATCAGATTCTTTTGATACGATACGATATAAATTTACTGCATTTGGGTTTCTACCGAGTAGCACTGGTCTTTACACTGTACACAAAGGAGAAACAATATAGATCACAGAACACACAAAATGGAAAACAAAACATATAAAACAATAAAACAAAAATAAAAAGGAAACTAACAACTTGAATGGATTGAAGCATAACAAAGGATGAAGGACATAGAACAAACAGTTTGAGGACAAATATGCAAACAGTGGAGCCAGATACTGTACACTAGCACTTGTACATTACTATAAGTAAATGCTACACTCACTCCACAAACACCTTCACTTTGCTTCTTTCTCTTCACTTCACTTCACTTCACTTCACTTGCAATGTGGTGTATGTGCTTTGTGCGGGCCCAGTAAAGAGATGTAATACCACTGATTTTTGTATTGGTCACTGTACTAGTTCTGTACTGTCACAGGGTGGCTAAGTAATATTGCATTTTTTAAAAGATTTTAATGAAAGCTGTTTCTCAAATTAAGATATTAACAAGTGGGTGGATTTTTGGTGAAGTTTTGTGTTATAAAGAACTTTATAAAAAAAAAGATTGCAGAGTTTTCATGAGCACTGTGTCCTACATTACAGATTGTGAGCTGGGGTAGTGTAGTTGGTATAGGTTCGACAACCAAGGATTCACAGTTTGATTCCTGGGACAGCAAGAGATATATTCTTTTCAGAAGTGTTGCCAACATTGACTCTAGGGCCTGCATAGATCTTTTCGTTGGGTACCAAAGACTTCCGCAGGTGTGAAGCAGCAGGAGTATAAAGCTGATCACTTGTCTCCATCAAAGTGACCAGGTTAAGTTTAAGTTTTATTGTATGTGCTCTCCCTGTATGTCTTCATAACGTGCAGGGACCAATGTACCTTTACACACTGCATCTTTCATATTTGTTCAGTGAGTCTTTTACTCTGTACAATCCAGGGTTCTAAACCTGTGTGGCTCATCAGTGAGTCTCAGTCCTGTGAAGGCAATATTGCTGCGGTGTCCGTTACTTGTTTCCCTGAACCTGTCATCATGTCGAGCACTACCTCGTGGCATGAAGCGGCTGTATGAAGGCAGTGAAGTAACCGAGCTGCGAAGCACATTTGAGGAGAAGCCAGAAGCTGAAAAGGAGGCAGAACCATCTCCAGAACAAGAGGAGATGGAGACTGTGAAGGTGGTTGGACAAAATGAAGATTCTGTGCTAATGGTAGGAGAAAATGGTGCCAGCTGTTTGAAGTAAGTGGAAAGTAATGTACCTTGATTGGCTGTCAATTCCATACCACTATGCTCTTCATTTTCTTCCAAAGATATGTTCCATGACATGTTCACTCATTCCACTGAGAGTGAGTACAAATCCATGTATCGTACTATTGCAGACCTGTTAAACTCAAAAAAGGTTGTGAACAAAATCTGAAATCCAACCTGATATCTTGTGCCCCAACATATAATGTTTCTTCCCTTGTCATCCTTCATTTGTTCATTTTTCAGTGTAGGTAAATGCGAGGACCTACAGTATTCCTTGTATTTCATTTTGCAGGATTACTTGGGTGTATTATGCAATAAAAATAATAGCTTTGCATCTCTGAAAATTATTTGATTACTGACTTACTTACTGAGCAAATAACATATGTTTTTCTAACACATTTTTAATTTTTTGAACTTTAAAATTTACAGTGACATAAAAGTGTTAAAATAAACATTTTTGCAAGTAATAAATGACTTGAAATGATAAATAGTTGAGAAAGTAGGGTAACTTACAACAAAACTCTTGTTGTAACAATTTTACATTGTATAACAATAATTAGAATATTTACCTTTGTTGGTCATAGGAAATATACCTTAACATCCGTCCTCTCCTGCCTTTTGCTGATGGGAGTGATGACTGAAGATAAGAAAAACTTTCAGGTTGATGACCGTAGATACATACATACATATGTGCACACATAGATATGTACGCACATACAAACACACACACACACACATGCACATACATACATATGTGGGCCATTTCAGAATTTGTGCATGTGATTTTATTGTAATATAAAATACAAGATAACAACTGTACTGATATTCCTGAATGTTTACACACATGTCCTCTCCTCAATGTAATCACCAACACTGTCCACATGCTTTTCCCATCTATGTGGTACATGATCAATTGCAGTTCTATATTCATCCTCTCAGGGAATGTAAAGAGGCAGTAACAGCAGTGCTGATATCGTCTTCTGTTTCACACTGTTTCCTCCAAAGATGTTGTTCCACATGTGCAAACAACAAGTTATCACATGGGTCAGGGTCTGGAAAGTAGGGAGGATGTGCCAACACCCTTCTGCCCCAGTACTGCACAGATTTGCACATTGTGATCATGATGAGGGGTCGCATTGTCCGGGAGCAAAATGACACCACATTCCAGCAGTTCTGATTGTTTGCGGTGAATTGCTGGCCTCACCTTATCCTGCAAGAGTGTGCAGCAATATTAGCCATTGATCATCATATCAACTGGCATGGGATGGTCAAGCATAAGTACATTTCAGCTGAAGAACTTGACATGCATGACTTTCGGAGCACCCTGACTGCACTGTGCAGTGTTCTTCCTTGGTGACGTTTGGGCGCACCTTTCAGCATTCTGTCATTTCAACTGAGGGTTGATTGAATGAATCCATGACTTGTCAGCCATTAAAATGTGGCTGAGGAATGCGTTGCCTTCCTTTCTGCAATGCAGCGGATGGGTGATGACAAGAAAAACTCACAGGGCTCTTTGGTCATCTTTCCATGTGTGGAATTCACTTTGCACAAACTCTCTATTCCACAGGCTGTTGGTGAAGATAAGTTAAACACTTGCTGGAGAGGTACTGACTGCTGTAGCAATTACCATGCATGAAATACTGTGAAATGTCACTGACATGATTTTGAACTGTTTCCATCATCACTGCAAATAAAATATATTACACAACATTTTGAAAGTACATTGCTTTTGTCCTCAGGTAAAGCTACAAACTTATGAAAAAGTTGACAATCTGGGAGAATCCAAGCGTACAATTCATATTAAGAGAAAAATGATCCATATCCCTAAAATAAATAGTATATACAATTCTCCACATAAATTGTAATACAATGAAAACACAAATTTTTCCCTTATTAAAACTGAAAATCACATCACCTAAAACAGCAATAAAATAAAATAAAATAGCTTTGTTAAAATAAATGTGAGACAGTAACAGCCCAATCATCACACTCTGTTGAGTATCTAAGAACTCTCTACAGAGCACCAGACATTCATATGTACCATGCTTGAAAGTCTGACCCACTTGTGCAACTCTTTATCTATTAAAGGGAACAAAATAGGTGATACATCCAAACTTGGCTGTTAGAACATGACATATGTGCTGCCTTTTCATATCATATGTATAGAGTTAGGCCCAAATTGTGATATGGTTGTATTAGTCTAATAGATCTTACGTTGTTCCTCAAAAGCGTGTGATGCCAGCTTGGATTTATGAAATACTGAGCATATGTTTAAGGACAGATATCACTTTTCCACTTGGCATTCACCCATCGCCATTGTTGGGGCTGCATTGTGAGGGGTGTCATCTGTTTTTCCTGCCATTCTGAATGGTGTTCATCCACTGGCAAACAGTTTCATATGAAGGAGCTGGTGTCCCTCAACCTTCCTTGAACATATAACGCTCTAGAGCACTTTTATTCAACACAGTGTGCAGTTGTATTGATGTTATTTTATCTGTCCATGAGGAACTTCCTTGCAGTCTTCTCTGATCCATAGCTAAACAGCAATTGACGTCACAAAGACATTGCTGTTGCATAATTTGTGTTCAATCATATGAAACACTGTATGGTTCTGCCACCATACAGTCTTCTGAAGTGACTTATGTACATACATATACACACACACACACACATACACACACACACACACACACACACACACACACATATGTACGAGGGGTGTTCAGTAATTTATCTACCTGTGTAAAAAAGAAACAACTTATCACAAAAAATATTTTTTATTTTTCAATGTAGTCCCCTAATAACTCAATACACTTCGCCCACTTTTGTTGCAACGACTTTATCCCCCTGGAAAAAAATCTTTTGACTGCTCTTCAAACCAGGTCGTG
>Ga0123353_10005213_pt1 | contig 16995 bp, 17 predicted proteins | sample TergutLab28metaG_3_FD_92763 | JGI IMG/M metagenome (GOLD analysis project Ga0123353, IMG submission 92763) | Labiotermes labralis P3 segment gut microbial communities from Petit-Saut dam, French Guiana - Lab288 P3 | ecosystem: Host-associated > Arthropoda: Insects > Digestive system > Gut ...
CACTTAACTGTTCTTGATTTTGCATGAGCATAAATTCCCACATTTCGAATGATGTGGTGAAATCTACGGCACATAATTCCGCCAATAGTGTCGGCAATTTGGGGTTGTCTGCACCGCCCGCAGCTGTTTCGACTATCAGACTGTATTCCCTTATTTTTTTTGCATTCATGTCTCAATTATATCACAACAAGTTGTGATATATCAAACACTTTGTGTTTGCTATAAACAAATCTCTTGATTATATCTACTAGTTTTGATATAATTTTTCTAATTGGGGTTAAATTGGAGTTATGATGAACAACGAAACCGGATTTGAGAAGTTGAACCGACTTGTTAAGGAGAAAAATTCACGGGTGATTTTGGGACTTGACCCTACCCCAGAAGAAATTAAACAATCTGACTTTCAAAAATTGACCAGCAGATATCGCAAACTGATTGATGAGGCCGGTCCTTATATATTAGGGATAAAGCCGAATCTTGCTTTTTATGAACATTCAATAGGCGCCCGTCATGCAATGCACTCTCTTATGAAATACGCGAGAGGAAAAGGCCTTGTTACAATTATGGATGCAAAACGCGGGGATATCCTCGACACACAAAAACAATGGGCGAAAGCCGACCTTGCTAATTTTAATCCTGATATCGTTACATTGCACTCTTATTCCGGACAAGACGCTGTTCAGCCGTATCTTGACCAAGATCCGAACGTTTGCACTTTCATCATGGGAGCAATGTCTAATCCAAGTTCACAAATTCAAAATCTTTCGTCCGACGGTTTAAAGGTTTACCAGCATGTTGCACTTGATGCACATAAATGGGGACAAGGCCGCGTTGGTTTGGTTGTCGGCGCAACGCAAGGGAAAGCACTTGAAGATATCAGAATGATTGAAAAAGAATACGGTTATCAACCTTTGCCCGTTTTAGCACCGGGGCTTGGCAAACAAGGCGGAAAACCTTTTGCAGATAAAAATTCGTTCTTCCCTATTTCATCAGGACTTACACAGGAAAAATATCTTAACGGCAGAACAACAGCAGAAGCTGCAAAAGAATGGCGGGACGCAATAAATGCGGAAATCGAAACAGCGCAAGCACCGATAGGTTTAACAGAACACGTGGTGAACAGCCTGATAAGCGAGGGTTATATCCAAACGTTTGAAGAGCCAAAAATTTTGGCAAAAGGCCGTAAAAAGTTAGCCGAGCTTGGAATTTCTTTGCCAACCGATAAAAAAGAATTGGTTGACGCTGTTCGTGATGCGGTCAACAAAGGTATCATAACAGGCATACCGGAAAACGAAATTGCAATTCCCGGAGGAGATGTCACGCGTGTGTTTGCAAATATCCGCGATGTCGGCGGAATGCGGGACAAAGACATTCCAAATTTTATTGCACACCTTGACGCAAAACAAATCCGAGACATTGAAAAACGCGACAATAAAAAATTTACCGCGCTCAATATCGTTCCGCATGGCGCATTGGCGACAGGATTCTTAACAGCAAATTATCTAGGCATTGACCCAATTGTTTTAAGAGAGAACGCTAAACCCGGGCATGACCGCGCCGTAGGCGGCTTGAAAGATGAGGCACTTGTTTTTACAAAAGAAGACGTCGGAACGACAACTGATTCCTTAATCAAGAATATTGAATTGCTGCGAACCACCGCAAAAGAAATGGGCATTAACATTACCGCAGAAGACGCATCTGTGTTTCTTCGGCGCATTGAAGAAGACAATGTCGCGAACTGCGCCGCACATGGCATTAAGTTACATTATCAAATAGACTTTGATTACTTGAAACATTTGCTTAAAAAGAGCCCTGCCGTAAGCCAAGAGTTTAAATCTTTAATCATTGACTAAACATCAAGGCGCGGCTTGCCGACGAAACAGAAACCAAAAGTACCGCCGCCAACGTGAGCGCCGATAATTGGACCGACTTGGGCTTCTTTGATTTTCGTATCTGGATATTCTTCTCTAAGGCCTTTAAGGACTGTGGCGTAGACTTCAGAAGCGGTTGTTTTACTGGTACCTATTTTGTCCGGGACCGTAGCGTATTTGGCTGCAGCAGCAAGAAACCATGCTGCCGCTTTTGCCCCGCGTGTTTTATCAAAAATAGCAAGTTTTCCATATTTATTGATTACTAAAATCGGCTTTATGCCCAACAACGCACCTATTACAGCTTTTGCGGCACTTAAGCGTCCGCCGCGTCTTAAATGGAACAGGTCATCGACCATGAAGAAAACATTTTGTGTGTCACGAAGTTCCTGAACAATCTTTAGTGCTTTTTCAGAACTTGTTGTGCCGCGCAGTTCCAAAAATTTATCAACTTGCATCATTTGACCGCAACTGCATGAAAGACTGTCGAATGCATAGATTTTCCGCCCTTTTAACTTGGCGTTAAGTTCATTCGCCGCCGCTTGCGCACTTGCATGCGAACCGGAAAAACCGCTTGAAAGAGAAATATGAATAATGTCTCCTTCTTTTTCTTTTTTAAGAATTTCATTGAAATAGGTTATAAATTCGTCGGGGTTGATTTGCGATGTTGAAGGCAGTGCCCCTTTTTTTATTTCTTCGTAAAATGCTTCGAATTCCCTGATGTTGTCATAAACCTCGGCAAATTCTTTATCGCCCAGGATACGCTTAAGCGGCAAAAAGTAAATACCGTTTTTTTGCATTTCACTTTTAAAGTAATCTGCACAATTGTCGGTTGAAATTATAAATTTGTTAGCCATGATATGTTTCCTCCCCAGCAATAGTTTGAATATCAAACTATATCAAAAAGTGGTTTGACTGTCAAACTATTTTTCAATAATATGCGAACAAAACTGCAAAGATGTTTCTAATACTTGCTCCGCGGTACGGTTGGTTGTATCAATAATCAATGCACCCAGCGGCAGTCCGGCATGCCAATTTGAATTAAGCAGTTCCTTGTCAATTTCTTTTAAGTATTTATACGTCTCCCCAATAGGTTTACCAAGTTGTAAACTTCTGCGCTTAGCACGCTGTTCCAAATTTGATTCCAGGACAATCTTGCGGTCGGCATCATGGAAATACCGTGCACCCAAGCTGCGACCGTCTAATACGAGGTTACGATTCTGGGTGAATTCTGTTAATTTATCGAAAAAAATGTTGCGAATCTCCGTATATCCATGAGTTCTACTTGCATATAACGCAATCTCATTGCTTTGAATAGCCCGAGTTACGTCTTGCCCGGCAACAAAGATTCGGTCTTCGCCGTTAATAGTTTGCTGCTTGAAATCAAGATTTTCAAAGATTGGTACAAGTGCTTTAACATTGTCTGGTTCAAGGCCTTGCTGCAATGCTAGCAAGGCAAAGATCCGGAATAACGTACCGGAACTGAAACCGGTAAATCCCAGTTCTTTCGCCAAAGATTTGACCAGCGTTGATTTGCCTGTTGCGCTAAGACCATCTACTGTTACTATTTTGCTCATTCGGCAAATTGTATCACAAATCCGATACTAATTCAAGTCCTGTATGTTGAAAAGAGTGGACAAAACGACATGACAATTTGTCATCCTGAACAAAGTTGGCTTTAAGTAATGGCTAATTCGGTGCTGCGGCAGGATAAGCAGTGCCTTTCGTCACAAAACCCAGTATCGCATAAATTAATAGGAAGCCTGCAATAATCAAAAAATTTACAAGGCGAAGCCAGGTAAATACTTTTGTTCTAAGTTTCCAAAAACCCCATATGGTTAATGCTATAAACGAATCTATTATTGGATGCATTATTACTGCGGTTTCGGCGGCAGTAAGAATGACTTCAGCCGCAGGATGCATTTTAACTCGTTTTGGTGCATCTCCCGGAAAGCAATGCCATATCTCACTATATCACTGCGACAAAAAATACAAAACAAAACCGCCGACTAACTTTGCCGGCGGTCTGAGCGCGGTATGTCCGCGTTCTTTTGTTAGCGGCGCATTTCGCTATGGTCGCAATTGCAGTCGGGTCTTTGATGCCAACTTGTTGTTGTGCGGGTTTCGCGCACGAACACGTCGCGGTCTACGTTTTCGGTGGGGCGGAAACAATCATCACTCATGTCGCGGCGCATATCGCGCATTTCATGGCGCATTTCGCGGCCGCATTCTCGGGAACCGCAGAAAAATCTGTCAATCATTTTTATTCTCCTTTGCTTACTTTTGGGGTTCACCCATGTTATTTTATGAAATCAGTTCAGTTATTAGTGTCAATCCAATTAATATAATGTCCGATTATTTCGTATAATCCTTGTGTCCCATGATTGATATTGTATTCGTCATATATGATTGAACACATGAAGCGGTTTTCTTTAGAGAAAAGTACTCGCTCCGTTTCTTCGATCAAGAAGATAAGCTTTTGGAACTCGGTCATACCTTTACTTGAATAAGTGCGTGTAATAGGAGTTTTCACATTCTTGTGTTCCAAATGCTCGTTAATGCTTCGAATAATGAAATCTTTTCTTTGTTCCAGCGGTTCATCGCCGTGATAGAATAATTCAGCGCCTTTACCATAATTCGACTTCACGAAAATTGAAACGTGCGTACTCCACAACTTAATAATGTTTTCTTTTGATCCCATGCTCCAGTGTAAATTATTAAAATCATAAAAACAACTCATTCCGGTGGCTTTTCTTGGCAATCTTTGTCGAAAACAACTTATTAAGGAATCGGCAATGCCGCCAAAAGTTTTGCTTATTCTAAAATGTGTGTTATTTATACGTTGTGCGGCAAAAACTTATTGAAAAATTAATTTTTGTACGAGAACGAGCCGGACTCAATCGCAAGGAATTAAGCCACAAAATTAATCGCGGCGTGAATTTTATTTCAAAGGTTGAGAAAGGAAAAACACCTATTTCGCTGGACGATTTAGACAAAATAATAGAAATCTGTGATTCCAGTTTAGAAGAATTCTTTTATGATAAGTTCGAGTCTTATGGTGTTGATAAAGAAATTCTCCACCGGTTGAATGAAATCAGTCCAGAAAGCAAAGATGTAGTGTTATCACTTTTAGCAATGCTATATCATCACAAAAAAGATGACATAGGTGATGTCGTATGAATATACAAATATAAATAAAAAATTTTTGGAGGGAAAAATGAAAAAAAGAAGGATTGTATGTTTAGTAATAGCGGCAATGTTTTGTTTAAGTACAGTATCGTTTGCAATAACGCCGATAGCCGCAAATGCAAGTATGCAAGCAAATACAGAAAACAGATATCTCGTTCGCGGCGGATCACCGGTAGGAATTGTTAGTGAAAGAATAGATTATACCACGAGAAAAGTTACCACCGATGTACTTTTCCCTCAAACACCTTCTTATGTTTCGGGTTATAGTTGCGGCGTAACGGGAGGCGGAACTGTGGTTGCCTGGTATAACAGTCAAGTTGGCGGGCTTATTCCGGGTCTGGCAAGTCCGGGTATAAAATATGGAAGTACTTGGTTCTGGGCAGGACAAAATTCCGCCATTAACGATATGTTTGACAACCTGGAGGACTATATGGGGAACAATGGCTCGAACGGAGTTACAACTCTTGAATACGTGGCAGGGCTAGGTTATTACATGTACACTGTAGGCGGAAAAACTATGTCAGTTAGTACTGTTCGGGCCGGAAATAACTCACTGACGTCAGATTTCTATTCTGCTATGAAAAACGGTAAACCCGTTACACTTTTCCTTAACGGATTTAACCTTATGGATTTTAGCGCTTTGGGTAATTATACTAATTACGATACAATATACCTTACAGAATACGAAGGTCTTCACGTAATGGTTGCGTATGGATATCTAACACTTTCTTATTATGACAGTAGCAGTAATACGATACCGTTCAGAGAAGATACCTATTTGTATGTTGCATCCTGCGGCTTTATCGGAAATGCTTGGCTAAGGATAAACAGTAATTGCACATTAGATGCCGCCTATACTACACATGTAAGTTAAAAATAAAAGGACAAATTATGAAAAAGTTATTTCAAAAGAAAAACTCAACCGAAAATCAAAAACTCTTTAACTTTGTTGAAGAAGAGTTGGGAGAACCTTTGACCAAGGAACAAAAGGCTCAAGTGCTTAAAGATTCAAAAGCAACTGTTAAAGTCGACAGAAAATACCGCAAGTCTGAATTAAATTTCAACCGGGTAGTTGTCCTGAGGCCGCAAAAAGGTTTTTTCTTAAGATACGGCTTAACTGCACTTGCTTGTATTATTGTATGTCTTTCGGCAACACTTCCCTTTGCTCTAAAAGTCAGTGCTAAGTGTATTGAAATCCCGGTAGAAATTCCTGTGGAAGTTATCGTTCCGCCAGTATTTGACAGATACAAAACAGGAGTTCCTATTAGTGTAGATGAAACATTTATGCGTGAAGAGATTGATGGTTTATTATTGTTTGGCGAAAACCAAATATTTGACCTGACAGAATATGGCGATGTACGATATTGGGGTAATTCTTGGATGGAGACTATCAAAAGCACACTCCTGGGTTATGTAATTGATCAAAGTAAAATTATGATAAACGGCAGCGATATTTTTGACAGTGATGTATTTGACATAAATTACAGAATCCGCACTTACAAAAATTATGCTTTTGCCGGATACTATGATATCTTCTCCGCCATAGAAAATACGTATTTGGAAAATGCAGGCGACATTATTGACGAAGAAGAAATATACGCATTTGTCGTTAACAAGATAGAAGATCCTGACACTGAAGCAGTGGAAGATGATACACCAATCACAGTTAATGCTTTTATCGTAGAAGATGTAAAGGTGTTTTGTTACTATCGAGCAAACCTTGCAGGCGCATACTCGCTAATTTATTTTAATTACGGTGATTATGAATATTTCATTAAAGTAACACAGGTAGATGTTCCGCCAACGGTTGAATACATCAAAAACTTTTTTATGCCTGCGTTACTTGATCAGGAATTATAATGACAGCAAAAGAAATTAAAGCCATTCTTGGTGAGTTTAAGGAATTTTTAAACACCAAGCAAAAAGCAGCAGAATTTATGCAAGAGTTCTTGTATAACGACATGACATTGGACAAATATCTTTTTAGCTTGTTCAGGAAACTGTATTTCTCTCCTAAACTTTTAGGATATAACTATTTACTGCACGGAATTAAGATTGTTATGCTTTGTCCCCGGAATATGAATGGTCTATTGAAGGTAATTTATCCCAGCGTCGCAAAAGAGTTCAAAGTTTCAAAAAGTTCGGTTGAACGTGCTATTCGTCATGTAATCGAGGTTGGCTGGCAAAGAGCTAAGTTTGCGAATGACACAATTTACAAAGAAATATTTAACACGAATTACAAGCCAACGACAAGTGAGTTTATTGCATCAGTAGTAGAAAAGATTCGCATCGAGGGCATTAATAAAGCATCCTAACTAACATTCTCTTGTTCTTTCGATGTACTCTACACCTGACGGAATGATTGGCATAAACTTTTTGCCTGATATGTTCTTGGCAATGATATCTTGACCGAGTTCAGGAACGCGCTCTATATGACCCATTTTGCCAAGCACACGGCCATCCGGCGAGATAATTCCCTCGATTGCGTGTTTAGAGCCGTTTGGGTTGAATGGCCGAAGCATTGTTGCTTTGCCGCTTGGGTCGGCATATTGAGTGATAATTTGTCCGTTTTGAATCAGCCGGGCAATTTCAGCGTCCGTGCCAAGAAATTTGCCTTCGCCGTGTGATACAGGAACTTGATATAGTTCGCCGCTTTTTACGCCTTTAAGCCATGGCGAGTTTGTTGAGCCAACTTTAACTTGTGAATACTCGCTAATATGTCTTGCAATTGTATTTGTGCCAAGTGTCGGATACGTTTCGTCAACTTCGTTAATCCGACCATTCCGGAACATACCAAGTTTTGCAAGTGCTTGAAAACCATTGCAAATACCCAGCATCAAGCCGTCTTTGGCGCCGAGCATTTCGTTGACGGCATTTGTGACTTCGGGATTACGGAATAATGAAACAATAAGTTTTGCCGCGCCGTCCGGTTCGTCACCGCCGCTAAACCCGCCGGGAATTGCAACGATGTCGGAACTGCGAATTGCCGATGCCAGTTTCTCAGCAGAGTCGGTAACTTGTCCCGATGTCAAATTGCGTATAAGAACTTCTTTTACTGTTGCTCCTGCGTCACGGAAAGCACGCCCCATTTCGTCCTCGCTGTTCGTGCCGGGGAATACGGGGATTACAACTTCGGCTTTGCGTAATTTTGGCACAAATATTTGGGGCGCGGTGCATCTGTATTTCCTTTCGTGTGGAATATACCGGTACGGAAGATCTACATTGATATCTTCTTCCTTAGTTTTTGTGCGGAATACCGGTTCAAGACGTGATTCATATGCTTTAAGAACATCATCTAAACTAACTTTGTCTCCGTCCAACGCAATATTTTTCTCGGCGGTTGTGCTTCCAATCGGTGTCACCATATTGCCGTCAAGGTGTACACCCTTTTTTGTTTCAACAACGATTGAACCATAGTATTTGTTATTTAACAAGTATTCGCGAATACCGTCATTAAACTTAAAACCGATTTCGTTACCTAAAGCCATTTTTGAAACTGCCTCGACGATGCCGCCGGCACCTACAGCATATGCCGCAGCCACATTACCTTCGCGGATTTGTTCAACCAAATAGTCGTACTTTTTCTTGATTTCGTCAATTTCCAAATGAGCACCATTTTTATGTGTGACATCCAAAATTCCGACGTTCGACACCGGTTTTTTAAATTCCGGCGTTATTACGTTTTGCGCCTCGCCCACGGCAAGTGCAAACGAAACCAAGGTCGGCGGAACATCAATGTCTTTGAATGTGCCCGACATACTGTCTTTACCGCCGATTGCGGCAAGTCCGAAATCACGCATTGTTTCATTTGCGCCAAGCAAAGCAGCCATTGTCTGCCCCCACTTTTCGGGGCTTGTTTGCCGCGGCATATATTCTTGTAAACTTAAATACGCTTTTTTATAATCGCCGCCGATAGCAACAAGTTTTGCCAAACTGTCAAGAATCGCGGCTTGTGCGCCATGATAAGGACTCCATTGTGAAACGTACGGGTCAAAACCCTGTGTAGCGATTGTTGTTGCGGAACAGTTGCCGTCCGCGGGAATTAACATTGCCGAACCTTGCGTAGGTGTATTTTGCGTTTTTCCGCCAAAGGGGTGCAGAACAGTTCTGCCGCCAACAGTCGAGTCAAATTTTTCAACAAGACCTTTTTGACTTGCCACGTTAAGGTCGCTCATTGTGCCAAGTACCATTTCACGGAATGAGTTGTAATTTTGACCGATAAACGGGTTCCCATTATTGGGGGCAGGAATTGTTACATCTTGAGTGCGCTTCGCCCCTGCTGCATTTAAGAAGTCACGATTAAGACTGACAACCTTTTCGCCATCAAAAAACATATTCAAATAACCGCTATTTGTAACTTGTGCTATTTGTGTAGCTTCCAAGTTTTCAGCATCACACATTGCAAGTGCTTTTTGTAAATCTTTTGCAGAAATTACAACAGCCATGCGTTCTTGTGACTCGGATATGGCGCGCTCCATTGCGTTAAGACCCGCATATTTAACTGGTACACGGCTTAAATCGATATCAAGGCTGTTTGCAAGTTCTCCGACCGCGACGCTTACGCCGCCGGCACCAAAATCGTTGCATTTTTTAACAAACTTTGAAAAAGCAGCGTTCCGGAAAAGTCTTTGTATTTTTCGTTCAGTAGGTGCGTTGCCTTTTTGAACCTCTGCGCCGCAATCTGTTAAAGATTGTTCGTCATGCGATTTTGATGCACCTGTTGCGCCGCCTATGCCGTCACGGCCCGTTCTGCCGCCGATAAGCAAAACAATGTCGCCTGCCGTTGGCTCGCTTTTGTTTATTTGGCTTTCGGGAACTGCTCCCACAACAAAACCGACTTCCATGCGTTTTGCCATATAGCCGGGGTGATATTTTTCGTTAACATGACCCGTTGCAAGACCTATTTGATTTCCATAAGACGAGAAGCCGTTTGCCGCCCCTGTTGTGATTTGCCTTTGCGGCAGTTTCCCTGGTATCGTTTTTTCTATAGGAACGGTCGGGTCAGCAGAGCCGCTAACGCGCATTGCTTGATAAACATAAGCACGCCCCGAAAGCGGGTCACGAATAGCACCACCCAAACAAGTTGCCGCACCACCAAAGGGTTCAATTTCAGTTGGATGATTGTGTGTTTCATTTTTGAATAAAACCTGATAAGGAACGCCGTTTACATTTGTTTTAATTGTGCAAGCATTGTTCTCAATTTGGTCGTCCACAAAATCGGGCAAGTTGCCAAGTTTGTGTTGGCGTTTCATGTTGATAGTAGCCAAGTCCATCAATGTAACAGGTTTACTGCCGCCATGTACTTCTTGTCTGTCTGCCTGATAGTTTTCAAGCGCCTTCGTTATTTCGTTTCTAAAATTCGGATTGCTATCATCAACACGCACATTTGTCAGTTTCGTTCCGAAAGTTGTGTGCCGGCAATGGTCACTCCAATAGGTATCTAAAACTTTTAATTCGATATCTTTTGGGTTTCGCCCCTCTGACTTAAAATGTTTTTGTGCTTCCATTAAATCATCGAGGTTCATGGCAAAACCGTTTTGCTTTAAATACTCTTGCATTTGTTCACGAGTAAAACTTGTAAAACCTGTAACCTCTTTTACAGGTTCGATCGCGGAAATGTTCTCGGCAAGTGTTTTGGGCATGGCGCCGCTGACTTTATGTGACTCGACAGGGTTGATAAGGTGACTTTCAATTCGTGCCATATCGTCCGCAGACACGCCATTGCTAATGCTATAAGCAATAGTGTTGCGTACTCTTGCTCCGTCAGCTCCAATACTTAATAAAGCCGCTTGTTCGGCAGAGTCGGCGCGTTGGTCAAATTGACCCGGCAAAGATTGTCTGAAAATATATTGCCTGTCCTCGCGCTGCTTAAAATCGCCGATAGACACATCGTCGACCATAGGTTCGGATAATATCCTTGCAAACGCTTTGACTTGTTCGCCGGTCATGCCCTCGATGTCATAGATATTTGCAATCTCTAATTCAGAAAGCCCTTTGACTTTTAAATTTTCTTTTAATTCATTTTTTAAACTATTCGCTTCTGCCGCGACAGCCGGTCGTCTTTGCACCGTAACACGAAATACATCTGCCATTTTATCTCCATTTTACCCCAATGGGATAAAAATACAATAAAACACACTCCATGTCAAGATTTACAAAATTTGACCCTATTGACACTTAGATTTGAGTATGGCATTCTTCTTCAAAAGGAGATGAACAATGTCGAATAAAGATTTGCTAGACCTTCAGCACGAAACCGCTCCAATTATGGATTTTGTTAAGCATAATTTGAGCAACCCCGCTGATGTCCAAGTCAAAGAAAACCTTGATAAACTAGATGCCGTCTTGGCGCTTTTTTTCAATCCCGAGGATTCAATTTTAGATTCGAACAAAGTTAGCATAAGTGCCGGTCCAAATCCTACCGGGAAAATGACTTTTTCTGTAGCGGATATACCTAGTATGACCTCTGCAGATATTTGCGTTCTTGGACCAAAGAAATTAATCCAGCAAGTAAAGTATTTGAATAGTAATGCTTCCCTACGTATTGGCTTGGGTCACAAATTTTTATTAACAGGTTCATCGGGATACATCGAGGAGATTCACTTCACCGAAGACAAAGCATCAATTATATACGATGTCCTGGGCGGTACGGTAGAAGCTAATAATTCGGGTGATTCATATCATGGTCCACTGAAGCGCGGACAAAAGTCCATGTTAATTGACCAGATTCAAGAGGCTACAGGAAAAGCAGCATTCTTGGCTGATTTGTGTCGTTAAAGCAACTCGGTAACGTATATCTATGTTTGTTAAAATATTATTGTTTGCAATGCTATTCAGTATCAGTGATGTGTTCCTGGGTGTATCCTTGGGCGTGCACGAAAAATTCAAGCACAGATATTTAGCAACTATTGCTGTTTCTGTTTTATTGTGCGCGTTCATCGGTTTATTCATTGAAGAGTTCTTAAACAATGTCATTCCATTTAATTTGTCTATCGTCATGGGTGCCCTTTTTGTGCTATTGGGCATAAAAGATCTTTTTGATCACAGAAACAAGAAAACAACACAATCTGCGTTACGTAAAACGGTTTTATTGGGCATCATTCTGTCTATTGATTGTGCAATTTCCACAGCAGGATTGGCCGCAAACCTTGAAACCACAAGTTTATGGGCACCACTGCTTACCGCTTTTTTCATTATGGCTTTTACAGCCGTTGGAAACATTTCAGTAAAATATATTAAAATTCCATCAAAGATCCTTCATTTCATTTCAGGCAGTTGCCTTATAATTGTCGGTACGCTTGTTATGGTTGGAGTTTTGTAAGCGAGTTTTTTTTGGAGGCACCGGGCGGATTTGAACCGCCGCATACAGGTTTTGCAGACCCGGACCTTACCGCTTGGCTACGGTGCCGCGAAGTGGTGCCGTAGTTAAGCGGCAAGGTTCCCGAAGGGGTTCTTTCACGCTTGGCTACGGTGCCGAACAAAGTGAGGCACCGCAAGGTTCCGCGAAGCGGGTTCTTACAGGTGCCATTATGCATATTATATACAGACTTGCGCTGTTTTGCAAGCGCAGATATTTTTTAGTAATACTTGACAATGCTTTCATGTAAACATAAAATACGGATATGAAAAAACTTGCAACAATTTTCTTGGTTTGCGCGGTGTGTCTAGGGCTCACTCTCGGACTTACAGGTTGTGGAAAAAACAAATGTGCTGTGCCGACCGGTTTGACAATTACCATAGAAGGGCGACTTATGACTGTGACTTGGAATGCCGTTCCCTGCGCAGCAGGATACGAAATTTACACGACAAGTGCAGACTGCACTTCAGCGAACCGGATTATTAACACACAAGCAGAAACCGTTACTGACCACGCAAAAGAAGCAAAAACAAATGTTACTTTTGTAAGCGAAACCTCGTTCACTCTTATGCTGATGGCGGCGACAAATAATGCTGAGGCTGCTATGGCAACTGCGGTAACCGCAAAAATTAAATCTCTTGGCAACGACAGTAAAGATTCTAAATATTCAAAGGTTGTAAATAAAACTATTTAAATGAAAATTCAAACTATTGTGGGTCATTTCAGCAGCAACACTTTTGTTGTGGAGCATCTTGGCAAGATTGTAATAATCGATGCAGGTGCACCGTTTGACAAAGTCAAAAAAGCTTTAGGCAGCAAACAGCCTGATGCAATTTTGATAACGCATTCACACTTTGACCATGTATATTATTTAAAAGATTATAAGGCAAACTTTGGCTGCCCTGTTTTCGCGCCGACGGATGACACGACAGCGCAAGGTTCTGAGCTAAGCGAGGGTTCTTTAAAGGAAATTTGCTTAGGCGAACTTAAAATCAAGCCAATTCTCTGCCCCGGTCACAGTCCCGACAGCGTTGTATATTTACTTGAAGATTGCTTGTTCACGGGTGACGTTTTGTTTGAAGACACTATCGGCCGAACGGACCTTACACCCAATGCACAGCGAGCGACACCGGAACTTATAAAAGAAAACGAAAGGCTTATGCAGCAAAGTTTACGCAAATTGTTCGATACAAAATTTAAAATGGCATACCACGGACATGGCGAACCGAGTACATATGAAGACCAACGAAAAAATATCAAGTCATTTCTAAACTAAGAGAGTGCACCATATGTGTCCCAGAGAATCGAAGTAAAAATTACGGCACAAAACAAAAAACTTTAGAAAATAACACAAAGACCATTCCCGTGAATTTTTATGAAGCGAAGCGAAACAACACAGCGAAGCGTGTTACAGAGATTCGGGTGGGACACATATGGTGCGCTCTCTTAGTTTAAGTTTCAGAATATTCAAACGCGGCTTGGGTACTTATGGTATCTATTAATAGTTTATTTTTTACTTTGAACCTGTAATGCACTGTTGTTGAAATGCTTTCCGTTATAATTCTGTTCATTCTGCCGCGTATGGGGGCGCTGAGTTTTTGCATATTCTCATCGGGGGTAAGGACCTCGATTTCAAGACGTTTTCTGCCCTGTTTAATAACAAGCTTATTTTTATTAAATTCTTTCACACGTGCGCCAAGATACGTAGCAAGGCGGTATTCAAGTCCTTCATGATGAACTATACAAATTGCACCGGTGAACCGTAACCCCAAATACGGGATTCGGGCACAGGATGCGGAGATTGCAGGATTGTTATTCTGAGTCCAGAAATATTTTTTGGGGAATGATTTGCCGCGGTCGCCTTCGATGTAACCTACGCCGCTTTCAAATTTGACAGTTTGCCCGCTGACTGAAAATTGCCCTGTTACCGTATGATTCATGCTTACAATGCTGTGGCGGCATTCCATAAAAGGAAAAAACTTAAACGGCCCCATGATGTCATATCGTATGGGAGTAAATTCGCCAAATGTCACGCTGCCTTCAATATTATCTATTTTAACGGACATTCCCTTTTGGCTTACCGTGTTGGGACCGATGCTTAAAATAAACGGATGCTTTATCAAAACATAATCGTCATAATTATATTCCGCATTGTACGAGCTATCCGGCGTAATTACTTGAATGAACGCCTTTTTATCTGCCTTGCTTTTCGCCCGTCCGAAAACCACTGCCAATGCGGTTTGTTCATTGCTGCATTTGCCGTAATAGCCCTCGAAGCGATTCATGCCTTAAATTATTGTCACAAATATTGAAAAGTATTAAATTTGCTGATATACTGCTGTTTGCTTACGCTCGCTCGTGTAGTCCAATGGCAGAGACAGAGGACTTAAAATCCTTCCAGTGGTGGTTCGAGTCCACTCACGAGCACCAAAAATTAACAAAAAGACTTATTTTGTGTTATAATGCCACATGCTAATACTTGACGTAAACAAAGTAAGCAAAAACTTCGGACACGGTTGTCTTTTTGAAGAAGTAAGTTTTTCACTTAATAAAGGCGAACGGATTTCTATTGTCGGGGCTAACGGCTGCGGCAAATCCACGCTTTTGAAAATGATTGCCGGACTTGAAAAATGTGACGATGGAACGATTAGCATTAAGAAAGGTGTAAAAATTGCGTACCTTGACCAAACTTCGCCGGATAAAAGTGATGACAGAATTGTTGATGATGTTTTGAAAGATGCCTATGCCGATTTGTTCAAAATGCAAAACGAAATGGACAATGCGCTCGGGAAAGGTAACATTAATTATTACAGCACCTTGCAAGAGCAATTCCAAAATGCAGGCGGCTATGAAGTTGGAACGAATCTTGATATTATTTGCAACGGCCTTGAAATCCCAGACGGAATGCGCTCACAGAATTACAACAGTTTAAGCGGTGGTGAGAAAACTCTTGTTCATCTTGCGAAGTCTTTATTACAAAAGCCGGACTTGTTTTTGCTTGACGAGCCTACGAATCATTTGGATATCACGCGAATTGAATGGCTAGAAAATTATATTAAGAACTTTCGTGGTGCAATTGTTACGGTGTCTCACGACCGTGCGTTCCTTGACAATATGAGTGACAAAATACTTGAAATTGATAATGGCCAAGGTACTGTATACTCAACAAGTTATACAGGTTATCTTGCAGAAAAAGAAAAACGATTCGAAAAACTTATGGCAAATTGGGAAGACCAGCAAACATATTTCAAACGCCTCGAAGAACAAGCACGGCGTATGCAACAAGCAGGAATGGCAACAAACAGTACCGCAATGACAAGAAAAGCAGGTGTCATGTTCGCACGGCTTGAACGGGAAAAAGAAAAATTTACAATAAAGAAACCTATTAAGAAAAACAGAATAAAAATTGACTTTGATGAATTACGGCGCGGAGGCAAACGCGCAATAGAGATCAAAAATCTTATTGTGACCGCAGACGAACGAAAAGTTGTTGATAACGTAAATCTTTTCATCGTGCAAGGCGAACGTGTAGCGATTATTGGCGCAAATGGAAGCGGAAAATCGTCTATCATTAAAACAATTCTTGGCGAACAATCTTTGCCATACACCGGCGAAGTAACAATTGCCCCAAGTATCAAAATCGGCTATTTGCCCCAGACTATTGATTTCACAAATAATAAAGAGCCATTGCTCGAATATTTCAAGCGAGAAATCAGCCACGGCGAAGAACGTGCAAGGTCGATTTTGGCACGATTTCATTTCAGTCGTGAAGATGTTGAAAAACGTGTCGGCAACTTATCAGGCGGCGAAAGAATCCGCGTACGTCTTGCTGTTTTACTGCAGCAACAAATCAATTGCCTAATCTTTGACGAGCCGACAAATCACATTGATATACCAACTAAAGAATCACTTGAAGAAGCATTAGACGAATTTGAGGGCACACTGCTCTTTGTTTCCCACGACCGATTCTTTATCAATAAATTTGCAGACAGAACCATTGTAGTTGACAAAGGCAAGATATCTGTATATCTCGGTAATTTTGACGATTACAAAAGAGATTGCAAAAGAAATGTATAAAATCAAATAAATTGCTCATTATAATAAAATGAAAAAAGTTTTATTTTTAGGTCTTGTTTTACTAACCGCGGTTGCCGTAACGTTTGGGAATCATATTGGACCAAAGCGTGTGATCGCCGAGATTACAGATTGCGAGAACGGAAATTGTGAGGTCACAGAAAGTGTCCCCGCAGAAACAACTAAAGATGCCGAGAAGAGCGGACATTGCGAAGGCGCCGAGTGCGTGCCCGATGCAGAAGATTTGCCTGTAGTTATAGCAAAAACCGGTGTCGAACAGCAAGGTTTTCAACCTCATACGTTCAATATCGCAGCGAAGGATGAACTTCGCGACGTGAAGGGATTTGGAGCAAGAAGCTGCCTCCGCGTTAACGGAACGGGCGCTGTAAAGGTTGCACCGGATGCCTCAGTAAATTTTAGCGCAGCTTACAACGACGCACTTGAAAAAGCGGTAGAATCGGCCAAAGAAAAAGCGGAAAAGCTTAGCACCATGATTGGAGCAGGCGA
>Ga0123353_10005216_pt1 | contig 16990 bp, 12 predicted proteins | sample TergutLab28metaG_3_FD_92763 | JGI IMG/M metagenome (GOLD analysis project Ga0123353, IMG submission 92763) | Labiotermes labralis P3 segment gut microbial communities from Petit-Saut dam, French Guiana - Lab288 P3 | ecosystem: Host-associated > Arthropoda: Insects > Digestive system > Gut ...
CGACATGCTGACGTTCGAGGGGCTGTGCTACGCGTGCTACGACTACCCGGACATGGTGGAGGACATGGTCGAGACGGCCTGCCTGCTCGTGGAGGATTACCTCGACCAGGTGCTCCGGCGTATCGATTTCGATTACGCGACCGGCTGGGAGGATATCTGCTTCAAGAACGGACCGATCGTCAGCGTGGATTTTTTCAGGGACGTCGTCACCCCGAGATACAAGCGCATATCGAAAAAATTGCATCAGGCCGGCATCGAGCTGTGGTATACGGACTGCGACGGCGACGTCCGCCCGATACTCCCGTATTTATTGGAGGGCGGCATCAACTGCCTGTTCCCGTTCGAGGTGAACGGCTGCGCGCACCCGTCCGAACTGTTCGACCAATACGGAAAGGAGCTGCGCATCATGGGCGGCTTCGATAAGATGGCGCTCGGAAAGGGGAAGGATGCGATCGCGGATTACATGAAGACGCTCGTGCCGCTCGTAGAGCGCGGCGGATACATCCCGTTCTGCGACCACCGCTGCCCTCCGAACGTGACGCCCGATGACTACATGTACTATCTTGATTTAAAAGAGAAGACGTTCGGGATGGACCGGGCGTAATCGCACCGCGATGAGAGGAGAATGATGATGCAGTATACGAAATACGGAAATACGGACGCGGTAGTCTCTAAGCTCGGATTCGGCTGCATGCGCCTTCCGGTCAAAGAGAGGGGAAGCTCCGTCCCCGACGAGGAGAAGACGGTCGCGATGTTAAAGAAAGCGATCGACCTGGGCGTGAACTATTTCGATTCCGCTTATTTCTATCACGGCGGCGAGAGCGAACGCATGCTCGGCATGGCGATCAAAGGCGTCCGCGACAAGGTCTATATCGCGACGAAATCGCCCGGCGGCCACAACAAGGAACCGGGCGACTACAGGCGCCTGCTCGAGCAGCAGCTCGAACGGCTCGGCGTATCGTACATAGATTTCTATCATTTCCATGGGATCAGCTACGACGGTTTTTTCGAGGTCGACAAGCGGTCCGGCTGGCTGTCGGCCGCGCAAAAAGCGAAGGATGAAGGCGTCATCAAGCACATTTCGTTTTCGTTCCACGGCAAGCCGGAGGACATGGCGAAGCTCGCCGACACCGGCGTTTTCGAGTCCGTCTTATGCCAATACAACGTGCTCGACCGCGCCAACGAAGAGGGCATCGCCTACGTCAAGAGCAAAGGCCTCGGCGTCGCGGTCATGGGCCCGCTCGGCGGCGGGTTGATAACCGGCCTGCCGGACGAGCTCGCCAAGCAGCTCGGCGTCCGCGCCGCGGGCACGGCCGAGCTCGGGCTCCGTTTCGTCGCCACAAACCCGAACGTCGACGTGCTGCTGTCCGGCATGAGCAGCGAGGCGCAGTTGATCGAAAACGTTGAATACGTCTCGAGGATCGAGCCGCTTTCGGAGGAGGAGAAGGCCGCGATAATTAAAATGGCGGACGAAAGCAAGCGCCTCGCGGATTTATACTGCACCGGTTGCAACTACTGCTCGCCCTGCCCGCAGACGGTCGAGATCTCAAATATCTTCGAATATGTGAACCTCTATAAAGTCTACGGCGCGAAGGAGTACGCGAAGAACCGCTACGACGGGATCGGGACCGGCTGGAGCAGCGGCAAGAAAGCCGACGCCTGCAACGAGTGCGGCCAGTGCGAGGAGAAGTGCCCGCAAAAGATCGAGATACGTAAGCAATTGAAAGAGGCGGTTGAAATTTTTGCATAAACCCGCGGATGTGGCGGAAATGGCAGACGCGCCGGATTTAGGTTCCGGTGGTTAACACCGTGCAGGTTCAAGTCCTGTCGTCCGCAAACGCTTGAAATACGGGATTCTTGCCAAGATATATTTGGTATAGAATCCCGTATTATTACATAATTTAAGAGTTGTCTACCATTTTATTACTATTGAACCGAATTTTATGAATCGTTTATGATATGATAATTGCAACAAAGCGAGAGTGAAATCATTGAACCCAAACCAAATTCTCAAACAATACTTCGGCTACGATGAGTTCCGAGAGGGGCAATCGGAGTTGGTAGACGCACTCATGCAAAGCAGGGATGCTTTAGGCATAATGCCTACGGGCGCCGGCAAGTCGTTGTGTTATCAAATTCCTGCTATGCTTTTACCGGGGGTGACATTGGTCATCTCTCCACTCATCTCGCTTATGCGTGACCAAGTGCAGGCGCTTGTAGCAAACGGCATTCCGGCAGCGTTTTTAAACAGTTCTCTGACTGAAACCCAATATAACAAAGCAATTGCATCTGCCCGAAGCGGACAATACAAAATCATATACATCGCCCCTGAGCGCCTGTTGTCGTTGTCAATACTGGAGTTTGTGCAATCTATACAAATCTCGCTGATCGCCGTGGATGAGGCTCACTGCATCTCTCAATGGGGGCAGGATTTTCGCCCCAGTTACTTAGATATTCCGAAGTTCGTGGAAAGTCTGCCGACTCGCCCCGTTATGGCGGCATTTACAGCGACAGCTACCCATCGTGTGCGCAAGGATATACTGAGCGCATTGAGGCTGATCAATCCGCTTACGATGGTGACGGGTTTCGACCGCCCTAATCTGTACTTCGAAGTCAAACAGCCAAAAGAAAAGTTTGCGGTATTGAAACAATACTTGAAAAAAAACGACAATAATGGAATCGTTTACTGTTCCACGCGAAATGAAGTGGAGGGAGTAACGAAAAAACTCATCGCCGACGGATACTCCGCCGCCCAATACCACGCCGGACTTTCGGATGTTGAACGCAGCCGTTCTCAGGACGATTTCCTTTACAACCGCGTTAAAATAATCGTCGCAACCAACGCTTTCGGGATGGGAATAGACAAGCCAGACGTTCGGTTTGTCATTCATTACAATATGCCGCAAAATGTGGAAAGTTATTACCAAGAAGCAGGACGCGCCGGACGCGACGGGTTACCTGCCGACTGTATTTTATTTTACGCCCGCAAAGATATAAACACCGCATTGTTCCTAATAAACCGAAGCGAAAACCCGGACGAAATCATCCGCAACAAACAGCTTTTAAATAAAATGGAGAAGTATTGCGAAACGGACGCCTGTTTACGGCGATATTTATTGGAATACTTTGGCGAGCAGATATGGCATGATTGCGGCAACTGCGGCAGTTGCAACGGTAACTTAAACGAAACCGATGTTACGATAGACGCGCAGAAGGTACTGTCCCATATTAGTCGGCTTAATAAAGCGGGCAAGCGTTTCATGTTTACCCATACCGCCGATATCCTGTTGGGCAAGTCGGATGATTTTACTGACTTGTCAACATTTGGCATAATGAAGGGTGCTCCTCGTAAATATATCCGCCAATTGACAAACCGCTTGACTGCTTTAGGGTACATACTTGATAACGGATATCTAAGTATAACACCCAAAGCGAATGAAGTACTTTTAGGCGTTGTGGGAGTTGCCATTCACGGAAACAAGCCGAAGTCCTCTGCGAAGAAAGAGCGTATAAAAAAACAGATCGAAGATTCGGCAAAATATGTTTTTTCCGAAGAATTATTCGACAAACTCAAAGGATTGCGTCATGCAATTGCCCGAGAAGAAAACGTGCCTGCTTATGTCGTATTCTCCGATGCAACGCTGATAGATATGTGCCAAAAACATCCGTACTCATTGGGAGAAATGGTGTCTGTCAGCGGTGTGGGACAAGTTAAACTTAAACGGTACGGCGAGCGGTTTTTACAATTGTTTCAAACCGAACAGCGTAATGCCGCGCTTAAAGATAAAAAGGTGGAACTTACAATGGAGATGTTCATGCACGAGGTCGATATTGTTGATAAACCGTTGCAAATCTCCCGTATCGCTGAAAATATCAACGCAGTTCTGCTTAAATACGATAAGCCAAGAACAAGCGGAATAAAGTTAAATAATTTTTTGATGGAAGCCGGCTACCTGGAAGCGACAAATGACGGAAAAACTCCTACAAAAATCGGACGAGAACATGGAATTACATCGATCAGGAGAAACTCCGAGCGCGGGGAATATATGCAGAGCGTGTTTAATGCAGAAGCTCAACGAATATGTGTGCGGTTGTTATTGGATTCACAATTAATGAATGCTATATGATGACAAACCATCCTGTCATCCACCCGTTTTTGACATCAAAAATAAATGCTCGAATGTTTAATACTCGGAACAAAGGCAAGCGTTAATTCCCGGGATGGTGGTATGATTATACTCATTCCCACAAGTAGTGATTGTTCCAACCTGAAAAGAATAAATAAAAAAGTCAAGCTCACGAAAAAACTGTAATAGTTTATGTCGCGAGCTTGACTTTTATATGCCGCCCTTGACGGGACTCGAACCCATGACCCCGCGCTTAGGAGGCGCGTGCTCTATCCTCTGAGCTACAAGGGCAGTTATTCATCAGGGTATGCTGAGTAAATACACCCTCACGGTCTGCCTGCCGAACTGTATAGCCTCAGCCAGCGTTTCGTAATACAGGTCGATCTTGTTGCCTTTGATGGACGGCCCGGTATCGGCGGCGACGGCGAAGCCGTACCCCACTATGTAGAGCTTCGAGCCGAGCGGTATGAACGACGGGTCGACCGCCACGACGCCGCGTTCCGCCAGCATGCCCGTAGCGGTGATGCCGTATGATTTGCTGCTCGCGCTCTTGCCGGACGACGCCGCCGTATAGGCGGAGGCCGACATGTCGAATTCCGCTATGAAATCATAAGTTTCGCCCTCGATGTCGACGGTGAGCTCCGTCCGGTCCGGTTCGGATCCGTCGGCGGGTTCGTTCACCTGTTCCGGCGCGGCGTTCGCGTCCGGTTCGACCTTTAGTTCCGGCGTGTTTTTCACGGCGGGTTCGATCTTCGGTTTCGGAGCGAAATTCGCGGCGGGTTCGAAATTATGTTCCGATATGACGCTCGCGGCGGGTTCTGCGTTTTGTTCCGGCAAGAGTTTAAACTCTTCGGCCGAGACCCCGCAGTAGACGACGTGCGCGGTCGGCTCCTTGACCGTCTCGACCGAAACGAACTCCCTGCTGTCCTCTTTCGCGCCAAGGTAGCGCGCCTTGTACGTCACGTTCCGGACGCCCGGCTCCCCGTACGACATGACGACCTCCTCGCCGGCGGGCAGGTCGGGCGTGACATAGATATAGACCTCATACGGCACCAAGAATGATTCGGTCAAATACGCGAACCTCTCCGACGACAGGACGTATTCCGTACCCGCGACTATCCGCGTGTTGAGCGGGGCGTCGAAGAAGTATTGCACTCCGGTCTTTGCCTTCAATTCGGCTATCAGGTTGCCGATCGCATAGTTTTCCTTCGCCCACGCGCCCGTCGCTACGCCGTCCAGCCAGACCACGATCGGAAACCCGCGCTTTAACGTGATCTTCATCTCGTCGCGCACGCGGTCGCCGAGCAGGACGTTCAATTCGTCTTTTTCGTTCAATTTAAGGCCGATCTCGTTGAGAAAATCCGCAACGGTCGCGGCCTTCGTCTTGTACATCACGATCTGGGACCCGTTCTCCTCGAAGTAGACGTCCATGAAGGACGACGCGCCCGCGTACGCGGAGCCCGAGAAGAAAACGAGCGCCAGAAACGCGGCGGCGAACGACGGCAGCAATTTTTTAAACATAGATATTTTCCTTTCTGCGCCGCGGACCCGAGCCGTCATACGGCGGACCCGCACTGCCGGCGTCTATTACCCGCGCCGGCGGTTAAAAAATAGGATACACCATATCGACATATCCCACACGGAAAAGATGAAACCGATATTCAATTTTATAACGAAACGTTTTATTTTTATGTGGAGCGGAGTTTAACACATTCGTAACAATTATGCAATATCTTTTTTGCCGAAAAACAGCACGGCGGCGTTCGCGCCCGTTATCTCCGCCGTTTCCGCGACGGAAATATTTTTTATCTCGGCTATTTTCGCCGCGATCAATCCGATCTTTCCGGAGTCGTTCCGCTCGCCGCGGAATGGAGCCGGCGACAGGTACGGGCAGTCGGTCTCCAATAAAATTTTATTTATAGGAGCGGCCTCGACGGCTTCCAGCAGCTTTTTCGGTTTCGGAAAAGTTATCACGCCGCCGATCCCGATGTAGAACCCGAGCCCCGTATAGTAGAGCGCCGTGTCCGCGTCGTCCGAAAAACAATGCACCACGCCGCGCAGCCCCTTTGCCGCGAACTCGCCGATCATCTCGCGGCACTCCGCGGCGGCGTCCCTCGAGTGGACGATCGCGGGCAGCTTTAACTCGAGCGCCAGACCGAGCTGCTTCCTAAACCAAAAACGTTGGTCTTCCGGCAATGAATTTTTATAATAATAATCGAGGCCCGTCTCGCCGATCGCGACGACCTTAGGATGGCCCGCCATACGCTTAAGCTCCGAGAGGTCGCCTTCCGTCATCGCGCCTGCGTAGTGCGGGTGCACCCCGACCGCCGCGTAGATGTAATCGTAGCGTTCGGCGATCGCGATCCCCTTCCTCGACCGGCCCACGTCCGAACCGGAGTTGACGCACCATCTTACCCCGTGCGACGGCAGGGCCTTTAACAACGCGTCCCTGTCCGCGTCGAATCGTTTGTCGTCGTAGTGCGCGTGCGAATCGAAAAACATTTCATACCGCCGTTCGTAATCAAAAGTAAATAATCAACCGCACCGCGCGCGGATGTTATGTTGAAAGGTTGTGACCCGATCATATCGCAGCGGCTTGCGACGCCCGCGCGCGGATGTTATACTTTTACAATAAACGTCGGCGCGTCACACATAACGTCGCCGGCGAAATTTTATCGCGGCGGCGAACGAACAGGCGGGGTGATCGCAGTTAACGGCGTCCATTACAACATCGTGATCGTCTCAAAAGATATTCTTTTTTTGAACAAGATGCAATCGCTCGCCGCGAACCTCGTGTTAAGCAGCCGCATCACCACCGTCGGGAGCTGCGCCGAGATCCAAACGAGGTTAAACAAGGCCGCGCCCGCCGTCATCGTCTGCGACGCCGACCACGCCGCGCCGTCGGACAGTTTGCTCGCGCAGCTCAACGCGGCGTACAGGCTGCTGTTCATATTCACCGGATCGTCGCCCGCGCCGGTCTATCCAAACCGCGCGATAAATTACATACCGAGGACCCGCCTGCCGGATTCCGACGCGGCTTTCTTAAGCGTCGCGCGCGCAAAAATAAACGCCTTCGTTTCGTCCTGCGCGTCGCGGGACGTGAGCGGCGTTTTGCCGAATATCGGCAGGAACCAAAAAATAATCGCGATAGCGGCGTCGACCGGCGGCACCGACGCGTTGCAAAAAATTTTTTTAAAACTGGATCAGAGCGCGCCCCCGGTCGTCGTCGTGCAGCATATGCCGTCCGGCTTCACGAAGCTGTTCGCCGACCGCTTGAACGGTATCTGCAAGGTGAGCGTCAAGGAGGCGCAGACGAACGACCTCCTCCGCGCGGGCCTCGTGCTGATCGCGCCGGCCGGCCTCCATATGACCGTCGCGCTCTCCGGCGGCAGGTTCGTGGCGGAATGTTTCGACGGCCCGAGGCTGCACGGCGTGATCCCCGCTGCGGACCATCTGTTCAATTCTATCGCGCAGGCGTTAAAATCGAACGCCGTGGGCGTCATCCTGACCGGCATGGGCTCCGACGGCGCGCGCGGATTGGCCAACATGCGCGGCCACGGCGCGAAGACGATAGGGCAGGACCAGAAGACGAGCGTCGTCTACGGGATGCCGAAAGCCGCGTACGAACTCGGCGCGGTCGATTATCAACTGCCGATCGACTCGATCGCGGAGATGATGCTGGCGCTGGCGCGGTAGCTCACCGTCCGCGTCCGAGCGCCGCGAAATATTTGATACGTTCGTCAAGGTCCGGGAACCGGGCCGTCATCTTTTCGGAAAACATTCCGTTTTCCGTTTTTTCATGCCCGACGAGCGCCCACGCGGATTCGATCAGGTTTTTATGCTCCGGCTTCGTCAGCGCGTCGCAGACGAACGGCTGGAACGGCGAGTTGATGTCCTCTCCGGATATTTGGAACAGCCTGTGTTTTTCGCAGAGCGCTGTCACGCATTTTAGCTGCCGCGGCGTGTTGCGAGACGGCATGAACGTCAGCGCCTTGAAGCCGTAGCCGGCCAAGTAATCGACGAACTCGTCCAGATAACCGTCCTCGAAGAGCTGGTCCTTTTTATCGCCCGTGACCGAGCCCGACACGTCGCCGAGGTAGGCGTACGCGGGTATCGCGCCGATCTCCTCGCCGAGCGCGAAAAAATCGCAAAGCGCCGGGCACTCGTCAAACGCGTCGATGTAGAAGCGCCGCAAAAACTCACCCTTCAGCATGTTCAGCAGATAATAGACGTACATATCGTTTCGCGCGTCCATGATCCTGTCATAGACCGCGCCCGCAAGCGGGACGCCGAGCGGCCCAATTAAAAATTCCGCGAGCGGTTTCCCGCGCCCGGTCCGTTGGATCATTTTTTCGGAGAACGCGTAGAGGATATGCCGCTCGGTTATACTGCCGCCCTCGCCGCAATTCGAGACGGCCGCGACGTCCGCGTCGAAATCCAACAAAACTCCGAGCGGCGCGCCGATGCGGTTCAAGTTTTCGACCATCGCGCGGTTGCGGACGTTGCGCCTCTCGCGGTACGGCCTCAAAAAATTTTCGACGCGCGCAATCGACACGTGCGGGACACCGTGCATCGTGAAGTAGGCTATCGAATTTTGGTCGGGGTTGTTGAAATTTTTCGAGCGAAACGGCGTGCCGCGCATGTCGCACCGGCATTCGAAGCCGACGGTGACGGCGATCCCGATGACCTTTCCCGCCTCGATGAACTCCTCCGCGCCGGCCATGCTGTCGTGGTCTATTATCCCGGCGGTGGCGAGCCCGTTCTGACGCGCGAGGTACGCGGCCATAGACGGCGAATACGGCGAAAAAGAATATGTGGTGTGGATATGGTTGTTCACGTTTTCGCCCGCGCGCGGCTGCTCCGACGCGCCGTTACGTCGCGCGGCGGCAATCTCCGTAAGCGCGCGAAGCCGTTCTTCTTTAGACGGCGCGTTCAGTTTTTTTATGAGCTCACAATCCATCAGGCCGCGCCTTTCCGCGGGCGAATCATTTCATTATCTGCCCGCCGGTGACCGGGATCGCCTGCCCGGTCTCGTACTGCTGCTCCACGCAATAGAACACGGCCCGACAGACGTCTTCCGCGCGGCAGCCCCTCTTCATCGGGACCTTCGCCTCGTAGAACGCGCGGACGTCGGCGACCGTCTCCGCGCCGGGCACCTTGCCCGCGTCGAGGTACTGCTTGAACAGGCCCCTCTCCGGGTCGGACCAGAGCGGCCCGTCGAAAATATTGCCGGGGCAGACGGCGTTCACCTTGATCCCGTGCTCGACGAGCTCCAGCGCGAAGCTCTGCGTCAATCCGATCCCGCCGAACTTGCCGCCGGCGTACGCGAAGTTTTTATTGCTGCCGACGAGCCCGCTCTTCGAATTGATCTCGATGATGTCCGCCGTGTACGACGTGCTGTATCGACGTTGAATCTTCATCACGGCCGACGCGTGCTTCACGCATAGATAATAGCCGGTGTAGTTCACCTTCGTCACGAACTCGAAGTCTTTGAGCGTCACGCCGCCCTCCGCCTCGTCGAGGCCCCCGGCGACCAACACGCCGGCGTTCGAGATCAGGACGTCCAAGCCGCCGTACGCCAGCACGGCCGAGGCGGCCATGTCCGCGACGGAACGCTCGTCCGTGACGTCGGCCCGCGCCGCGACCGCCGCGTACGGCCCGTATCTATCGTTCAATTCGTCCGCGCAGGACGCCGCGCCTTCTGAGTTCATGTCCGCCGCGACGACGTACGCGCCCTCCGACGCCGCCGCCCGCGCGAGCTCGCGCCCGACGCCCTGCGCCGCGCCGGTTATTAACGTTATCTTCCCGTCAAAACGTCTCGGCAGCGCGCGCGGGGCCGCGACCTTCTGCCGGTAGCTCTCCGTCTCCCAGTTCAAGATAAATTTCGTAATCGTATCAGTCATCGGCAGATACCCGCCGAACGACTCCGCGTACACCGCGACCTCCATCGCGTCCAAGAACAGCAGGCGCGCCGTATGCGCCTCCTTCGCCGTCCCGCCCAACGCGAAGAAACCCAGACCGCCGACCGCGACGATTTTGGGCGGGTACCCGTTCGTTTCCGCGTAATTGAAAAATTCTTTTTTTATGTCGGAATCGGGCGTGATAAACAGAGGGACGTCTTTGCAATAGACGATGTGGTCCGGCGAGAACGGCTTCATCACCGGCTCCATCGAAGCGCGGTCCTTTACGAACCCGTCCGTCAATTTATTCGCGGTGAACACCGCGGCGGACTTCCCGGCGCTCGAATATAACATCCGCAGCGCCGGCGCGATATTACACGCCAACCCGACGTCGAAATCCACGCCCGAGCGGTCCGGCTTACGTAACAGGCGTTCATTGAGCGCCGCCGTCGCGCGGTCCGTAAGCGCGCCGATCTCATCCGGCGTATTCGCCGCGATAAATATCCCGTGGTTTTGCAACAGCGCCGTCTTCGGGAAGACGCCCGTCTTTTTTGCTGCCTCGCGGAATTTATCGTGACAAAGCTTGGCGAGCGTGTAGCCGGGCTTCGTCAGCGGGACCCAGACCGCGTCCTCTCCGAAAAGTTCGCGGCACGCCGCCTCCCCGCCGCGCCCGCAGGTCAATCCGTTGATCAGCGCGGGGTGCGTGTGCACGACGTACGCGTACGGAAAGATACCGTGCAGCGGCGCCTCGACGCTCGGGCGTTTATGCTCCTCGCCGCATAGCCGCGCAGCCATCATGTCGCCAAGGGCCGCGGCCTCCCGCTTCGCGTCGTCGTCCGGATATTCTTTTTCGAGCATCGCGGCGAGCTTCGCTAAATCCATCCTCACGAATTGTTCCGGCGTGACGTCAAACAGCGCGGTCCCGGAGCCCTTCACATATAATACGCCGCCCTCTTTGTACGAGGTGTTCCCGCCGCCCACGAGCACGTATTCCGGTGCGCCGTACCGGTGCGAGAGTTCGGTCAGTTCGGCGAGGCCCATATGAATCACCTTTCTTTTTCAGCGTCGCAGATTTTAAACGCGCAGGCGGAATTCATTTCCGCCGAGCGTAAAACGGTGAGTTTCGAACACGTTTTTTGTGAGGAACGAATTGTTTATCCCACGGAAAACTCGTTGGTTAACGAGCGAAGCGAGCTAAACATCGAAAGTATACACGCCTATCCCGTCCTCAAATACCGCGTGATCTTCTCGATCACGGCCTTTTCGTCGATCGGTTTCGCGAGATGGTCGTTCATGCCGCTCTCGATGCAGCGGTCGATGTCCTCCTTGAACGCGTTGGCGGTCATCGCGATGATCGGGATCGTCGCCGACCTCGGCAAACCGAGCGCGCGGATGGCCTTTGTCGCCTGGTAGCCGTCCATGTCGGGCATCTGTATGTCCATGATGATGAGGTCGTATTTGTCCGGGTACTGCTTGAACATCGAGACGGCGATCAGCCCGTTCTCCGCGACGTCGATCGAGATCCGCGTCTGTTCGAGCAGCGCGATGAATATCTCGCGGTTGATCGCTATATCCTCCGCCAATATGATGTGCACGCCGGACAGGTCCGCGATCTCTGCGGCCGCTTCCGTCTTTTTTTCGAGCCGCTTGAACATCGCGCCCTCGACGTCGTTGATCGCGTCCAATACGGACGACGGGAACAGCGGCTCGGTGATATAGCGCGTGAGGTCGTTGGTCATCGCGTACTTCTCGATCAAATGCCATTTCAAATACGAAGTGATGATCACGACGGTGTTCCTGTCGACCGTGATCTTCAATTTGTTGATGAAATCGACGCCGTTCGTGCCGGGCAGTTCGTACGCCAAAAATATCACGTCGTACGCGAAGCCCGACCCCTCCGCCGCGACGAGCAGAGCCGACGCCTCGTCGGCCTCCGCGGCCGTGTCCGCGTTTATGCCGAAACTCTCCGTGATCGCCGTGAACTGCTCCCGGATATTTTTATCGTTCTCGATGATCAAGACGCGCATGTCCTCCGGGCGTACCCCGTCGAACACGACCGTCTCCTGATGCGACGCGCGTTCGAGCTCCACCTCGAAGCTGAACGTGGAACCGACGCCCGGCTCCGAATCGACCCAGATACGCCCGCCCATCTTTTCGACAATATTTTTTGATATGACGAGGCCTAAGCCGGTGCCGCCGTATTTGCGCGACACGCCGCCGTCGGCTTGCTCGAAGGCGTTGAACAGCCGCGAGATCTGTTCGGCGGTCATGCCGATGCCGGTGTCCGAGATCGTGAACCGCAGCGTGTTCGCGCGCTCGTCCCGTCCGATCTCCGTCACGCCGAGCGTGATACGCCCGCCGCCGGGCGTGAACTTTACGGCGTTCGATAGCAAGTTCGTCAACACCTGCGAGAGCCTTAGATCGTCCGCGATATAATTCATGCCGAGATTTTTGCCTAACGTCACGTTCAGCTGCTGGTTCTTTTTTTCCATGCCGTCGATGACGATGTTGCAAACCTTCATCAACATTTTTTCGATGTTCGTCGGAACCTTTTCGAGCTCGAACTTGCCGGCCTCTATCTTCGACATGTCCAAGACGTCGTTGATGATCCCCAACAGATGCGCGGACGACGCGCCGATCGTCTCGAGGCAGTACCGGAGCCTCGAAACGTCGTCCGTCGTCTCGGCGATCTTCGTCATGCCGATGATCGCGTTCATCGGAGTGCGTATCTCGTGGCTCATACGCGACAGGAACTCGCTCTTGGCGCGGTTGGCCTGCTGCTCGGCCCTGTACAGTTCTTTTTCGGCGTTCTGCTTTTCCGTCAAGTAGCGGTCCAGATCGATCGCGGAGGAGTTGACCGCCTTCTTGATGCGGTCGAAGTCGCCCTTGTAGTCGCTCGTTATGCGGGCGCTGAAGTCGCCGTTCGCGATGCTGTGGAGCGTGTCGGCGGTCTCGTCGATCGGGAGCATGATCGTGTCCATCAGTTCGTTGAACTTTGTGATCACCTCGCGCCACTCGCCGGGGTATTTCTCCGAATGGGCGCGGTAGTTCAGGTTGCCGTTGGTCGCGTTCTCCACCAATTCCTTCACTTCCTGGTGCATCCCGACGACGATCTCCTGCATGGTGAAAAAATTCTGCGAAAGCATCCCGACTTCGTCGTTTACCCTGCTGACCGGGATATGTATGTCCATGTCGCCGCGCGCGATTTGATTGGACGCGACCTGCAGCGAGTACAGCGGCTTCGCGACGGACCGCCTGATGAATATTATCGGTATCCAGATGATGATAAAGAAAAACGACAGCGAGATCAAAAACATGATCAGCGCGAAGTGGTTGCTGCGCGCGAGCGCCTCGCTGAGCGAAATCAACACGCCGACAAGGCCGATCGGGTTTTCGTTCTCGTCGAATATCGGCGCGTAGGCCGAGACGCCCCAGCTCCCGTCGATGTTGAGCCGGTAGACGTCGCTGACGCACGCCGTGCCGTTCTCGAACGCTTCGAAGGCGGCCCGCGGAAAGATCGAAAGCGGCACCTCGCCGTTTAAGCCGAAGATATTCCCGTGGCCTTCTATATACATCGTCATCCCGGCCTCGGCGTCGAACGCGCCGCCGTAAAAATACAGCAGGTTCTCCTCCTCCTTGACCTTCTCGAAATGACGCCGCAGCTGCTCGTAGTGCTCGTCTTTCTCGTTCGTCTCTAAGACGTGCCGGAACTCGTCGGGATTGATCGACATCGCGGCGGATTTCGCGATGGCCATCGCCCTGACCGAATTGCTTTTTATGGAGTCGTCGCGGTGTATGATGAAACTGAAAATGCCGATCGAAATCGTATTGATCAGGATGATGACCAATACGAGGATCGTCACTTTCGTCGACATCATTATGTTTTTCATTTACGTTTGCCCTCAATCCGCGGCCCGTCCGGGCGGCGAGTGTTCGCCGCATTTACGGGGCGTGACCCAGAATAACACAAAACCCGCGTCCTGTTCAACGGCGGCGTTAATCGCCGTCCGCCATGATCATGCCGATCCCGGTCCGCAGCGCCGCCTCGTCGATCGCGCCCTCGGCCCCGGCCGCGACATAGCCGTCCGCGTCGATGAAGACGCTCGTCGGGAGGGCGCGTATGCCGTACTTCGCGGCCGCGTCCTGATCCGTATCGTAATAGACCGGGAACGAATACCCGTGCTCCGCGATGTACTCCGCGCCCGACTTCACCGTCTCCCGGCTTCCGTCCGTCGCGTTTATCATCATGAACCGGACGGTATCGCCCGTTTCCAGATAAACTTTTTCGAAGTCCGGCATCTCGGACCTGCACGGAGGGCACCAGCTCGCCCAAAAATTCAACACCACCGGCGCGCCGAGCATGTCGGACAGCTTGATTTCGCCGCCCGAAGCGTCGTATACGGTAAAATCCGGCGCGGGGATACGGTCGTCGGAGGGAGGCGCGGAATCGGGCGCGTCCTCGTGCGGATTAATCTGTCCTTCGTTATCTGAGATTGAATTTGATGCTTCGGAATCGGGCGCGTCGTATATTATCAGCGGCTCGTCCGGCGGGGCGAGTTTGGACAGATAGTTATACATCGGCGCGCCGACGCCGAGCACGACGATCAAACATATCAGCACGGGCGTTATTTTTTTATTCATGCCGTCACCCCGACAATCGAAACGATGAAAATGACGTAAAAAAACGGCGCTTAATACAAATCGTATGTTATAAGATATTTCCGGCGTCCTTCCGCCGCTTAAAACGTAAATATCGACAGCAGCCGGCCGAACGCGCCGGTCGCCATCATTAGACCGACCGCGATCAAAAATATGCCGGACGCAAGGTTGACTATTTTATAATGCTTTTTTATGAAATCGAACGCGTCCTTTAACCGTTCGATCAACAACGCGCAGAGTATGAACGGCGCACCGAGACCGGCCGAGAAACACAGGAGCATCAGCACGCCCCGCGCAACGGACCCGCGCTGCGACGCCAGCATCAGCGCGGAGCCCAAGAACGCGCCCGCGCACGGCGTCCAGCTTACGGCGAAGACGATCCCGAATAAAACCGCCGATAAGAACCCCGATCCGTCTTTACGCTCCAACGAGCGCGTGTTATTTAAGAAACGGATGTTTACGACGCCCAAATAGTTCAATCCGAACAGGACGACGACCGCTCCGGCCGTAACGTTTACCGCCGTCTCGTACCGGCGTAATAAGCCGCCCAAAAAACCGGCGAACGCGCCCAACGCCGTGAACACGAGCGTAAAACCCAATACGAACCCCAGCGCGCCGCGCGCCGCGCTTTTTTCGTCCCGCGCGGACCCGCCGGCGAAATATGAGACGTAGACTGGGAGCATCGGCAGCAGGCACGGGGAGATAAAAGTTATCACGCCTTCCAAAAAAGATACGGCGTACCGCACTGTTCACCTCGTATTTTTTTTGAATCATCGGCCGGCGCGCCAAAGTGTACGGTAACGATAGGCCGCGAATATTTTTTCGATTATAACAGAAACCGGCCCGCATGATAAATTAGCGGGCCGGCTTGGAATTATTTCGTGCGGTATAAAGTTTTACGCGTGTTCCGTCTTCCACAGCCCGTGCAGGTTGCAATAGGCGTAGACGGCCACCGGCGCGTCGTCTATTAAACCAAACGACGCCTTCGGTTCGCCGCCGGCCGCGACGCATTTGCGCTGGCCGCCGTGTTCGGTCTCCAAATACACGAACGTGATATGATGCGCGTCCTCCATCGGGTGCGGCGCGCTCCCGACTTTTACGTCCACGCGGCCCCCCGAGACGGAGACTACGGGCAGATGCTTCTCGGCGCTCGCCTCGACGGTGTTAGGGACGAGCTCGGTCATCAGTTCACCGCAGCACACGAGCGGGATCCCCTCGTCCTGTATCAGCCCGACCATGTTGCCGCAGTTCTCACAGATATAAAATTTTTGCCTGCCGCACATTGTGACCCCTCCTCAATAATTTACCGCGCGCAGCTCGAAATACGAACGCGGGTGGTCGCATACCGGGCATTTCGCCGGAGCGACGGCGCCGTCTAAAATATGGCCGCAGTTGCGGCATATCCAAACGATCTTCTCGTTCTTTTTAAAGACCGAGCCGTCGTTTACGTTCGCCAATAACTTGAGATAGCGCTCCTCGTGTTCTTTTTCGATCGCGCCGACCGATTCGAACAGGAGTGCGATTTCTTTGAAGCCCTCCTCGCGCGCCTCGGCCGCCATACGCTTGTACATCTCGGTCCACTCGCCGTGCTCGCCGGCCGCGGCCGCCGCTAAATTTTCGGCGGTGCCGGGCACCTCGCCGCCGCAGAGCAGCTTGAACCACAGCTTCGCGTGCTCCCTCTCGTTGCCCGCGGTCTCCTCGAAGATGGCCGCTATTTGTTCGTACCCCTCCTTCTTCGCCTTGGACGCGAAGTAGGTGTACTTGTTGCGCGCCTGAGATTCCCCGGCGAACGCCTCCATCAAGTTCGCTTCCGTCTTCGTGCCGTTTAAGTCCGCCATTTAATCCTCCTCTTTTTGGTTATCTTTTCAACAAATATATTCTACGCGATCAAAATAAAAATACCGGCGAGTTTCCGACCGGCGAAACAATAAAAATATATACTGCCCGCGTTACGCGGCCTCGCCGGTCCGGAAATATTATCCGTTTGCGGTTGTACTATATTAAACGCCGTGTGTCAATATGATTAAAAATTATGAATCGTATTCATCATACGATGAACGGCGCTAAAAAAAAGCCGTCCCGATATGGGACGGCGTAAAAAATATTTTTTTATGTTCCGTCGGCCGCTACGCGCGCTCGCGCGGCAAGGCGGTCCGTTTTTCAACCCGCGTCAAAAAAATAGGTTCTACTCCCAAAATAGTTGAAATGAAGTAAAATAATGTCGGGTGATAAAAATGGAACACTTCGACACGATGACAAAAATGATGGCAGGCTCGTTAGGCTTAACCGAACCGTGGTATATAA
>Ga0123353_10005217_pt1 | contig 16990 bp, 14 predicted proteins | sample TergutLab28metaG_3_FD_92763 | JGI IMG/M metagenome (GOLD analysis project Ga0123353, IMG submission 92763) | Labiotermes labralis P3 segment gut microbial communities from Petit-Saut dam, French Guiana - Lab288 P3 | ecosystem: Host-associated > Arthropoda: Insects > Digestive system > Gut ...
ATAACGGCGCAAAGAGCTATCATAAACAGTACATTAAAAACATGGAAAATCCTTTGGGGAATCGTCTTCTTTACCATAACTCTCTCCCCCTATATAAGCGAAATCTGGTTGATCTTCTTCGACATCCAATTCGCTCCTAGCGTCAAAAGGAGTGCAATCAAGCCGCGCACAAGCCCGAGCGCGGTGCCAACCGAATAGTTGCGCCCCATCAAGCCGTATTTGTATATGATCGTATCCACCGTCTCAAACGTGATAAACGGGTTTTGCATGCCGAACACAAACTCGAAATTGCTGTTCATAATGGTGCCTATGTTAAGAATTAGCAGCAGAACGATCGTGATGGATATGCCGGGAATCGTAACATGCAGCGTTTGTCTCCAACGGCTTGCGCCGTCGATCTTCGCCGCCTCGTAGAGCTGCGGATCGATGCCCGAAAGTGCAGATATAAAGATGATCGAGTTGAATCCTACTGTTTTCCACAGGTTTCCAAGCAAAAGCATCGGCAAGTGGAAACCCTGATTTGTAAGGAACAATGTTCTCTCCCGGCCCTCACCCGCGAGGGCAACCGCTATGTCGTTGACAGGGCCGTACAGACTGAAGAGTACCTTGATAAGGCCGATGACCGTGATCCATGACAAAAAGTGCGGTAAATAGCTAATGGTCTGAACCGACTTCTTAAATGGCCCCGCTCGCAGTTCATTGATCATCAGTGCCAAAATAATCGGGGCGGGGAAACTGATCGCAATGTTCAGAACGCTCAGAAGCACTGTATTGCTAATGGATTCCAACAGAGGCTTGTTGCTGAGTATGCTTAGAATATTGGCAAAGCCGAACTGGCCGGCCCACGGGCTGGCCCAAAAGCCACGGAAGACATTAAAGTCCTTGAATGCCGTAGCCAATCCACCGATCGGGATATACTGAAAAATTAAGGTTAAAACGAAAGCGGGCAGGATCATCAAGTAAACCATCCAGTATTTTCTGACCTCTATAAATGGATTCTTTTTCTTTTGCATAATGTATCCCGCCTCCTTTCCGATTGTGTTGGCACTTGCTGCGGATCCATAAAAATGCCTTGCTTTCGCCAATTGCAGGTATGCCATAAACAGTGGAGTATGCGCCTTGGCTATCTTTGTTAATTCCATTATTAAACTTATTACTTTTACTCTATCATACCAACACTGGGCTGTCAAGGCTTTTCGCACAAAAATTCGGGGTTGGACTTAGTAAATTTGTAAGAACGGATTGGTAGGCATCATGCAACGTTGTTTGCAGGCATATTGTTGACCATCTTGGGGCATTGGAGCGCGCTCTCGCATGAATTTCCGAGCTTTGCGCTAGTACATGCCCCATTCGCGCACAGCATCGTACATCGCAGCGATGCTCTCCGGCGGCGTGCCGGGCGATAAATCGTTGGCTTCCGCCATGATGAACCGCTTTGTAAGCGGCTTCACCTGGTCTATAATGCGGCGCGTTTCGGCGGCAATTTCCCTCGGCGAACCGGACAGCAGCAGACTAACATTCACTCCGCCCCGAACCTTCACATCGGCACCTAGTTCCGCGTACAGCTTGGGAAGGTTTACAGGGTATCCTGTGTCAAAGAAGTTTACATTTAGCTCATCTCGAATCGTTTGAAAATGCCGCTGCGCGTCGCCGCAGAGATGCACGAAGCCCGCTTCCTTCATGGAAGACGACGCGGCCGCAAGCCGTTTATGCCGCGGCAGTATGTATTCCGCATAATCCGCGTTGGACAGCAACGCGATGCAGTCGTCGGCAAAATAGAAGGCGTCCGGCAACGCATGGCCATATTTCCCGCGTAGTGCGACGATGCGCTCGATTGTGGCATCGGTGATGTAGTCGAGTAACTTCAATGCATAGGCGGTGTCCTCATACAGGTCAATGCAAAACTCGGTGGTTCCCCGCAGGCTGCAGGCCACCGTCATCGGCCCGTCGGTGCCACGCAGCGACACGCCGGCGAAATTGACTTTCGCGCCGCGATACGTCATGGTTTCGCATTTTTCGGCCATGGTTTCGCCGTAGCGGGTGTTTCTTTGCATAAACGTGTTCCACACATCCGGCCTATGGCCGAACAGCTCATGCTTGTTTTCATCTGTTAAAAACGGCTCTGAGCAGGGCACATTGCCCCTTGGGTAGTGAATCGTAGAGCCAAACCACGCTGCGTCGTAATAGTTTTGGAAATCGACGTACACGGCATAATCCCGCTCCCCACCCATCGGTGCGTCGGACAGCAAAAAGTGCCGCAAATAATACTGATACGCGAGCTGCACCTGCATCATCATTTCTACATCCATGCTGTATTGCTCGAACGTGATGCCGTCGGGATTGAGCGCAGGATTGCACAGCAAGATGCGGACGCCTGAGGAAAGAGACAGCGGCATGCGGACAGGGTTGTCTGCATTGTAGCTGTCCCATACTATCTGTGCCTCTCTGTTGTGCGCATCGTAGTCCATTTTCGGCGGAATGCCGAACATCCTCTTTATATCCAACTCCTTCATGTCTAGCGCCTCACGCTACAGCAACTCGAGTTCTCTGAGGTATGCGAGGCCCAGCCTCAGCCCCATTTCCGTTCTGGGGCCCGGGTCTATCCCGTTTTCCGAACGGTCGCCGCCAAAAACCGGATCCTCGTGCTCGATAATGATCGGGCCGGTGTACGCAATTTCATACAAGGCGTTGTATATTGCTTTCCAATTAATCTCGCCAAAGCCCGGAATCCGGAATCGGTACCATCCGGCGTCCCAATCGGTCTCCCTGCCGATCTGCTTGCCGATGATGCCGTATTTGTACCTTTCTTCCTTCAGAATTTCCGTGTCCTTGGCATGGAAGGCAACTACGCGGTCGCTAAACTCCTTCAAAGCCCTTATGTAGTCGATCCCTTGCCACACCAGGTGCGAAGGGTCAAATTCCAGCCCGATTTCCTTGGCCGGCACAGCATCAAACATGGCCTCCCACATCTCGGGGCTGAAGGCCATATTGCCTGCAGATGTGGGATACCCCACCCAATGCGGACAATTCTCTATCGCTATCCGGACGCCTTCGCCCTCCGCCATTCTCGCGTATTCGGCGAACACCTCTTTGTAGGCCGGCAGGTTTTCGCACGGCGTTTTGCATTTGTCTGCAAAGGCATTGGTCACCACGATGTCCGTGCCAAACTTTCTACAAGCTCGAATCGCCTTTTTAAAGTACGCGTTGTTTTCCGCGCGCCTGGCCGGGTCGCCATCCAGGTGGATGGGGTTGCAGGAGATGGTAGCCAACTTTATGCCCAAGTCGCCCAGGTCTTCGGTCACATGTGCGATATCGGCATCCGACAGTTTGTTCAGGTCAAGGCTCGTGCCCGGATCCACAAACGCTTCGAGCGCATCAAATCCCGCGCCCGCCGCAAACCGCGCAACCTGATCCGAATAGAAGGTAACGAATCCATACCTCACATTTATTTCCTCCCAAAAAGCTTCATTTTTGCCGTTGCCAGTGCCTTGCCTGCCTGCTTCGACGGGCCAAACAACGAAGGGATGCTGTATGTATACCCAGGCTGCCCTTGCGTTTGTATGTATTGTGTGCCAAAGGCGGCAACGAATTCCGTACAGATGTTTACCTTTGCGATGCCGTAGCCGATAGCTTCGACCACCTTGTCGTCCGGTGTGCCCGAGCCGCCATGCAATACCAGCGGTACGGCAACCTTTTCCGCTATTTCCCTAAGCCTTTCGATATTGATCTTTGGCGCGAAAGTGTAGAAGCCGTGCGCCGTTCCGATTGCCACCGCCAGCGCATCTACGCCGGTTTGCTCCACAAAACTCTGTGCTTTCTCTGGATCGGTTTGCGCCGCTTCTTCTTCGCGCACACTCAAGGAACCCTCGCTTCCCGCAAGTTTGCCGAGCTCCGCTTCCACGCTGGCGCCATACGGGTGCGCCGCCTCGACTACCTTTTGAGTAATGCGCACGTTTTCGTCAAAGGGCATCATCGACGCATCGATCATCACGGATGTAAACCCGGCATCCAAGGCGCTGCGTACAAAATCATAGTCCTCCGCGTGATCCAAGTGTAGCGCCACGGGTACAGGAAACGCATCCGCCGTCATTTGGGCTATCCGATACAGGTTTTTGACGCCGCCCGCAAACTCGCACTCGAGCAGCCCGGCCTGCAAGATGGCAGGCAAGCCCAGCTCGGCGGCGGATTCCACCACGGCTTGCGCAGAATCCAACGACCAGAATTCGAATGCGCCGACGGCGTACTTCTCGTTTCTGGCCCGCTGCAGCATCTCCTTCATAGGTACCAGCGGCATGTGCACTCCTCCTTTTGCGTTATTTCGTGAGTTACCTCATTTCGCGAAATGCACGCGCGCTTTTTCCAGCGCATGCATCAGCGCCACAATGTTTTCCAGCGGAATGCCGTTCATGATTTCTGCATACAGCATCAGCCCGCCCTCGCGCGACCCCAGCGTCTCCACGGCCAACATCACGTGATCCTCCAACTCCGAAGGCGTGGCGAACGGGTAAAGCTGTCGATCGAGATCGAGCAACACGGCGATCTTGTTCCTGCCTGTTCCGCAGCAGGCCGCTTTCAGGTTGTCCAGCCCATTGGCCCTGAACTGCGGGTTGATGAGGTCCACTCCGCAATCCTTCAGATCGGGGATGATCTCGTAGATGCAGCCGTCGGCATGGAACTTGATGAATTTTCCTTGGTCCTTCACGGGCTTCATCAGCTTAGCAAAGCAAGGTTTTAGGATCTTCCGCCATTTCTCCGGGCCGGTTGGCAGGCCGGTCTGCATGCCCAGGTCGTCCATAAATAAAAATTCGGGGTCATCGGGATCCGCGGCTGCCAGCACCTTGTGAACGATGCGCATGTTGTACTCAAGCACCTTGTCGATCAAGGCAAAAAACTCGGGACGCTCCTCAAAGAAATCGATCATGCACTCCTCGTAGCCCCGAAGGTACGTGAGGCGCAGGAACATGAGGCCGTGTTCAAGATAGTCCATGTCTTCAGAGGGCATCGGAAAACGGTGTACGTCGTTCAGATCCTTTATGGGATGCCCGATGCAGATGGCATCGTGCCCCGGCACGATGTTGTCCCACTCACATCCCCAGTGGTCGAAGTGCTTGCCGGCTTCAAACTGCCAAGTCGTCTGCACAGGAAGCAGGTAATCGCCCTTTTTGTAGTCTGGGAACAGGTTTGGGTGCAGAAGCACATGCTCTTCGAGCTCCGCGCCGTAATTGTCCCACACCTCAGGATAAAAACCCATGATTACCGGCATGTATTCGGGCGTATTGAACGTCACTGTTTTGATGTAGTCGGATTTTGAATGACCGGTCATCGCTTACAACTCCTCACTCATATTGCCGAAAGACCGATTTCACTGCGCTCCCTTTTTTTACAAACACCGGAATCTCGTCCAATGCTGCAGAAACCTCGATGCTGACGCCGCCTTCATACTCCGCATCGGTCCACGCGTGCTGCCAAACGTCGCCCTTGGGCAGGTACACTTGCCGGCCAAGGGTCGCTTGCTTCAGCACGGGAGCTACCAGAATGTCTGGCCCAAACAGGAAGGCATCCTCCACTTCGCAGGCGCAGGCGTCGTCCGGATACTCCCAAAACAGCGGGCGCATGATGGAGATGCCCGTTTCGTGGGCGGTCTGCATGTGCTGCATTATGTATGGGCGCAGCCTCTCCCTTAAAAAAAGCAGATCTTTGATGATCCTGTAAGCGGTGTCCCCGAACGACCACGCCTCGTTGGCCTGTTCGCCGATGGCCTGGTTGCTGTCGCGGGCGCCGTGGAGCCGGAACAGCGGGCAGAACACCCCGTATTGAAACCATCGAACGATGAGCTCACGAAAATCCTCCGAATCGATATTCCCGCCCACAAATCCGCCGATGTCGGTGGTCCACCAGGGGATGCCGCTTACCGACATGTTGAGGCCTGCTCGTACCTGATTTTGCAGCGATTCAAAGGTAGACGGTATGTCTCCCGACCACACCGCTGCGCCGTACTTCTGGCTTCCGATCCAGGCGGAGCGGCACAGCGTGACGATCTCTTCCTCGCCCTCCCGCCGCATGCCGTCGAAGAAGGCTTTTTGGATCATGACCGGGTAGATGTTGGACACCTGGGCGCCGTCACCCATGGCAAAGCGTTGGTTTGCTGTGTCTGAAGGGAAGAACTCCGGCTCGCACGCGTCCAGCCACCACACCTTGATTCCATGGCGATAATAGTTGTCGCGTATCTCATTCCATATAAATGCGCGCGCTTCAGCGTTTGTGGGGTCGATGTACCGCTGGGGGGAATCGGTGTCCATGCGCAATGGCACGCCGGCGCGGTCGGTGACCATCAGCCCACCTTGCTGCATGGCAAGATAGTTGACGCTCTCCCTCTCCACCGTAGGCCAAACGGACACCATCAGCTTCACGCCCATGTTGTCCAGCTCGCGCACCATCGCGTCCGGGTCCGGAAAGTATTCGGGATCGAAGCTCCAATCCCCGTTGTGTTTCGAGTGGCAGTAATCGATCACGATGACCGCTAGAGGCAGCCCGCGCTTTTTGTACTCCCTGGCCACCCCCAGCAGTTCCTCCTGCGTCTTGTAGCGCAGCTTGCACTGCCAGAAGCCCGCCGCCCATTCCGGCAGCATCGGCGGCTTGCCGACGGCAGCCATGTAAGCGTTCATGATCTCCTTGGGCGTATCCCCCGCGGTAATCCAGTAATCCAGGCACCGCGTGGATTCCGCAAGCCACTTGGTTCCGTTGGCGCCAAAAAAGGCCTGCCCCGCCGACGGATTGTTCCACAAAAATCCATATCCGCGGTTGGACAGCGCAAAAGGAATGTTGATCTCACTGTTGGTTTGCTTCAACTCAAGCAAGCAGCCCTTTTGATCCAGCCTGCCGTGGGCGTGCTGCCCCATGCCGTAGATTTTCTCGCCGTCGTAGCTGCTAAGTATGTATTCAACGCGGATCGACTGATCGCTGTTGTAACGCAGTTCCCTGGCAAACGGCAGAATCGTGCCGCACATTTCATGCACAAGTTCCGCTCCGGTTACCGCATTGAAAAAGGAGAGGGAATAGGCCTTTGGCAGATACCAGAAGCGCCGGGTATCCAAAGCGATCACAGCCTTGATTTTACCGTTCTGGATGGTTGCAATGTCCTCCGCAAGCTCGATTGTCACGACGCCGTCGGAAGGCTCCACGGCCGGCAACAGCGCGCTGTACGCGTTCTCGGCGCCCGCTCCATTCAGGGTACACCGCACGCGTAAGCTGTTTTCGTTCCAGGGTTCCACGATCAGCGTCTGGCATTCATGCCGCATAATGAGCCGTGAATCATCTCTGAAAAAAACCATGGGTATCCCTCCTGCAAGCTAATCGAAAACTATGACCACACGGAACGGACTGCCTCACACAGCGCCGTCACCTTTTCATCAGGCACGTTGCTATCAATATCTACGCAGGTGAAGCCCGTCAGATCCGGGTCACCGCCATCCACCGCAAGCTTAAGGATGTCCTTCTCGATTTCACCGGGCGTGCGATCGTTCAAAAAGCTTGTGTAAAGACAAATATTCAAAGGGATGCGGGGAAAGGCCTTGCGAAACAGAGCGATGTTGGTGTCAAAGCCTATATCGAAGCCAAACAGGTAATCGAAGGGCCGGTAGGCGTCTATAAAGCTGGTCACATCGCTATCTTGATGGATGCCGAAACACACGCCCTTACTCCTAGCCAACTCCATGATCTGCATGTCATATTTTCGATTGAAATCCTGATAGATTTGTGGCGAAAGCATGCAGACCGAGCAGTTGCCGACGCCGGTGTCGGCCGGCTTACCATCTAACTGCGAGCAATACTCGTATGCCAACATCATCCTGTTGGTAATCAGAGCGTACAGCCTGTGAACCAGCTCGGGCTGCTCAAAAAAGTCGGTAAAGAGCTCCATCCCCCGCAGATAGATGGCCGTGTTAATCACGCTACCCAAGTTTTGCTGGGAAGAGCACCGGCCGTACTTTTGGCGTACATAGCTTGTTTGCTCGGCAATGGTTTTCACCTTTTCATCCCGCGAAAATTCGTCCATCGTCCAAAACGGCATGGTTTCGATCTCTGCCGGAGTAAGGATATGTTCCACCGCCCATGGAGAGTTGGCATCCGAGTAGGCCACTTCGCAACCGAACAGGGCTGGCACAAACCTGTGCCCAAAGGGCTCGATGTTCATATTGATGTCGGAGATGTTTTGCATCTCCGGCATCAATTCATTGGACCACGGGAAGCGCTTGCGCATCGCCTGGTCCATGAATAGCAGCTGGGCAATTTTTCTGTCCTGATCAAAGTGGAACTCCTTGCCAAAACGCAGCCCATATTGGCTGTTCCACCATTCATAGCAAAACCCGATGTTTAGAAACACGGCCGCACCTCCATCGCCTCAGGCTTTCATGCCAAGCAGTTGCTGCGGGGTTTCGTTCAGTATTTGCCTCGCAATCGTCAGCGCCTCCGATTCGGTATACTGTTTTTGGCCAATCTTGCCCGCCAGCACCTCGGCCAGCTGCTTTTTGACAATGACGGATTTTGCGTACGCCCAATCCGCACAGTACGCATCGGAGAAAAAACCCAGCTGCTTGTTGGCCGCCACCATATCCAGCCGTTCTCCCATCACCTTGCGGATGGCGGACGGGAAGAAATTATGCCACCAGAAGCCGGCCAGCGACAGATTAGGCAGCTCGAGGGCCAAGGTGCACACCGTTTGATTCAGATGTTCGCTGGAAAGATACAGCGTGAATCGAACGCCGGGATGCCTGCTGAACATTTCCGCCAACTCAAACAGCGTCTCGGTGCGGAGTTTGCTTCCCGTCTCATAGGGCAAGGGCTCGGCCCCTATGGAGAATTGCAACACGATATCCTTTCCGCTGGCCTCGATTTCGTTTAAAAACAGGTCATTGATATAGTTTGCATAAACATCGCGCTCCTGGTCGCCCGCAGCGCCGCGGTTGCGAAGCGCCGACTCCATCTCCGCATCGGATACCGACCTGTAACGAATGTCCGTAGAAAAGTGCGACGCCGTGCTCAACACCTTGCCATAGGGGATTCGGTCGCAATAATGCTTCACCGCAGCTTTTACATCGTCAAGCGATTTGATCGTCTTTTTTAGTTGAAGAGCGGCCCTATCCAGCGTTACGGGCAGCGGCGCGCCCGGCTCATCCTGGCCCCAGGCATGTTCCAGTTCCAACAGCGCGGTATCAAACTGGCCCCACTGGCAGCGTGTAAAAAAGGCCCACTCCAGGCTATACTGGAACACGTCGTCGGCGATACCGCCGTGGCCTCTCCACAGTTCGGTACAAATCCTTGCGATATTCGCTTTCTTCAGAATCTCCTTTGGCCATGCGGGGACGCTGGCTTTCGCTGCGATGATGCTGTGGACCTCGTGCCAGTTGTCCTTTGTGATGGGTTTGCTCCAGCCGTACAAATCCTTCAGTATCATACGGACGCCCCAGAAGCAGCTCGTGTTTTGTATGTATGGCAAGTAAGGGAGCGCTCTTTCGATTCGATAGGTCACCTCGGCCTCGTCCGGATCTTCGGACAGCCTAGCCCCATCCGGGCACCCGGCGCTGTACAGGTCGGATATGACCATATGATACAGAAGGATGTCGTGCAACCCCCTAGCGCCAATGTGGGTGGCGTCCATGTGGGTATGCACATCAAACAGCGGAATCTCCGAAAGCTTTTCAAAAAGCTCCGCGCTCAGTTGGCACATGTTTTGTCCCTTCTTTCCATCCTCTATTTATTAACTCGATAAATAAAGGAATATATGTAATGTATACCACACGGCTTTCCGTTTGTCAATTAGTTGTTTTGGCCGGTCCTACAGCGATAGGCGCAACACGCAGTGCAGCATCATGCCAGGACGTATTCGGCGCGGCGGTTGGGGCAGTTTACCCGTTCGCACAGCGAGCAGTGCACGAACTCCGCGTCCGATCCGTAGAAAAGCCCCGATGTGGATTTGGTAGGCAGCATTAGACAGCTTTCAGTCAACTCGACCCCGGTGTCCTCTTCAATTCCGCCTATAAGCGAAAAGAGCTGCTTTTGCTGCGTTATGGGCCAGTCATCCACATTGCCCGAGCCAGGATTAACGGATGACACTGTTTCTATGCCGTACTTTCTTTTGATGTGATCGCGCAGATAGGCAACGGCGTCGTACAGAAACCGTTCCTTGATGATGTCCAGCCATAAGCTTACAATAGAATCCTTCTCTGCATGCGACCAGTCGTCCACCTCCACGCCGCATGTGCAGACATAGGCAAATACCCGGTGCACGCCTTCTAAATTGCGCGCCAGGACATCGCTGACAAAGCGTACGCCGTCTATCGTCACATGGGGGCCATCGACGCTATCTACGTAGGCAACCCTATAGAGCGCTTTTGGGCGGGCTAACTCCCTGGCCTCGTTAAATAGGCCGGTGACAAGATCGATGTCCTCGTCGTCTTCAAGCAGCAGCGTTTTGATTATGTCGTCTAACGTGACCAAAATAGGTATGCTGTCCAGCAGAAACCGTTCCAAAAAATATCGCTCCCCCCATGGTTTTGAAATCGGCAAGTTTATTTTTGCACCGCTTCGAACAGCGCCTTGATATTGGCCGGCTTTGTGTCCGGCAAAATGGCCTCGTGGCTCGGTGAAATGATCAGTCCGGTAGGAAAAAGCGCTTTAAGCTCGTGCACCTTGTCGCGGACCTCCCGGGGACTCCCGTCCACCAGCAGGTACTGCGCGTCCACGCCGCCACAAAAAGACATCCGGTCACCGTACCGTGTGCGAAGCTCCCCCGGATCCATGCCCGCTGCCAGCGCCTGAATCGGGTGTGTCGCATCCACGCCCGCGTCGATAAGATCGGGTATGATGTCACTTATCGCGCCGCAGGAATGATGTATCACCTTCAAGCCGTACTGCTTGGCCTGTGCCACAAGCCGCCTTGTGCCAGGAAGCACAAACTCCCTGATCATTTGGGGGGACAGCATCAAGCACGTCTGGCTCCCCAGATCGTTGCCAATCAGCACCGCGTCCAGTTTTTGATGAGCGGCTTCGTAAAAGATTTGATTGGCCGCCAGGTAAAACTCCGTGATCCTGTCGATGACGGCACGAAGCATGTCCGGCTCCTGCAGCATCTTCATCAAGGCCGCCTCCATGCCGAAAGCCGAGCACGCGTCCTGAAAATGAGCGGACCACAGCATGCCCATTGCCGCCCTGTCCGGCAGCGCAGCCTCCACGGCGGCGCGGCAAGCACGGGGGTCGATATACTTGGCAGGATCCGGCCAATCAAACTCGTGTATTCTCGAAGGATCGTCATACTTCTCAAAAAAGCCGGGCGCGGTCAACGTGCGTTCCGCAGCGCCCACGGCTTTTTTCGCAAACCGCAGCGCGTCGTAAATCGCGGTGCTGCCCGGAAAGGCGCAAGGCAATTCCACAGGGTACACGTCGTCGTCCACCGCAAGGCGGATGCCGTCCAGGCTGTCGGTTTCAAAGAACTTGTACAATCCGGGCAGGGCATCCGCGGTGGGCAACCCCAGCCAGGATGCCGGCCTGTCTACCGGCTTCCTTTCCACCGTCGCATGAAACCGTTCTCTGTGCGTCATTGCCCCCATCATCGATCCGCATCTCCCGTCCGTTTCCCATGTTTGATTGCCTTTATTTTTCCATTCATTCTCTTCACTTCTTCAGGAGACAACAACCCCACCCGCAAGTCAAAACGGGCGGTTTTGCCGGCCGCAAGCTTTTGGATGTTCCCCGCGGCTTTTTCGGCCAGAAATCCGCCGTTGCCCGTATTGGCGGGCAACACCAGGCCCAATGCGTCCTGATCGGGGGTGCGGGCGATCCACCGGAGCGCCTGATCCAGCTGCGAGGGCCGGTGGCCGACGTAATCCGCGCATCCATCGGGATGGACTTGCATGCTGTGGGCCATCCCGTCCGCATCCGCCTTGTATTGGATGGCCATGACCACCTCGGGATCGTACAAGGCATCCGGGTCCAGCCTGTGGTGCAGCGCCGGATCTTTTTGCAGCGCGTGCAAAAACTCCTTGAAGCGTTCAATGGGCACGCTGGTTTTGATGTGCTCGGGTACGTTAACGCTTACCCGCACGTGCTCCGCATCGTAATCTGCGGTATACACAAGTTCCGCGTGATCCACCGGGCGGAAATTGATGTGCGCTAAGTACATAACATCCATTTCGGTTTTTAGCAGGTTGGTGATGGCCATGGAAACGTCCAGCATGGCGGAGTCCTCGTACATCTTGACCGCCGGCTCCGCCAGGTAGCGGTGATTGAAAGCCACCTTGTGCTCGTACTGCCCGCCGACAACTACGTAAGCGCCCCTCTCGTCCTCACCGCAGGACACGAACGCCTGCTGATACGGCGCGTTGGGCAGCTCGCCGTGCAGCGGATGCGCATCGCCTTTGGACGGCACCCCCATGCCGGAAACACCGCAATGGAGAAAAAAACCGCCATATGTCCGCAGATATTCCTGCGTGGGCTCCGGCGCTTCAAACATGGATTTCATCGTCAACTCGCGGTCGAAAAACCGGCACCGCCATATCTGCTGCCCCTGGTACGGCAGCAGGATGATTTCACCTTTTTGATTGCTGACTTTGATGGCGGCCACCGACGTATCGTATCGAAAAACCGATACCCGCAGTCCGCCGTGCGTCACCAACACGCGTTCTTTTTCAGCAAAAAAATGGTTTTGCAAACAAACAGTTGTGTGCTTTTTCATCGCCCGCTCTCCGGGGGCACGGCAGGCTCCGGTGAATCCAACCGCGCCCTGGTATTGGCCCGTGCGGCCCAGAACACGGCGTTTGTGATAATGTTTTGGATCACCGGCATTTTGTAGATCGGATAGGTCTCGTGCCCCGGCTGGAAGTAGAATATCTTTCCATACCCTCTTTCAAAGGTTACCCCGGAGCGGAAGAGCTCACCTCCGGCAAACCAGCCCAAAAAGATGATTTCCGTGGGGGTGGGGATGTCGAATTTCTCGCCGTACATCTCTTCGTTGGGGATTTCAAAGTCGTCGGGTATGCCGCGGCATATCGGGTGATGATGGGCGATGGTATAGATCCGCTCCCGGTCGTCGGCCCGCCAGCGAAGGTTGCAGGCTGTGCCCATCAGCTTGCGGAACGGCTTGCCCATGTGAGCGGAATGCAGGGCAATAAAGCCGCAGCCCTTGAGCACGGCGGCAATGACCCTGTCCACGATTTTGTCGGGCAGGTCGTCATGGCTCGCGTGCGCCCACCAGACGATGACGTCCGCCGCATCTACCCGCTCTTGCGTCAGGCCGCATTCGGGTTCATCCATGGTGGCGGTAACCACCTGCAAGCCAGCTTCCTTGTCCAGAAAGCCCTTGATCACACCGTGGATTCCGTTCGGGTATATGCTTTTGACTTCTTCGATTTTTTTCTCGTGGTAAAACTCGTTCCACACCAATACGTTCACCGATCCCCAACTCCTTTGCGTATTATGGTTCGCCTAACAGGCTCATGACCTGGTCAAAGCCCTTGACGCCGGTGGTCGCCCCCGCTTCCAGCACGCAAAGCGCGCCGCACGCGTTGGCAAACCTGCCGCATTTGTGCAGGGGCCATCCATGAAGATACCCGGTTAAAAACCCCGACACGAACGAATCCCCCGCGCCGGTGGTATCCACCGCGTCCACCGGAAACGCCGGAACAAAGAGCTGCTCCGCGTTGGAGCATATAAAGCACCCGCGGTTCCCCATTTTGATCACGACCAGCGGAACGCCCGCCTTCATCAATGCGCGCGCGATTTCCTCGGCGCCGTCTTTTCCTGTCATACTTTTCGCCTCGTAATAGCTGGGCAAAAACATGTCCGTATAGGCGAGCGCGGGCCGCAGCATTGCCATAGAGTCCGCGTCCGGGTTGCCGGTCACGTCCAGCACGGTGGCAATTCCCTCCGCGCGCGCCTTTCGCAGGATTTGCGTCAACCCTTCCCCATCCAAGGCGGTTAAGCCAAACGCACTGCCCACAAATAGCGCCTTGGCGCCCCGGATGATTTCAAAGTTCACGTCATTCACATGCAGCATGTCCGTAGCGCCCCCGTAGTAGGCGAAGGATCGCTCCCCGTCAGGATGAATCATGACCACGGACGTGGAGGTACCGTATTCGTCGGTGACGGCGACGCCCCGCGTGTCGACGCCCCCTTCCGCGGCCGCGTCCAACAGAAACCGTCCGAAGCCATCGTTGCCAACCTGTCCGATGATCCCCGCGTCCACGCCCAGTTTGTGGAGGATCATCGCCACGTTCAACGCATCTCCGCCACTACACATTTTCACGAACTCCACCCGGGCGGAATCCTTCTCCAATATCTCCTTGGTAATCGGCTTTACAAGAATATCGCAAACCATCAACCCAAGACACGCCACGTCCATATCCAACCCTCCACGCTCACGCTTTTAACCTTGCACCATGTCCATCACAATCTGCTCCCATCGGATCAAATTATCTGGATTGCCGCCGCAAGTGCCGACATCCTTTAGCACGATATCGCAGGAACAACGGTTTTTTGCGCTTGCCGAAAGGATTTTGCCTATCTCCTTTTTGAGCGCTTCCCCGTCCAAATGGGCACCGCTTACCAAAGCGGGATTGGGCTTTGCGGACAGGACGTACTTCGTGTTGATCGCTTCGGCGGCACGCTCGACATCGGCCCAGGGCGTCACAGAGATTTTTCGCAGGTTCGGCAGTTTCTCTACGATGTCGATCATCGCGTCCAACGGCTCGCAGCATCCATAGTACGACAGCCCGCATTGGCCTATGGTTTTCACCATGTACTTTATGTCAAACTCATCGCGCATCCGCTTGGATACGGAGGAAAAAACTTGCGCCATGCCCCTGCCCCACACATCCCGGCGCGTAAGCTTATTAGGGCCGTTATGCTGCCCGGACCGAAGAGCCTTTGTCAATGCCGGCGTGCAGTGTACGTCAAGCGGATCCGCGTCGAAGAGGCCCAGCTCCTCGTACCTTTGCAAGCGGTGCAGGTCGATATCCGCCAACAAGGATACCATTCGATGCATAAACTCCGGGCGCTCCGCCAAGTCGATAAGCAGGTTGGCGACTCCTCTGTACTGTGCGATGCTATCCCAGGGCGCCGACATGAAGCAACCCACGCCCCGCAAGCGGAGCGGCACGATGTCGCCGATCAACTCGCCTAGCGCATTGTATCGCTTGAGCGTCTCCGCCTCATCGTACGAAATATCGGGCAAACGCAGTTTTCGTAAGTCTTCTTCCTCTGCCAGCTGATCAAAGTAGGCGTGCGACTGGATATGGCTCCCGCCGTCCGCCCCCAAAACTTTTTCCTGCACATGCAGGCCGTTGCCCGTATCGCGTATGATCTTGGGGATGGGTACATGGGGCTGCACGATCATGTCCGCCGGCATGTGTTGGTATTGGTAGATCACCCTACGCAAAAAGCGTTCCACATCCCGCAAGAAGGGATCCCGGCAGTGCAGCTTGAGCGCCTCGATTTGCTCCAACTCGTGCCATGGCAGATCGTCGAGCAGCACCACGGGGCGCTCCGCCTCCAGGTCGTTCACCGCCATGTGGAGGCGCCTTTTTTCGTCCATGCTTCCATCGTGGGCGCACGCAAGATAGGCGTATGCCAACGGCCTGAGAATATCCCTGTCCAGGCAGACCCTCTCCTTTGATCGTGATCATGCGTTTAGATGGCGGGCGCAGCGTGCCTGGGCGACGAATGCAATGCAAGTATACCATCTCTGCATGCCGGTATCAATATGAAAAATTCAATCGATGAATAAAAACTTTAATGAAGTCTGCAAAGACTTCCTTTGTTCGGCAGAATGTGCTATACTTCCTGATGAAAAAAGCGAAAGAGAAAGAGCAATATGGCCAACCAGAGCAGGCTAAGGCAGGAAAACATACTGAACATTCTAAAAGCGATTCGGAAAAATGGCGCGATCTCAAAGCCGGAAATCGCAAAAATCACGAATCTAACTTCCGTCACCGCCCACAATTTTATCAACGAGTTGGTGGGCAAAAAGCTGGTGTCAGAAGCTGGGTTTGCCAAGTCACGCGGGGGCAGGAAGGCCGCCTTGTATAGCCTGAACCCGGATTTTTGCTACATCTTAGGTCAGTACCTGGGCAGAAACGCCATATCCACCTCCGTTTACAACATTAATCTGGAGCTCCTATACCATCATAGAGTGAAGTATACGCACGATTACAGCGATAAGATCATCGCACTGATGGCGGATGAAATCGAGCGCGCGATAGGCGAGTCAAAGCTGAAAAAAGCGGATTTTCTGGGAGTCGGGATATCCGTTCCCGGACAGGTGAACCATGAAAGCGGAGTGATCGTAAATTTGACGGAAATGCCCGAATGGAATGGCATCAGCCTCAAAGAAGAAATCGAGATGAAAACGGGCATAAGCACGTATGTCGACAATGACAACAGGGCTGCCGCCGCTGCGGTAAAGTGGAATAAGCTGGTGGCGGAGAACTCCGATTCCGTGTGCATTTCCATCGGCGAAGGCGTGGGTACCGGAATCCTGACCGGGGGCAGCCTGTTTTATGGCGGGCACTCAAACACCGGCGAAATTGGGCACACCACCATACAGTATGACGGCCCGTTGTGCAAATGCGGCAACAGGGGCTGCATTGAGGCGATCATCTCGGACTATGCAATCATCGAAAAGGCAAAGCAGGTGGGCCTGGACGGCGTTTCGGACATTTTTTCCGTGATCGCACTGGCAAAGGAGGGAAACGAAGCCGTTTCCGAAATTCTGAAGGAGACCGGTTTCTTTACCAGCATAGCGGTGGAACACATTGTAAAGATACTTGACCCTGACTCCATCGTGATTCAAAGCAATTGGATTGGGGAATTTCCGGATATACAATACTATATTATCGACAACGTGTTCGCCAGGTGCGCTTGGGCAAAGAAAGATGCCCTGAGGATTCTGTTCAACACAACGGAGGACCTGGAGAACACCGGGCCATCGGCGCTGGTGTTG
>Ga0123353_10005220_pt1 | contig 16988 bp, 7 predicted proteins | sample TergutLab28metaG_3_FD_92763 | JGI IMG/M metagenome (GOLD analysis project Ga0123353, IMG submission 92763) | Labiotermes labralis P3 segment gut microbial communities from Petit-Saut dam, French Guiana - Lab288 P3 | ecosystem: Host-associated > Arthropoda: Insects > Digestive system > Gut ...
GTCTTGAGCATTGACCCCTCGGCGATCCGTATCAACCCGGGCGCGTTCAACATCGACCCGGGCGCGTTCCAGATCGACTTGTCGGGTTTCGCGCTGGACCTGTCCAACATTGCCGACACGCCGATTGATCTGACCCAGTTCAAACTGCCGGACGTGGATCTGGGCGCGCTGATCTCCGCCGTCGCGGCCGAGGCCAGGATCTCGCCGCGCGAGGTCACGGACATTATGCGCAAGGTGCTGCGCGACTTTTTCGCCGAGCAGCAGGCGAGCGAGGAGCCGCTCAATGTGCAGCAGACGCTTTCGGATTTTTCGGCTTATCTGGCGCGGTCCGACGTGCAGGCGGGCATCACCGCTCAGTTTTCAAGCCTGATCGACCCGTCGGCCATTCAGGATCAAATCCTCAAGGCGCTGGGCAACTTTGTGCAGGCCGCGTTAAAACAGTACATGGCGCAGATGATGGAAAGCGTGCAGGCCGAGATCCAGGCGCAGATCCAGCTGGCCATGATGGGCGTGATGGCACAGATGCAGGAGTCCATGGCGGGCATCGCCGGTCCGCTGCAGCGCGCCATGCGCAACGCGATGGGCCAGCTGGCCACGCAATTGCAGAACATCGACGGCGCCAGGCTCGCGGAGGCGTTTCAGATCAATATGGGCGAGGAGGAGATCCTGGAGCTCATGACGACGATCATGAACCCGGGCGAGAACAGCTATGAGCGCAACCTGGCCATTTTAGGTTACGTGAGCCCCGACACGCCGTCCTCGATCAATATCTATCCGCGCAGCTTTGAGGCCAAGCAGGAAGTGATAAACGTGCTCAACCGCTACAACGAGCGCATGGAGGAAGAAGGCGCAGAGGACAAGGTGGTGCGCTATACGGATTTTGTCGGGGTCTTAATGTCCTCCGTCACCGAAATTGTCGGGTTCGTCAGCGCCGGTCTCATCGCGTTTGTCGCCATCTCGCTTATTGTTTCCTCGATTATGATCGGTGTGATCACGCTCATCTCCGTGCTGGAACGCAAGAAGGAGATCGGCATTTTGCGCGCCATCGGCGCGAGCAAGCAGAACATCCGTCTGGTGTTCAACGCGGAGACGCTGATCATCGGCTTTGTCGCGGGGCTGCTGGGCGTTGTGGTCTCATCCTTCATCTGCATCGTCGGCAGCGCCATTGTCTACAACCGGTTTGGTTTTGCAAACATCGCGCAGCTGCCGGTCAACGCGGCCGTGATCCTCGTGGGCGTCAGTATGTTTCTGACCTTTATCGCGGGCCTCTTCCCCGCCTCCGCCGCCGCGCGCAAGGATCCGGTGGTAGCACTGCGATCGGAGTAACCGCTCACGCGGGGGATATTTTAACCGCAAATGGGGCCCACTGATTAAATCGTGAGGTGGAATAGTCGGCCTGCCAAAAACTCCTATGTTAGGACCATTCTGATAGCCAATCTACCCGGCGAACGATTTAATCAGGGGTTCCAATGACGCGAATGAGCGCGAATACCGCTCACGCGGGGATAAAAAAACCCGCCCGCAGGCGCTTTCGTGCCCTTTCGTGCCTTTCGTGGCAAAAAAAGAACCCGCCCGCAGGCGGATTTGCGTCCATTCGCGTTATTCGCGGTAGAAAAAGAAAACCCGCGTGAGCCCCCCCGCCGCTCGCGTAGGGGCGATTATCAATCGCCCGCTGTTAAAATTAAATATTAAAGAAAACAACTCCCCCTTTCGTGGCAAATCATGAAAAAATCCTGTAAAGATTTTTTCATTTTTTTCTTCACAAATTCCTTGCAATTGAAAAAACATTGTGATATACTCAACCAATCTAATGCTGCCATGATAGGGGCAGCATAAAACAATTGTCATTCTATGGAGAAAAACAGCCATTCTATGACGAGGAAATTACAAATGGTATACAAAATACAAGGAGGAATCAAAAGAATGAAGAAAACCCTATCTCTCATCATTGCCTTGGCAATGATACTGGCGATGATTCCCGCGCTTGCAACAAGTGCGGCAACGACGCCTGTTACTCTTGCCCGATTTGGAAATGACGGCACTGAAACAGTTGACGCCCCGGTGCCCGGCTTATATGCTTGGCGTTCGGGATCAGCGGGAACACCATTGCCAGCGGCGACCTATGTAGGAACCGGCAGTGGCAGCTCTGGCTACAGAATTTCGGTCACGCCTTTCTTGGGCAGCACCAACTTCAACGCCACCACGAACAAGAACTATGTCTTTTTCACAATTGACACGACGGACTGTGAAGACTTGGTGTTCAGCGGGGTCTTCTCTAAGAACAACGCGAACGCAATCGGTTTGTTCGATGTGGAATACACGCTTGGCGCTATCAGCACTTCCGGGCATGATAGTTCAAAGTCATGGACGAAGTTTGGAGAGTTTGACATCACTGCTACTGCCCAAGTTGGCAACGGCTTGGCAAATGGCAAAAGCGTTAGCATTAACTTGCCGACAGCTTGCGAGGATGAGGCGATTGTTTCAATCCGTATCGTCCAGCAGGCAGCTAATGGTACTACGGGTCTTGGTGGCACGCTTAACATCTTTGAGATGGAAGTAACCGGCGAGAAGGACGATGGCCTTGGCGGCGGCGGCGACGAAGTGTACAACATCTTCATCTACACTTGGTCGGGTGCCGACGATCCCAAGATCAAGGACCTGATTGAAGACGATTATGTGGATGTGACGTTTGTACCCGTTGGCGTCGAAGGCTGGATGGTTGGCACCATCACGAACGGTACCCCGAAGATGGATCTGCAGTTGGTCGATATTGACCAAAACACCTCCAGGACGATTTTCGGCGGCTCGTTCACGCTCACGCCGGAGTATCCGAACGTATACCTCCACGCCGGCAGCTATGCCACCCTTTATGCCAAGGATGAAGGTTGCGAAAAAGTTACTTTCACTGCGTTGTCCTATGATGATCAGCCCATCGAAGTTAACGTCTTCGGCGTTGACATCTTTGCGCTTGACATGATTGATGACGGCATAGGCTGTTTCCCGGCTGACTTGGTGCCCTTTGGCAGTACGAACACAAATCCGGCCGAGGCGTTCTACCAGGGAACCTTTGAAGTTGGTGAACTTGACGGCAGCGATAATCTTTTCAAGATGATTCGCAATGGGAGCTATTTCCCGGGTGGCTCGGACAATGGCGCACCGCTGACGGTCTCCGGTCACACCGGCTCTTCGGTAGCCGATGACAGCGTCAATGTGACACCTACCTGTCAGGTTGCCGGTTGGGTAGGCGCGACGAAGTGGAGCTGTTGCGACAAACCCATCAATCCCGGTTCGGCGGGCACAATTGTCGGCCACGCCTATGGCGGATGGACAGTGACAACGGCCCCGACCTGCACTGTCGCCGGTGTTGAGACGGGCACCTGCACGACTTGTGACTCCAGCCCTGCCACAACCACGCGTGCCACCGACCCGGTGTACGCCGTGAACAACCATAAGGATGGCTCCGGCACAGCCTACGGCGAGATCGAAGGCGAAGACGCCGACGAGGGCTGGATGGTCTGCGACGGCTGTTTCGCACGGCTGTATGAGATTGCCTCCGCTGGGGTGACTTTCGAGCTGGTCAACGCTTCCAATCCGTTGGTGCTGGGCGATCAAGTTATCATCGTCGGCGCTTCTGCCAGCAATGCTGCTTGGCGCGCAATGTGCGCAGATCAAGCTGCCAACAACCGCGGAGCGATTGCCATTCCGGAACCGCCCGCCAGCACTGCGGCTACCGCTACGATTACTATCCCGACCGATGATCTTGAGATCTTTACTGTGGGCCAGGGCGTAACCAACACCAGTGCATACACTTTCAAAAGCACGGTCGGCGCCTATGCGTCAGGCAATACGAATGCGGATGGTTATCTCTTTGCCATATCTGCACAAAACTACGTCAGAACGCAGCAGACTCTGACCGCTGATGGTGAGTGGGTTGTCTCGTTCTCAGGCAACGCGGCAGTTCTAACATCCAATGCCGCAACGGGCAACCGTATCCTGCGCTACAATTCCGCTGGTGGTACGCATTCAGTCGGGCTATTTGCCGCCTATGCCTCTGGCCAGCAAGCAATCTACCTCTACAAGATCCCGGCTATCGCCTGCGCGCATACGCAAGGCTTCATCGAGGAGTTTGACGGTGTTGTCGCGACCTACTGCAATGAAGAGAACGTTGCGCCCGGCTTAAGATGCCCCGACTGTAAAGAGGTAGACACCTATCCGAATCCGCTGGGCTCCTATGGCGCGACGCACGGCTCCGATGTGACGGACCCCTCTGTTCCCGCCATCGCCGGCACCTGCATGGCCAACGATGTTGCGGCTGGCACAATGTGCGAGTTCTGCGAAGGGAACAAGAAGGGCGGCGCAGCCGGTTCAACGGATCCCGACAACCACGTGAACCAGGCGACCGGCATAGCCTATACCACCACCTTGGTAGACGATGTAGAAGCGGAAGTTGGCAAGGCCGGTTACACCGGTGACTTAATCTGCGACGGATGCGGCGAAATCGTTGAAGAAGGCGAGATCATCCCCGCGCTTGACCCGCCCGGTGCATTGATTGCCTCCGAGAGCGTCAAGATGAGCGCCAACTGGGCAGGCTTTACGTGCCCCGAGTGCGGCTTCAACGGAACGGCGCCTGTGTATTGCCCGGAATGTGATGAAGAAGTGCATGACTTCCCGGTCGCGAACCATATGCGTTTCCAGGCCACGATCTCTTGGGACGCGCTGTTTGACGCGATTGACGAAGGCGATGATTTCGAGTACGGCTTCTTCACCAAAGCGTTGAGCGGGTGGGCCGGCGACGGCTCGGACAATCAGTTTGTCTGCTCGCGTAAGAACGGCGAGGCAAATGTCAGCATCGTTGTTTGGGCGGGCGCCTATTCTGCGGCTGCCGACGGTCTCGATCTTGCGGCGGCGCTGGGCGGCCAGGATATCCCCGTATTCCTGAGCGATGCGGCTGGATTCACCTTCGCTCTCTATGGAATGAATGTGAGCGCAAGTAACGTGGGAACATCCATTGCGTTCATGCCTTATGTGAAGATCAACGACGATTGGTTCTTTGGTCAGGCGAAGTCCAACAGCATTGCGGGCGCCAGAGCCGGAACCGCATCTGCGAACGTAGACTAATAACGAAAGGAAGGAGAAACATTATGTTGAAGTATGAAACACCTGTAGCAGAAGTAATCACCTTCCGTTTGGAAGACGTGCTGACCGCGTCGCCCGACCACGGCCACGGTGACGATGGATTCGGCGGAGACGATGACGGCATCAAAGAAGAAGACGGCGACGGGATGTACTCTGTCATCAAACTGTTGAGCAGATAACTTCTGAGCACACAACCCAAATCCCCCGCTCACGCGGGGGATTTTTGTGTGCAGATTCCGTAGGGGCGTACATTGCGCGTCCGCCAACCAACGCACCGTAGGGGCGAACTGTGGTCGTCCGTCGATTCCAGATCGCTCACGCGGGAACTATAAACCACGAATGACACGAATAAACGCGAATACGCCTGTGGACGGGGATTTCTTTCTACCGCGAATGACACGAAAAGGCACGAATATTATTCCCTAGTTTGCCATACGGTTGACTTGTACCTTGGGATATGTGCCGAAGTTGACCAGCAAGCCCAGCTCCATTGAGGATGCTTTGAGATAATTCAGCAATTGCGCTTGGTGCTCGGGCGCAAGTTCTTTCACTGCCTTTAATACAACGATTATTTTACCGTAGCAAATCAAGTCGGGCACATATCTCTGTGTCAGCGGTTCGCCCTTATAATGAAGTATCAGTTCCTTTTGTGATTCAAAGGGAATCTGACGCTTGCTTAACTCCCGCTCAAGGCATTCTTGATAGACAGCTTCCAGGAACCCCGGCCCCATTTCTTTATGCACATCAATAATAGCGCCTTGGATTCGGTAGCACTCGTCCTTGAACAGTATTCCTTCATCATTCATATCGTTGCCATCTTCTTTTTGCATATTATCACACAAATATATCTATTCGTGCCATTCGTGTCATTCGTGGTTGAAGAGATCCCCGCCGCAGCGATTTCGTGTCCTTTCGTGTGTTTCGCGGTTAAGAATAACCCGCGTGAGCGCTCTGGAATCCGGAATCTGGGATCTGGAATCTGTTTCGCGAATCGCGAAACTCCCCATTGCGCTTTATATATTTTTATGTTAAATTTACAATATAGATTGCGGGTCAGTCCACCCCACCAAGTCCCGGGGTCCCCGACAAATCAAAGATTTGTTGGGGTGGGTTGCGGACTTGGCGGGGACCCCGGGCCCGCAATGGGGCCCACTGATTAAATCGTGAGGTGGAATAGCTGGCCTGACAAAAGCTCCTAAGTTGGGGCCATTCTGATAGCCAATCTACTCAGCGAACGATTTAATCAGTGGTTCCAATGACGATTAGTGGACAGGGCTGATAAAGAACCGGGGATAGGCGCACATCAAATGCAGGGAGGGTTAATGACATGGCACAGGCGAGAATCTTACCGAAAAAACTGCTGGGGGCCGCGCTGATACTCGCGGTGCTGCTGACCGCGTTTTTCCTGCTCGGCGGGGCGACGGCCTTTGCCGCGACGGACAGCGACACCGTGCTGATTGACGGCACGCCAATCACGACGGCCAACGCCAATATCCTGCGCATCACCGGCGACGGCGCCGGAGGTTATACCGCGACCGCCAACGGGGGCACGGCAAGCCTGCCCTTCGTCTTTACATATGGCGGCGACATGGTCACCGTCACCGTCACCGGCAATTTTGCGCAGGTAAGATGGGACGGCAGTAACCGGGGCCCATTGATCGACTTATACTACGCCGGCGCCACCGACCTGGTGTTTTTGGTAAACACTATCTCCGCCTCCTCCCTCGTGATCCAGCCGGACGGCAATGTCTTTCTGTTCAACAAGGCAGGCGGGGGATTCTTCTACGCAAGCGTTTCGGGCGGCGCGTCCGCCGAATGGCGGAACGACGGCCTGCTCTGTATCTCAACCAGGGATCAAATCCACGCCTATGCCGCCGCCTCCGGCGGCAGCGCCGCCTGGTCGAACACCGGCACGCTTGAGATGACATCAGCCACGCACGAGATCCATGCCTACGCCTTCGGCAACAACGCCGCAGACTGGTCAAACGACGGGATAATCTCTATGGCGGCCGGCCTATACATCCACACCTACGCGTACACGTCCTCGGGCGGCGCCGCCTGGCGAAACAACGGTGCGCTCAAGATGACGGCGAGCACGGACATCGACACCTATGCCCACTCCGCCAACGGAACTGCCGCCTGGCAAAACGGCGGCGCTGCCGAACTGACCGCAACCTTCGGCACCATCAACGCCTATGCCCGCGTCAACGGCGGGACCGGCGCCGGAACCTGGGCAAACACGGGTACAGTCAAATTGCAAAGCAAAAGTAACATCAGCGCCTACGCCTTCGCCGTGAGCGCCGACAGCGCCTGGTCCAACAGCGGTACAGGCACGGCCGCTATGACGGCGACCAACGGCTTTGTTAACGTGTTCGCCACTGTTTCCGGCGGCAGCGGCAACAGCGCTTGGACAAACGAAGGAACGCTCACCGTGACGGCAGGGACGACCATAGGCAGCGCAGCAGGCGCTGTCTCGGGCAGTGCCACATGGAAAAACGTCAATGCGCTCAAGATGACGGCGGGCATGGGCATCGAAAACTACGCCCTCTCCAGCAACGGAGCTGCCATCTGGCAAAACGGCGGCGCGGCCGAACTGACCGCAACGGGTGGCGGTATCGACGCCTATGCCCGCGTCGGCACCGGCGCCGGCGCCGGAACCTGGGCAAACACGGGTACAGTCAATTTGCAAAGCAAAAGCGACATCAGCGCCTACGCCTTTGCCCGAAACGCCGACAGTTCCTGGTCCAACAGCGGCACGGGCACGGCCGTTATGACGGCGACCGACGGCTACGTTAATGCGTACGCCTATGCCGCAATCGGAAACGGCAACAACAACTGGAAAAACGACGGAACGCTTACCATAACGGCAGGCGCAAACATAGACTGCGGTGTGTCGCAGCACATTTCGGCGATGACGGGCACCGGCTCCTGGGCAAACACCGGGACACTTGCCCTCACGGCGGACGCATCCATAACCTGCGATGTCTATGCGGCGGGCGATGTTGACTGGAAAAACACCGGCGAGATCACGCTCAAGTCAACCGCTTCCTATGTTCGGGCGGGTATCGAGTCCTGGCGCGTCAACGCAAGCTGGACCAACAGCGGCGCCGTCACCATGGAAGCCGCAACCTTTATAGAGTGTCGGGCATACACCGATAACCACAGCGCCGCCCGCTGGACCAACAGCGGCAGCCTCAATTTGAAGGCGGGAACACTCATCAACGCCCAAGCGTGGGGCGGCGACGGCAGCGGCGACTGGAACAACACTACGACCGGCACAGTCACTATGATCGCAAACGGCGGTTACCTCGAAACCGGCAGTTTTGGAGGCATGGGAGACGGCAAGTGGACCAACGACGGCACGCTTACTCTGGAGGCAAGTAAGCAGGTGTATACCTCGGCATACGCATACGGCAGCGATGCCGTATGGAAAAACACAGGGACTCTTGCGATTTTGGCAGGCGAAAAAATCGAAAGTATGGCTTGGGGAGACTTGAGCAACAATGCCACCTGGATCAATACCGGCACGCTCACCGCCGAGGCGGGGGCGGGCATCGACAGCTATGCGCAAGCTGCCGGCGGGCAAGCCTCCTGGTCAAACGAAGGCACGGCCGAGCTGGAGGCAAAGTCAGTCGGCGCGACTGCCGGAAGCATTTCTGTGCGCGCGTTGGCCGTGGGCGGCGACGCCGATTGGACAAACAGCGGGCAGCTTGTCTTAAAGACGAGCCAAAGTATGCTCTGCGGCACCGACCTCACCTGTTTTTCAACCGCCGGCGGCAACGCGGTCTGGGTCAACGAGGGCGGTATAGAGGTGGAGGCCTACCAAATCGTTGCTTATGTCATCGCCGTCAGCGGCGACAGCGACTGGATCAACAACGGGCAAATCGCCATGCAGGCAACCTACTATATCAACTGCTACGCAAGCACGCCCACAGGTATTGCCGCCTTGAAAAACACGGGCGAGATCCAGATGACGGCGGGCACTTCCCTCAGCTTGTATGCCTTCACCGCTGCGGAATCCTGCCGCTGGGAAAACGAAGGCGAAATGAAACTGGTGTCCCCCATGTGGATCGGTATTTACGCAGGGACGGGCGCGTGGTCAAACGAGGGCGACCTGGTTCTCAACTCCAACGGCGAGGCGCAGATCGGCGGCCTCCTGGGTTCGGAAAACCGTGGGCAAATCCACGTGCAGGGCGCCACGCAACTCGCGCTGCCCAACAGCGCGGCGCAACTGATCAGCTACGGCCCCATTTACTTTGACAAGGACACCAAGTTCGGTTATCATTCGTCCGGCGCCTTTGTGGAGTCCACCGACATACCCTATTACGCCGCCATAATCAACGCGCGCGGCTTTATTCGGGACCGTGAGGTTTACAAAGTCATTCTGCCCACGCTCGCCGGGACCGATCTGGCACGCAGGGCCGTGTGGGACTTGAAAGAATATCAGGGTATCACCAACTGGCTGACCTTGGGGCACGGCAGGGTCTATAAAGAGGAATCGGTGCCGAACACCATGCCCCCGCAGGGAAAACCGGGCACGCGCATTGAGGTTGACGGCAAAAACTACTGGGAAGTGCAGGCCGGCGTGACCTCATTTACCAAGCAGGACATCAAAGACGCGTTCGGGAGCTTGCTTGCCGATACCGCAGTCTATATCCCCGCAGGCAATGACGATCTCTACCTGCCGAACAGCGGGGCCCTGCTCTGCTCCGTCTACTCCCTGCGCGGCTACGGTCCGATGGGAGAGGGAGACGTCCCGCCGGTTGATCCAAGCATCGTTCTCACAAAAGAAAACGTCGGCATTCTGACGCTTACCGGCGACCACAGCTGGTATCGCGGTGTGTTCAATCTATCGGAGGACACGGTCATTGTGGACGAGACCGGCGCGCTCTTCGGCGGCAATGTGAATCTGTACGAGGGCACGATCCTCGAATGGCATGGCGGCGTGAAGGACGAATACAACAAGCCCCGTATCAACATGACGGAGGCCACGCTGGATCTCAGGCTGGTCAATCGGGGCGGCGCAAATGACGTCTTCACTTTCTGCGGCGTCATTGTCGGCGACCCGCACAGCACGGCTATCGTTTCGGAGGGAACGGTCTACATCAAGGGCGACTGCAGCGGCTTTGCGGGAGACGCATTTGTCACCTCAGGCACAGAGTTTATCGTGCGGCAAAAAACGGGCGTCTACGAAGGCAAAATGTTCGGCGGGAAAATTTATGTCGCCGACGCGCTCGGTGAGCCCGGCCAGGCAATCATAAAATCCAACAGCGGACTGGGGTCCGTGACGATCGCGCAAGGCACGGTCACCATTGAACAAGACGCGGCCGACGCCGACAATCCGGTTTTGACCGATACGCCCATTGATGGGCTGACGGTCGGTGAAGACGCGAAGGTGATCTTGAAATACGTCGATACCAAGCTGACCGACACCTCAGTCCAAGGCGAGCTGGAAGTGGCCGAGGGCGAGCGCGTCACCTTCGACAACCTTCTTTTGGACGGCGTCCTGCGGCTCACCGGCGACGATCTGGCGGGGGTTTTCTTCGACGGAATGTTCGGAATCGGCGGTAGTATTCTCGGCAAAGCCGGAAAACTCTATGCGCTCGACGCCTCCGCCACGAATGTAACCATCTTCGCGGGCAAAACCGTTTCGCTGCAAAATGTCAGCCTGACCACAGAGTATTTCAGTTTTTCCTTCACCACCGACCCGATCATCAGCGGCGACGGCGCGTGCCTGATCCTGACGGACGAGGAGGCTTTCCTGCCCTCCATGACGCTGGTCAATGTGCCGGCGGATAAGGCAGGGCTTTCGGCGGCGGGCGCGTTTATTCCAAACGCACAGGTCACGTTCACGGGCGGAAAGTTCGGGCTGAAGGGCGACTTCAGTTTCTCCGGCGCGAACACCAAGGTCATGTTGAACGGCACAACGGCGGACTTTGACGGCAGCGTGGACTTCACGGGCGGCAAGCTCTATCTCATGGGCGCGGGCGCGGGCGGTTCAGGCAGCTCCTTTGTCAACACGACCGTCCAGGGCGACAGCGCCGGCCCGCTCGCGGGCGACTATGACGCAGAAGGCAAACGCACGCCCTTTGAGGCGGACGTCACCGGCCTTGCGTTTGCCGGCCCGAAACTGATCGCCGATGTGGGCGGTTTGCGCGATCTCACCAGGCCCAAGGGCGTGGTGGACTTCTTCGTCAGCTGGGACAACGGCAAGACCTGGTCGAAAATCGGCTCGGCTCCGGTGGACCGCGTGACGATCGAATCGCTGACGGGCACGGCCGAGATCGAATGGGCCCTGCCGCCGCTGGAAGGTTATATCCTGCGCGCGGTCTATGTCCCCGCAAAGGGCGACAACTATATCGCGGGCGAGGAAGCGGGCATTGATACCTGGGTAGATGTCACGGGTGTGACGCTGAACAAGAACGCATTGCCTCTGGAGGCGGGCGCGAGCGAAACCTTGATCCCCACGGTCGCACCGGCCGACGCGACCGTCAAGGGCGTGACCTGGACCAGCAGCGACGAGACCGTCGCCACGGTGGACGCAAGCGGCAAAGTGACCGCGCTCAAAGCGGGCACGGCCACCATCACGGTCAAAACCGACGAGGGCGGTTTCACCGCGACCTGTCTGGTAACGGTCAAGGTAAGCGTCACGGGTGTGACGCTGAACAAGTCCGCGCTGCCCCTGGAGGCGGGCGCGAGCGAAACCTTGATCCCCACGGTCGCACCGGCCAACGCGACCAATAAAGGCGTGACCTGGACCAGCAGCGACGAGACCGTCGCCACGGTGGACGCAAGCGGCAAAGTGACCGCGCTAAAAGCGGGCACGGCCTCCATCACCGTCAAAACCGACGAGGGCGGGTTCACCGCGACCTGTCTGGTAACGGTCAAGGTAAGCGTCACGGGCGTGGAACTAGACAAGACAGAGCTCCTCTTAAAACCGGACGAGACCGAAGAACTGACCGCCACGATCAGACCGGTCAACGCGATAAACCAAAACGTGACCTGGTCCAGCAGTGACGAAGAGATTGTCACGGTGGACCAAAACGGCAAGGTGACGGCCCTGGCTGCGGGCACGGCGACCGTCACGGTCACGACCGCCGACGGCAACTTAACCGCGACCTGCGAAGTCGTGGTTCTGTCCGACACCAAGACGGGGGAGGGCAGCGGCATCGTTTTCTGGTTCATGCTGCTGGGGCTTTCGACGCTTGCTTTCTGCGCCACCCTTGTTTGGCGCAGAAAGAATGTACAATGTACAAATTACAATGTACAATGAAGGAAGAAAACCTTACAGGTTTTCCTTGATCTCATCACGTCATTGCGGACTTGATCCGCAATCTCATCTCATATAATCAAAGACGGGGCGCTATGCGCCCCGTTTCCTCAATTGTAGTTTGCACATTGTACATTGTACATTTCAGCGCAGGTTCGCTACGCGAACTTGCGCTGAAACCACTTCACCGTCTCAATAATCGGAATAATGGCCACGGCCAGCCCCAGCGACACGGCAAGCTCGCGCAGCGTCAGCGGCGCCAGGGAGAACATAGTCGCCAGCGCGGGCACATAGATCACCGTCAGCGTCAGCAGCAACCCGAGCGTCACCGCCAGCCACAGCACCTTGTTTTGCGTCTTTAACCCAAAGATACTTTGCTTTAACGCGCGCATGGTAAACGCCTGGAAAATCTCGCACATATTCAGGGTCAAAAACGCGGCGGTCGTCGCCACGATATGCCCGTGCCAAATGTCGACGATATGATAGGCGGCAAAGGTCAGCAGGGCGATTACAATGCCCTGATAGATAATGCCGACCCCAACGCCGTCGGCGAAGATACTCTCATTTTTGCCCACAGGCGGCCGGTCCATAATATTCGGCTGCGCGTGCTCCATACCCAGCGCGATGGCGGGCAGGCTGTCCGTGATCAGATTGATAAACAGCAGGTGCACGGGCTTGAACAGCACAAAGCCCAGCAGCGTCGCCGCGAACACCAGCAGCACCTCGCTGAGGTTGGTGGAGAGCAAAAACTGCAAGGTCTTTTTGATGTTGTCATAGATCCGGCGGCCCTCCTCCACGGCCGCGACAATGGTGGCGAAGTTGTCGTCCGCCAGCACCATATCCGCCACGTTCTTGGTCACGTCCGTGCCCGTAATGCCCATGCCGATCCCGATATCGCCGGACTTGATCGCAGGCGCGTCGTTCACGCCGTCTCCCGTCATGGCCGTCACATAACCCTTGGCCTTCCACGCGTTGACGATGCGCACCTTGTGCTCCGGCTGCACGCGCGCGTAGACAAAGATGTGCTCGATCCGATCGGCAAACGCCTCATCGGTCAGCGTGTCCAGCTCCCTGCCCGTGACCGCCTGGTCCGCGCTTTGGATAATGCCCAACTCCTTGGCGATCGCCGCCGCCGTCTCCTTGTGGTCGCCGGTGATCATCACGACCGTGACGCCCGCGCTTTTGCACTCGTCCACCGCGGCCTTCACCTCGGGCCGCACCGGGTCCATCATGGCCTCCAGCCCGATAAAGGTCAGGCCGCACTCCAGCGCGGAGGGTTCACAGTCCGCAGGAACCGCGTCAAGATTTTTATACGCACCAGCCAGCACCCGCAGCGCGCGGTCGGCATACGCCTTGTTTTGGTCCAAAATCAATTGCGTAATCTCGGGCGTGATTGCCACAACCTGTCCGTCGATCAACGCGCGCGTGCAGACCCGCAGCACCTCGTCGGGCGCGCCTTTGGTGTATTGCGCGATACCGTCCGGCCCCTTGTGAACCGTGCTCATCATCTTGCGCGAACTGTCAAACGGCGCCTCGCCCACGCGCGGGTTTTCGCGTTCTAAAATATTTTTATCCAGCCCCTGCGTAACCGCGAAAGCCACCAGCGCGTTTTCGGTGGGATCGCCCTCCACGCCGCCGTCGGGCAGCAGACGCGAATCACAGCACAGCGCCATCGCCTTGGCCAGCAGTTGTGTATCTCCCCAGCGCTCCACGACCGTCATCTTGTTCTGCGTCAGTGTGCCGGTCTTGTCCGAGCAGATGATCTGCGCGCAGCCAAGGGTCTCCACAGCGGTCAGGCGGCGAATGATCGCGTGGCGCTTGGCCATCTTTGTCACGCCGATGGACAGCACAATGGTCACCACGGCGACCAGCCCCTCGGGTATCGCCGCCACGGCCAGCGAAATCGCCAGCATAAAGCTGCTCAAAACCTCATCGACGCTGAGCCGCCCGTCGTTGAGCAGCTGCACGGCGAAAATCACGGCGCAAATGCCCAGCACGCCCCAGGTCAAAACTTTGCTCAGCTGCGCCAAACGCTTTTGCAGCGGCGTCTCGCCCTCCTGTGTGCTTTGGATAATGCCCGCGATCTTGCCCATTTCAGTCGCCATGCCGGTTGCTGCCACCACGCCCTCGCCCCGCCCGTACGCGACGGTCGAGCCCATATAGGCCATATTTTTGCGATCGCCCAGCGTGATCTTACCGCCTTCATCGCCCGCCAGCACGGCCACGGTCTTGGTCACAGGCACCGATTCGCCCGTCAAAGCGGCCTCCTCCACACGCAGGCTGACACAGCTGATCAGGCGCAAATCGGCGGGCACAGCGTCTCCCGCCTCCAACAGCACGATGTCCCCAACCACCAGTTCGGCCGCGGGAATCTGTGAAACGATCCCCCCGCGCCGCACCTTGGCCGTGGCCGCGCTCATCTCCTGCAATGCCTCGATCGCCTTCTCCGCCTTGCTCTCCTGCACCACACCCAGCACGCTGTTGATGATGACCACGGCGAGAATAATGCCCGCCTCGGCATACTCGCCCAGACCGCCGCCGTTGATGATAGAAAGCACAATGGAAACGGCCGCCGCGCCCAGCAAAATCAGGATCATCGGGTTGATGATCTGCTCGGCAAACCGCGCCAGAAGACTCTTCGTCTTTGGCTTGTCCAGCTCATTCCTGCCGTTTCGCGCCAGACGCTTTAACGATTCATCGCGTGAAAGTCCTGCCTCGCTTGTCCCAAGCTCTTGTAACGTTTCCTCTACACTATTCAAGTAATAATCCATAATCCTACCCCTTGTAGTTTGTAATCGGCGGGCGATTGATAATCGCCCCTACGCGCACGACCAATGGTCGCCCCTACGGCAAACACTTGGCGAACGCCGTCGGCAGCCCCTGCGTGCCATCATACCACAGCCCGACGGGCGGCGTAAAGGGGGAAACTTCCAGGCAAACCACCCGCATTTCCCACTCGATATGCGTAAAGATATGTGTGCAGGAGTAAACGGCCAGTTCCCCGACCGGCCGCGCGCCGAAAGCGGTCAGCCAGGCCGCGATCTCCTCCTGCGTCAGAAAACCAACGGTATGCGGCAACTGGTACAGCGAGGCCAGCAAGCCGGTCTTCGGCCGCTTTTGCACCACAAAGCTGCCCTCGTTTTGCAAAACAAAGACCGTATAACGCTCCTTTTTCCTTGGTTTTTTCTTGGTTCGAACCGGCAGCTGTTCCACGGTTCCGGCCGCAAAGGCTTTGCAAAACGCCCGCACGGGGCAGCTCTCACAGCGCGGCGCGCCAATCGGCAGGCAAACTACCGCGCCCAACTCCATCAAAGCCTGGTTAAAGTCACCCGCTCGCTGTGGCATGATTTCCGCCAGCTCCCGCGTTACCCTCGCCTTCACAGCAGTTTGCGTAATATCGTCAAAACAATTCCGCAGCCGCGCCCAAACCCGCAGCACATTGCCGTCCACGGCGGGCACGGTTTGGCCGAACGCAATGGACGCGATCGCGCCGGCGGTATAGGGCCCTACGCCGGGCAGGGCCAGCAGCCCCTCATAGGTGTTTGGGAACGCCCCGCCAAGCTCCGTCTCGATTTTCACGGCGGCCCGCTGCAAGTTTCGCGCGCGCGAATAATAACCCAAACCCTGCCACAGCCGCAGCAGCGCGTCCTCGTCAACCCGCGCCAAATCACCCACGGTGGGCAGTGCGGCCAAAAACCGTTCATAGTAGGGAATCACGGCGGTCGTCCGCGTCTGCTGGAGCATGATCTCCGACAGCCAAATGGCGTAGGGGTCCCGCGTCTCCCGCCAGGGAAAGTCCCGTTTATTCGCTTGATACCAAGCCACCAGGGGCTTTGCAAAATTCATGGTTCCATTATAGCATAACTGTGATATAATGCAGAATATGAATACGACAAAGATCACAAATACCGTATCCGAAGCGGTGCAAACCCTTTTTGAAATAGCAAAACCCCAACCGGGCCAGCTGCTGGTCTTGGGCTGTTCCACCAGCGAGATCCAGGGCTGCCGAATCGGCTCGCAGTCCTCGCAGGAGATCGCGCGCGCCGTTTTGGCAGGGCTGCTGCCGGCGGCGGGGGAGGCGGGGGTTTATCTCGCCGTGCAGGGCTGCGAGCACATCAACCGCGCGCTCTGTCTCAGCCGTGAATGCGCGCAAGCCTACGGCCTGCGTGAGGTTTGGGTGCGTCCCTGGCTGCGGGCGGGCGGCGCCTGCGTCACCGAGGCATTGGAACAACTGCCCGACGCGGTGATGGTCGAGGACCTGGGCGCCCGGGCCGTGCTGGGCTTGGACATCGGCGGCACGATGATCGGTATGCATATGCGTCCCGTGGCCGTGCCGGTCAAGGCGGGTCCGCGCGCCGTGGGAGAGGCCGCGCTGACGCTGGCCTATGCGCGCCCGAAGTACATCGGCGGCCCCCGCGCGCAGTATGCCGAGGAACAATTTGTGCACTGACGGCAATCCGTCATTGGTTGTCGAACCCACCGGTGGAGCCGGTGAGAATAGAGTAAGCAGTAGCGAAGGGGATACCATAAAGCCTCCAATGTTGTACACTGTAGATGGTGTCGCAAGCCAAAAACAAAACAA
>Ga0123353_10005221_pt1 | contig 16986 bp, 12 predicted proteins | sample TergutLab28metaG_3_FD_92763 | JGI IMG/M metagenome (GOLD analysis project Ga0123353, IMG submission 92763) | Labiotermes labralis P3 segment gut microbial communities from Petit-Saut dam, French Guiana - Lab288 P3 | ecosystem: Host-associated > Arthropoda: Insects > Digestive system > Gut ...
AATTTTTATATTTTCGCCGCTCAATTGTTGCCATGGTGGCGGAATTGGTAGACGCGCCGGTCTCAAAAACCGGTGAGGTAACACTCGTGCCGGTTCGATCCCGGCCCGTGGTACAACGTAAAAAGCTAATCATTAATAAGTAAGGTGGTTGGCTTTTTTGCTTTTATTACTCGCCAACCATCCACAACTCGTAGTTGCTCTCTTGTTGCTAAAAATATTTATTTTTGCAGTCAAAAATTTAACTATTGAAGAAATTGAATATTCCGCACTATCTTCCTATTCAAGACAAAACTGAAGACTGTATTTGTTTTGCGGTCAACATCCGTGCACAAATGGAATCTTACATCAGGGAAAACTGCCTGCAGTCTTTAGTATTGGGTATTTCTGGCGGAATTGACAGCGCTTTGTGCGCCGCCTTGCTCAAACCGGTTTGCGAAAACTGCAATATCCCGCTCATCGGACGTTCCATTACTATAGAGACAAACCAACCCGATGAAATTGAACGTTCTCTCATTGTAGGCGAAAATTTCTGTCACAATTTTGAATATCTTGATATTACAAAGACTTTCTTAGAAAACAAAAAAAATCTGATAAATTTTGACTCCTCCTTGCTTTCAAAACTACGTCAAGGCAATCTAAAAGCAAGAATGCGCATGATAATTTTGTATGATTTGGCACAGCTCTATCGTGGAATTGTAATTGCTACCGACAATTTCACTGAATATCTTACCGGTTTTTGGACGCTACACGGCGATGTAGGCGACTACGCACCTGTTATTCATCTGTGGAAAACAGAAGTATATGCACTTGCTGACTGTTTGCTTGCAGAGTGTAACAAAAAACAGAAAGAGGCTTTGCAATTGTGTATTAATGCTATTCCTGTTGACGGGTTAGGAATCAGCACTTCCGATTGTGAGCAGTTGGGTGTTACAGATTACTTTGAAGCAGACAGGTTGTTTGCTCGTTATTTTTCTGGCGAAGAAACATTAGCAACACACCCTCTTATTAAACGATATCATCAGTCGCATTATAAAAGAAATAACCCTGTAAGGGCTATTAGATGTAAAGCCAATATTTGATATGCCTCATCCTTATTCACTCTTAAAAATCTAACCCCAGCGAAAACATCAACATTCCGTTTTTTTTGTAGATCTGCATGTTTTCTAATCCCCATGCGTAATCCAAGCGCAAAAAGTAACCGAACAGAGAAGCGCGCAGTCCCATTCCAAAACCTTGCACCCAAGGGTCAACCTGACGATTAATTTTAATAGTAAAGTTTGCATCATGAATCCAGCGGGTGTATAAACAGTTGTCAGGAGAATACGGGGTTATGCCCGTCCATGCGGTGCCTATCTCTCCGAAAATCAGAAATTGTAAAGAGTTTAACAGTTTGTTTGTCACCTGCTTTCCGGCGATTAGCTGTACAAACGGTACGCGCAGTTCAGAGGTTAGCAACAGGAATGAAGTGCCGTTTCGTATATTTTGTTCAAAGCCACGCATATTGGTAGCCAATGTTTGATAATAGTAATTTTTAGATAAATCAGTCCAGTTGTCACTGTTGAACTTAGCCCAAATCCAGTTATCCATGCCGCCCATATAGTGTGCAAGCCGTGCGGTTCCAAAGTTTGTACTTCCTGCTAAACGGGTAGCCCAAGTCATGTTTTGATACACCTTTACCGATTTTCGAGCATCGAAACCAAGCACAAATAAGTTTACTTCGCCATATTTCAAATTTTCGAAATAGTTTACCAAACACTGGTTGTACTCTGCCCAAACTTTAATTTTTGAACCCCGCCACAAATTGGTAAACAACTCTTTACTTGAATCGTAGATATAAGAAACCTTAGCCCCTGCCCATAAATTGTTATTGTTTGGCTTTTGTAAAGTTGGATTATCAATAGCACCGCGAATAAAACTCTCATATCTTCCTGAAAAAGTAAAGTGCACACTGTGATGTCTGTTAAATGGATATTTCATAATGTAAAACACACTGTTTGAGTTCTGTTTGATAACAAACCTTTCAATAGCCTGTTGAATAGCTTGACGATATAAAACTACCTGATGGTCTAAGCGTCGTTTCAGATTTTCATAACTGAGCATAACTTCCGTGCCCGACAAGTCTAACGAAATTCTAAATCCCCCTGAAATTCTATGGTTTTCAAACAAATCGTTAATCCCTACCATCATTAAGGCGTTAATCCCCGTGTTGAGATAGATAGGAGAAGAGCCGCCTGTAAATTGCTGATAGGTAGCATTAATAAAACTAAAATCAGCCTGTGTAATCATTTTGTTTACAGTAAATTGTACGTTGTAAAATCTTCCTACCTGTTGTTTATACTCAACGCCATCGGTAATGGGATAGGGTTGCCAGCCCAAAGCACTGTTTCCTTGTACAATCGAATCCTCTGAAAAGGTGTTGTTTTTGGGAAGCAAATCGCTACGATACATTTGCCTTAATCCTCCTCTGTTCTCTCTCTTGCTGGTACTATGAATTTTTGGCACTTGCGCCCTGATACTGTCTCTCTTTGCCTGTATAGCCATTGATTTCTGAAGCATGTTTGATGGGGTAAGTTTGGGAAGCAGTTTGGGCGTTTCAAAAGGGAATTGATATAATTGCGTAGTCCCTTTATGAAACAATATCTCTCCCAGCATGTTGCTTTGTGGTTGATAATCATGTTCAAATATAGAATGGACATAGTTGGTGATGGGCGCCGTTTTTGCAAAATGGGCGTAATGTACAATGGTATCAATTTTAGTAATCGTACTGTCGAATTTTGCGATATAACGATTGGTAATGCCGTTTTCATCGCTCAAAAAAAGCACCTCTCCATTTTCCATTACACGGGGATTGCTCGCATTGGCATTCGGTATGTTCGTTACGCGAAGCAGCTGATTGTCATCCCTATTCGGGTTATAAACAAACAAATCGTACCTGTTGAGCGATTCCTGATCATAGAACTTTTTCTTTGTTAATGAATCATCGGGACGGTTTGAGGAAAAAACGACAGATTTACCATCATTCAACAAACGCGGGTTGAGGTCATCATAAATATCGTTTGTAATATTTTCCAAAGCCAAGGCTTGCAGGTGATACAGGTAAATATTCGATTGACCGTTTTTTACGCCTGAAAGTAGCAGGGTGCTGCTTTCAGGAACGTAGCTCCAATCGGTAATTTTATCCAATTCCACCAAAATACGTGGCTCGCGTTTTTTTGTTTTTACTATCACAGGATAGTAGTAAGATTGCACCGCCTTAATACCTTTGGTACGTCCTTTGTCTTCTGTGGTAAATCCCAATATTTCACCGTTAGGATGCCATGCCAGTTTAGGAAATGAAAAGTCGGGATTATCTTCAGTTTTAGCATATTTTCTAAAAACTTTTTTAGGTTTTTTATCTTCGGGTGTTTTCAGCCACACTTTAATTTGTCCGGCTTCATTGGTGGTAAAAGCGTAACTTTCTCCATCAGGAGCGAGGGTGAGTTCGCTATATTTTCTTGTTGTCTTTGGCTTTTTTAACAGGGACTCTATTTCAGGTCTATCTCTATTTTTATCTTTTCCAAAAGCAACCACATAAAAGCGGTACCAATCTTCCAGCAGTTCTTTAAATTTTAAGCCTGTGGCATAAGTAAAACCTCTTTCCACGCTTCTTGTAGCTCTGCAAGCATGTAAGATAGTTGCGACAGCATTTTCGCCGTATCTATCTGTAATAAAACGCCAAAACGAGTGCCCTGCCAGAGTGGCATCAATGGGCGACAGGTTGTTCATTTTTCTATACCGTTTAGAAAGAATCCCATCTTTTACCTGTGCCTCAATTTCACTGTTCCAGTTTTCGGCGATATAGGAAGAGAGCCCGCTATAAAACCAATTCGGCTCATCCATAGCATATTCCGAAGCCATGTTGGCTCTCAGGGTTTGCCCTTGCACAATTCCTTTTGCATACACCGAAGCGATGCCGCCGCGTAGCATCTTGTTAAAATTGGCGCGATTGCCATCAAAATATAAATAAACCTTTGAACCGTAAATGTTGGTAATTCCTGCCTGATTATAAAAATCATCATTGTCGTAATTAAAATTCGATTCTTTAAAATCAGACATGGTGCGATACACAATGAATTGCAGTTTTTTCTGCGAAGTAAAGTTAAACTGTTTTTCAATCTCTTTTATCACTTCCGGTGCAACCACATAGATATAGTCGGCAAGCGCGCGTGAGTTAGGGTAATAATATACATCGAACTGCGGATTGCGATAATATTGCCAGATAAAATCCTGGTATTGCACCCTACTTTTCCCAAAAGTAAGTTGCGAACCATTGTAAAATTGCCCGAAAGTAGTAGAAAAAAACAATATGAAGCAGAAAAAAAGAAATATCTCTTTGATCGGAAACAATTTTTTTTGGCTTTGTTTTGATAAAACCAAAAGTATTTCAGAAAATATTTTTCGAATATTCATTGGCAATTTTGAGCAGTGCAAAGAAAACTTTTTTTTGGATAGGAGAATTGCACTGAAAATATTATTAAAATGTTGGTTTTATTTGTATGTAATTCCAAAATTTCATGTTAATTTGCCGCCAAAACATTTTATTGCAAATAACTTAATATACAATACTTTAGCGCATCATTTATTTAGTAAATATGTTCATTTAACAAAATTTAAAGCTTATGAATCTCACAGTTCTTCTTACTGCTTCAGGAGTATTTGGCAGTTATACAACTGGTCTTACGACAATTACTATACCTCAAATCATCATGCTCGGTCTGGGCCTGTTTTTTGCATATCTTGCTATAGCAAAAAAGTATGAGCCATTGTTGCTTCTGCCATTGGCATTTGGTATATTGGTTGCAAATATACCGGGTGCAAATCTTTCTGCTTATGATGAGAGTGGGTTGATGCATTTCTTGTATCAGGGCATTATACGTGTAATTTATCCACCATTGATTTTCCTTTGCATTGGTTCTATGACCGATTTTGGGCCATTGATAGCTTCTCCTAAGATTGCACTAATTGGTTTAGGAGGTCAGCTCGGTATTTTTGTTGCATTTGGTGGTGCTATTATTTTAGGAAACTGGCTAGCTCCCTATATTCCCGGATTTGAAGGTTTTGGTCTCCACGAAGCAGCCTCTATTGCTATTATAGGCAGTTCTGATGGACCAACTTCTATTTTTGCAGCTAGTCGCCTTGCGCCCGATTTGTTGCCCACCATTGCCATCGCCGCATTTTCATACATGGCGTTAGTGCCTTTCATCCAACCACCTATCATGAGAGCGCTTACTACCCAAAAAGAGCGCGTAGTGGTGATGCCAAGAGCTAAAAATGTTACAAAAAATCAAAAAATTCTCTTCGCTATTATAATAACTATTGCCGTATTATTGGTGGTTCCTGCTGCCGGCGCACTTGTAGGTATGCTTATGTTAGGCAATTTGATAAAAGAAAGCGGAGTAACCGGCAGATATATTGAAACCCTTCAAAACGATTTGTTAAATATTTTAACCTTGCTTGTTGCAGTATCTATAGGCTCTTCAGCCACTGCAGATCGTTTTCTTACGCCTCAAACTCTCTTTGTTATCTTTCTTGGATTGGTGGCATTCATCTTCGGAACAGTGGGAGGCATACTGATAGCAAAGCTTCTATGTAAACTTACCGACGGAAAAGTAAACCCTCTTATCGGAAATTCCGGCGTCTCTGCAATGCCTATGGCTGCCCGTATTTCCCAAAGAATGGGGCAGAAGTATAATCCTCAAAATTACTTGTTGATGCACGCTATGGGACCAATTGTTTCCAGTACAATTGCCTCTGCAATTGTGGCAGGGGTTTTTATTGCGATGTTCGGAGGATAGGAGGCTTCTTCCAAAATTTATAATAAAAGTTATAGGAGTTCGTTATTAATATCAAAAAAATAGCGATGAGAAAATTTTTACTCTTTACATTTATTTTGGTATCTGCTACTGCTGGTTTCGCGCAAAAATTTAGCGTGCTTATTGATTATAAATCCTACTGCACAGCTGCAGGTGAGCCTTATCTGGAAATTTCTGCATTAATAAATGGAAAAACCGTTACATACGCCTTGAATGAGAATGAAAAATTTGTAGCCGAAGTTCGTATAACTGTACAGGCTTTTCAAAGCGATTCGCTGATTAATAAATTAGACTATATCTTGGTAAGCGAACAGTTTGATGATCCTGTTTCTGAAACCAAGCCCGATTTTGGAGATATTCAAAATTTGCAATTGCCTAGTGGAGAGTACCTGTTGCAGTTTTCGATACAAGATGTAAACACTAACACAACACCTGTTTATTATGCAGATATAGCTGTATTGAACTATCCTCAGGATCAAATATCTATTTCAGATATATCTATTTATCGAAATATTGGTAGAGAGCCCAAGGGGGATATCTTCGACAAATATGGCTTTTCATTGGAACCGCTATTTTATGGTTTTGTTCCAGAAACCACATACTCACTTCCATTTTCTTGCGAAATCTATAATATGGATAAATTGACAAAAGATGAAACAATAACAATAAGGAGTTATATTACTTGTTTTGAGAACAATATGATGCCCTATCCCGAAGCGCACTTCACCACTCAGGCTAAAGCTAAACCGGTGGTAGTTAGTTTCGGAGAAATAGGTATTTTTAAATTACCCTCTGGAAACTATAACTTAATTATAGATGTTTTTAGTAAAGACTCTATTCTGCTGGCTACCAACTCCTATTTTTTCCAACGGAGTAATCCGCAAATTAAATTAAATTTAGAAGATTTTAACATTGTGGATATTAACAATACTTTTGCAGATCAAATCAAAGATAAAGAACAGCTAATTGAGTATGTAAGATTTTTATATCCTATTTCTACTTCTGTTGAAAGAGAGTTTTATTCTCTACGGATGAACTTAACCCCGATGGAAAGTTTACAGAAATTCTTTTATGCTTTCTGGCTTAAAAGAGACCCTGTAGATCCTAAAAAAGCATGGAATGCCTATTTAGAAAAAATAAAATATGTGGATAGAGAGTTTGGGTGTAAATTAGTACAAGGTTATCGAACCGACAGAGGGAGGGTTTATTTGCAGTATGGAGCACCAAATAGTATTTTTGAGTCTCCTTTCGATTCACATTCTTATCCTTATGAAATTTGGCATTATTATTATTGCGTTGACCAATCGAATGTGAAATTTATTTTTTGGAATGTTGACCTCGTTTCAAACGACTATGAACTGCTTCATTCCGATAAAAGAGGGGAGATGCAAGACCCGTTCTGGCAAATAAAAGTTACACAACGCAAAATACCAAATTTTAATTTTGACATTCGTACGCCCGAGGATTATTTTGGGGGAAACCCAAAAGATGATTGGTTTTACCACAGATAAGAGCTCACAGAATTTCACAAAAGACCATAGAATTACTCTATTACTTGCATAAAATTGTCAATAATAAACAGGAAAAGATATTTTTTTCAAAAAAAAGATTATTTTTGCCAACTCATTGCGGGGTAGAGCAGTGGTAGCTCGTCGGGCTCATAACCCGGAGGTCGTAGGTTCGAGTCCTGCCCCCGCTACTAAGGGAAACGCTAATAATTGTATAATCAGATTGGTAGCGTTTTTTAGTTTCTGTTTTTGGCGACATTTTCGGCAATAAGTTGCCCCACCTCACTAACAGTAAAGCTTCTCACGACCCTTTTTCCTAACAGGGAAACGTTTGGAATCTTACACTGTAACCACCGTTTGATAAACGCTTGCTGCTCAGGCTCTGTTGCCATTAGTAGTTTGATGTTGCATTTTTGTCTTGCCAAACTCTTAGCAATAGCACTGTTTTTATCGGTTTTGTGTAAAAATTGGCAAGTTTTGTACATTTCCACAAATTGTTCTATAATTTGCTGTAGTTCACAAGATTCTTCCTCAATAGGAGTTGCGTTAACAGCAAACGATGTCCGGTCTATTTGCTCTAACTCGTAACCCAATGCACGTAGTTCGGGCAATATGTCGTTTACTATATCGGTAGCACTTGACGGCAGGGTTATGGTTTCCGGAAACATACTTTGTTGTATAACAATAGGTGTATTTTCTAAAGCATTCAAATAATGTTCATACAGGATTCGTTCTTGCGCCGCCTTAACGTCAAGTATTTGTAATGTGCCTTGCCAACAAAATACCAAATATGTATCTGAAAAATGTAAACACTTTATCAGAGTTTCATCAACAACTTCTTTATTATCTTTATCTTCTTCAGTAAAAACAAGTCTTTCGGGTGCTAAGGAGGTGGGTGCTACGGTTTCATTTTTTATGCCTGACAAGAACTGCTCCCATGAGTCGGAGGGAATACCCTTTCTTTCTGATTTTGAACTATATGGATTATAGCTTGGATTAAGTGTTAATGTAGGAGGTTTGATTTCAGCATCCGGCTTAATTCCGGAAAAATCATGCTCTGGTTTGTAGTTAAAATCAATTTGCGGTACCAATGAGTGCAGTCCTAAGGTTTTTTTTACCGCTGCGTTTAGAAATGCGTAGATCATTCTGTCGTCTTGAAATTTAACATCAATTTTTGTGGGACTGATATTTACTTCAATGGTAACAGGCGGAACAGTAATTTCAATAAAAAAAGCTGGTTTATGTCCTTCCGGAATCAACTCTTTATAAGTTGTTTCAATGGCGTGGGTAAGCAAATAATGTTTTACAAAGCGCTTATTAACGAATAAATATTGCTCATTCTTTTTCTTTTTTGCATTTTCAGGTTTAGCAATGAAGCCTGTAATTTTTACAGCATCAGTATCCAATTCCACAGGAAACAGTTTATCTTTAAAATGCGCGCCAAAAACAGCAATAATACGTTGTTTCTGATTTGAAGGAGATAACTGCTGCATCAGTTTCCCATTATGATAAAAAGAAAAATCAACATCACAATGAATTAGGGACAAGCGATTTAGTTCTTCTTCAATATGTCCCAATTCAATTGAATCTGGTTTAAGAAAATTTCTTCGAGCCGGCACGTTAAAGAACAGGTTTTTTACAGCAACTGAGGTTCCATCTTGCGCCACTGTGGGCGTATGTTCTTTTACCTGAGAAGCTTCTGTAATCAACAGGGTTCCTGTTTCTTCATCTGAGCGTTTCGTTTTCAATTCCACCTGGGCAATAGCAGCAATAGAAGCTAATGCTTCTCCACGAAAGCCCTTGGTTGATAAATGATAAAGGTCTTCTGCAGTAGTAATTTTCGAGGTAGCGTGTCTTTCGAAACACATACGGGCATCCGTAAAATTCATTCCTTTTCCATTATCCACTACTTGAATGAGTGTTCTTCCGGCATCCTTAATAATGAGTTTAATTTTAGTAGCACCAGCGTCAATGGCGTTTTCCAGCAACTCTTTCACCGCCGAAGCGGGGCGTTGAATTACTTCGCCGGCAGCGATTTGGTTGGCAACGAGGTCGGAGAGGAGGTGGATGGTATTCATTTGTTCATTGTTTTTCTAAAACTTTCTGCAAGCCCGTTTTTCCGCCACCTTTCCGTTCTTCAACACAATTAGTCCCGGATTGGAACGTATAGCGTCGCGAACAATGAAGGGTCCCTTTACAGGATCAATAGGGTTGTAGTAAATGGGAAATGTGATTTGTCGGGTTTTGATAAATTTTTTAATTTCGTCCGGAGATGAATTTGTAATGGCAACAAAATCAATATTGTTTTTGTTACACTGCACTACAAGATTTTTCAAATTTTCTGATAAGAATCCTTCGTTGTTGATTTCATCCAAATCATGAATGAAAAGCATATAAACCAATTCTTTATCTTTATTAAGATAGGTACTTGCAAAATCTCGACCCTGGTTATCTAACATGGAGAAGCCTGTTTTTTTTGCGTGAATTGCTTCTGATAGCACAGAGTCAATGCGATCTACGTAATAAAATTCAGTATAAAAATTAGGGAGGGTTTCGGTAATATTGTCCATATCTTCCATAGATAAAAGTTTTTCTTCATCTTTATCATTTTTATACACAAAGAGTATCTCTTTTTCTGCAGGTGTTTCTATAAAAATATCAACCACATCTTTTCCTTTTTTCCAATCACTAAAATCAACGAGTGGTAAATTGCGCAAGCAATAAATCTGAATGGATAGTGCAATTCCGGCTCCCAGAAAAGCAAATAACCATTGACCTAAAATGGTTAATCTAATATCTGGAATTGTTTTTCTTTTACCGAAGATAATAAGGGTAATAGCTAACAGTGCTACATTTTTCAAAAAGGTTTCCAAATTGTTCATCTTAATCGCCTGTCCGAAGCATCCACAATCTGTTACTACACCGAAACTATATCCGTAGTTTACTTCAAGGTGTTCTGCGATAGCCAACCACGCTGTTAAAAAGAAGAAAAATACCATAAAAAGTAGATACCCCAATAACGTGAGGTTTACCCTTATTTTAAAAAGAAGCATAAAGCCTAAGGTAAACTCTGCAATATTCATCAATATGCCTATCCACAAAGAAAACGGGTGCATAAATCCCATTCCAAACGAAAGGAAATATTCACTCATTTTTATTCCGGAAGCTATAGGGTCAATTGCTTTTGTCAAGCCGGAAAGGATAAAAACGATAGCCAACGCTATGCGCAAAATGGCGAGCCAATTCGGCTCTTTCTGTTTTTTCATTGTTTTTTGATTATACATGGGACTCAAAGATTTAAAGTTAATTTAATAAGTGCAAATACAGCATAATTAATAATATCATAATAATTGGCGTCTAATCCTTCTGAAACTATTGTAAGACCTGCATTGTCTTCAATTTGTTTAATACGCAACAATTTCATCAGAATAATATCAGTTAAGGACTCAACACGCATGTTGCGCCAGGCTTCTCCGTAATCGTGGTTTTTATTGAGCATTAGCGCTTTGGCATTATGAATATAAGTAAGATATAGTTGCGATGCTTCTTCAGCAGAGAGCATGCTTTCAGAAGAATCGGCAATCCCAATTTCCAACTGTATCAATGCCATTACAGAATAATTAATGATACCGATAAACTCAGGGATAATTCCTTCATCTACTCTAGTCACACCTTTTTCTTGAATACTCCTGATTCTTTGTGCTTTAATATAGATTTGGTCGGTTAATGAAGAGGTTCTCAAAATGCGCCAGGCTGTGCCGTAATCCATTGCCTTTTTGGTAAAAAGGTCATAACAAACTTTTTCTACTTGGTCGAATTTGGAGCCCGTTGTCATAATTTAAGGTTTTTAGTTATTAGTACCACATTTATCATTTTATAGTTCATCATTTTATCATTGCTTCACCACTTTCCTCGCCACCTCTCCTGCTTTCGTGCGTATTTTCACAAAGTAAAGGCCTGCTGCTAAATCAGAAATATCCACTACTGTTGCATTTTCTGCTTTCTGCTTTTTACCGTAAATATCAAGGATCTCAATACCCTCAACCGGTAGGTGCTCGCTGATAACCGAAAACTTTCCCGTTGTGGGGTTGGGATAAATTCGCAATGGAGAACAATTATCGGTTTCTACAATGCCCACATATCCGGAGAAAACGGTTTTAAAATATTGGATATAATTTTGCGCCCATGCGGCAAATTCATATACATTGTGTTCCTCCATTGGGGCAAATATCAAGGTAATATTTCCGTCTGCATCGGCGAATCCTGCGCTGACCAATTCTTTATTGTTATCGGTTAGCGCACAATAAGAATATGGGGCTACTTTTGCCGAAAGGGTACTCTCTCCGAAAGGGATTACATTGCTTAAAACAACATCCATTCGGGCTGGTTTTGTTAAATAAGCCATAATAGAGGGATCGCCCATGAGATGGTATATTTCCCAGTAATATTTTTTCATATTCATATTTACGGATGAGGCTTGTACGGCTGAATTTCCGGCAGTAATCATAGACCCGAAAGTGGTCATCCATTGATCATAGCTTTCATTGTGTATGTGAAACAATCTATCATATGCTCCCAAACGAGCGGGGTCGTAAACAGGGTTTGTATCAATTGTGCTTCTGGCGCCGATTGCCCAATAGTAGTCTTCATCCCAATAAGTATCGGCAGAGCTTCCAATATATCCTACAGCGCCCTTTTTTTCAGCCCGCAGCAACGCTTCACCGAAACATTCATTTTCGCTGAATTTGTTCGACTCGCAGCAATTCCCAATCATTAAACCATATTTATTCAGGTTATTCATTGCTGGAATATGGGAGGTTAAGAAAGCAGGGCTATACCAACCGTAGGGATTGCAATGTGCGGTATAGTTGGCAATACCCACCCCTGCACCTATTTCCGCACGAATCTGAGCGGCTTCTTCATGAGAATTACAAGGATGAAAATGCGCATAAATTTCTGAATATCCATATTCTGCATTCGCGTAATATTGGATTGCATAGTTTAAAAAACCATTGCAGTATTTTGGGGCTTCCACCATATCATATCCTGCAATTAAACTTATTTTGCTCAAATAGCAAGGTTCGGGCATGGTGTACTTTTCATATTCTAATGTTTTCTCAATTTGCGGAATGAGGTGTGCTATATTTTGAGCAGAAAAACGGCCATAGTAACAGTTGGGGAAAAAACCACCTGCCCAAGTAAAATAATATAAATCAGTGGGATTATTGCCCACAGCAAATGCCGGAATTTGCTGCACATCTCCTACTAACAATACAAAAGTGGGTGCGGGATGTTCCAAAGTAGCGTTTTCATAGTGTGATCTAATGAAAGCAGCTATTGAAGTTGTTGTTGTACCCACATTTTCATCATCGGTATAACCAATTTCTACTAAAAAACCCTTCCTTTTTTTCCAAGCAATAAATTGATCTAAATCCCCTCTAAACATGGAATGAGCTACAATTAAATATTTTATGGGTACTTTTGAAAACTCAGCCCTGTTGTCCCCTGTCGGATTAATAATATTAAAGGGACGAAATAATGGACTTTGATGCAATTCTTTAATTGCTTGTGTTTTAAGCAACTCTACTTTATTAAAAAGGATTTCAACATCAACCCTCTTGTAAACTTTAATTTCTTGTGTGACAGGATTATATTGTATCGGGCAAACGCGCAGTTCTCCAAGATTGATATTACGCATGATTCCCACTTCTTCAAAGTGAGCCAATGGTAAAGCAAAAAAAGTGTTGGTTTGATAACAGTTTTTATTATAAAAAAAATCAATCTTACCTTTATGGGATTTCGATCTGGAAGGCTGTACGGGGTAAATGGGATAATTAACTCCCAACTCTTGCGCACTATAAATCGTAAAATCTTTGCCATACACATTGAGAACATAATCACCAAAAATGGGAACTTCGATCATATTAACGGAAACAGGCAATTCCGGATTTCCAATATCCCCACTTCCTCCACAACCATCAATATAAATACGCGAAAACTTACCCTCATCTGTTTCAACATCTACATATTTTAACCCGCCAAAAGTAAAGGAAACATTTATCTTTTGATAGGTATTATCATTAATTTTGTAGCTAACCTGAGCATTTAATGATTTAATTATCATAAAAATAAAAAGAAGGATGGAAATATTTTTCATTAATTCTATTAATTCAATCGCAAAAATATATTATTATTGTAATGATAATTTTTTAAAAATGATATTTTCGCGGCTAAAATTTTTAATTTTGAACTATGAGAGAAGAGAAAACCACCACCTGCGGATGTAAACGGGATTTCATGCCGGCTTCGTTTATTGAAACTACAATTAACGAGTTGAAAGAGCAATTGAAAAATGACAGAGTGGTACTTGGATTGTCGGGCGGCGTGGACTCGACCGTTACAGCTGTTTTGTTAAATAAGGTTATTGGCAAGAACCTCTTTTGTATTTTTGTTGATCATGGACTGCTTCGCAAAAACGAGTTTGAAACCGTTTTGGAAAGTTATCATATTTTGGGCTTGAATGTTATTGGGGTTCGGGCGGCGCACCGTTTTTACGAAGCCTTAAAGGGGATTACCGATCCTGAAATCAAACGTAAGGCTATTGGAAAAGGCTTTATTGATGTGTTTGATGAAGAGGCAAAGAAATTGCAAGATATTAAATGGTTGGGGCAGGGCACTATCTATCCCGACATTGTTGAGTCGCTGTCTGACACAGGCAAGGTTATCAAATCGCATCATAATGTAGGCGGGCTGCCGGAAAAAATGAACCTGAAAGTAGTGGAACCGCTGCGCACACTATATAAAGATGAGGTGCGTATCGTAGGCAAGGCGCTGGGCATCCCCGACCCATTCCTTCAAAGACATCCATTTCCAGGACCGGGATTGGGCGTACGAATTTTGGGAGAGATTACACCCGAAAAAGTGCGTGTCTTGCAGGATGCTGATGATATTTTTATTACCGCCCTAAAGGAAAGCGGTCTGTATCATCAAGTATGGCAAGCCGGTGTGATTTTGCTGCCCGTTCAATCAACAGGGGTTACCAATAATGAAAGAACCTACGAAAGTGCTGTAGCGCTACGCGCTGTTCTATCAACCAACGCCATGACGGCAGACTGGGCAAAACTTCCATACGAATTTTTAGCCAAAGTATCTAACGATATTATTAATAAGGTTCTAGGCGTTAACAGAGTAGTTTACGACATTAGCTCCAAACCGCCGGCAACAATCGAGTGGGAATAATGTTGCTCTTTGTAAATGCAGAGTTACCAATAAAATCCTTCCAAATTTTTCCCATTCACTTTTTGCTTTTTTTGTAAAATTGCTTTTTTTAAAATAAAAATTACATTTTCCATTGTTTTTTGTACATTATTAGTATTCTGAACATAAGGATATTAATTGTATTTTTACGAGCAAAAAGAATATGCTCAATTTTACCCGTAACGAATGGATTGCCGCCATCATTTTACTCCTTTTCATTATTGTACAACTGTTATTTTCTGTCCTGTATGAAGTCCGACCCGTAAAACCGATTGATTTCACCGAATTTAAAGCATTGGTTGACCAACTTGAGGCACGGCAGCAGTTTTTGAAAGACTCTATGGAGAACATCCGTAAAGAAAAGTTTGCTAATAGTTATCAACAAAGTAGAGCAATAAATAATGCCTATGACTCTTCAAAAAACAAAAAAAATACTCCTTTTGAAAAACAAGAGAAGAAACCGCAATATACTATTATACGATTGGAATTGAATGAGTGCGATACATCAGAAATCGTAGTTGTTCCACAATTTGGAAGTAAGCGTGCCCAAAAATTAGTAGAATATCGCGACCAGTTGGGTGGTTTTTATGCTTTTGAACAGGTAAAGGAGGTTTTCATTCTTCAAAATATAGATGTAGATTTTTTGAAGAAGTATTTTACGTTAAACAGGTCATTAATTCGTAAAATAAATATTAATACCGCCACATACAAGGAGTTGATCTTGCATCCCTATTTAGACTCTTATTTAGCCAAACTAATTATCAATTATCGTGAAAGAAAAGGGAATTTCACCTCTATGGAAGAATTTCAAAAGACAACCAACGCTTATCAGGAGTTGATAGACAGATTGCAACACTATATTGAGTTTTAAAATTAGTTGGTTTTCTTTGTCTGATTAGCCACCTCTTCCATCAATTGTCTTAGCGTTTCTTCATCGGCTAAAAAATAATCTTTTAAAAGATTAAAGCCTGCGTCAAATTCAAAGACATAGGGGACTCCTGTTGGCAAGTTCAAGCTTACAATATCCTCGTCAGAGATATTTTTCAGGTGCTTGATAATTCCTCGCAAGCTGTTTCCGTGTGCGGCAACCAGTACCTCTTTACAGGCTTTCAGTTTCTCTTTTATATCGCTTTCCCAGTATGGCATAATACGTTCAACCGTATCAATAAGGGCTTCTGTACCGGGGTGGGCGCCTGCTTCTGTAAGGTGTTGATAGCGGGGGTCGTGCGCGGGATGACGCAGATCATCTAAAGGAATTGCCGGCGGACGAATATCATAGCTTCTTCTCCACAGCAACACCTGATCGGCGCCGAAATGTTCCACCATCTCTACCTTGTTCATGCCTTGCAGGTTGCCATAGTGTTTTTCGTTTAAACGCCACGTCTTTTCTACAGGAATCCACATCAAATCCATCTCTTCCAACACGCAGTTCAACGTTTTTATGGCGCGTTTCAAAAAAGAAGTATAGGCGAATTTGAAATTAAAGCCAGCTTCCTTCAACCGCTTTCCGGCATCAAATCCTTCGTTTATCCCGCGTTCTGTTAAATCCACATCGGTCCAGCCTGTGAATAAATTCTTTTCGTTCCAGGTACTTTGACCATGACGAATTAAAACTAATTTGTACATAACTCTTTTTTTAAGTAATTTAAATCGGTCGCGAAAGTAAAAAAAATCGAATAAGCTTTTTCAAAACCCTGGGTTTTCTGTCAGCTTTTTATCATCTGATCATTTTTCTGTATGCTGATATACTCAAGAAAAAAGCACCCTGTTATGCCTTGAACACAATTTGCAAAGTTTAATAATGTAGTCAATTTCATTTTTAAATTTTTCATACAAATTTCTATCTTTCAACGTAGAAACTAACTTATTGAAAAGTTGTATTTCCTGACTTTGGCAATGCGACACATTAACGAAAACTTTCTAAAAATTCTGTTTCAAATAAACGAGCGATAGATTTGTGCTTATCGGTAAGTATCGTAGTTTTCACTATTTGTTGCAGTAAAATAGGAAAAATAGTCCGCAGGACTAAATATGAATAACCCCCAATCGCTGCGCTTCATTGGGGGTAGGAGAAAATGCACGGAAAAAACACAACCCGAAGGGTTGAATATAACAAAACTATTATTTTTGCAACTCTAATTTAAACCCATAGGCATGGCTTATACTCAAACTCTCTACCACATTGTCTTGCGAACAAAACGAAGTAACCCATCCATTGCTCAAGAAAATGTTTCTTCCCTATATAAATACATTTGGGGCATTATTAAGAATAAAAAAGGAAAACTATATCGTATAAACGGAATAGAAGACCATATTCATATCTTATGCGACCTACATTCTAGTTTTGCTTTAGCCGATTTTGTAAAAAG
>Ga0123353_10005222_pt1 | contig 16986 bp, 8 predicted proteins | sample TergutLab28metaG_3_FD_92763 | JGI IMG/M metagenome (GOLD analysis project Ga0123353, IMG submission 92763) | Labiotermes labralis P3 segment gut microbial communities from Petit-Saut dam, French Guiana - Lab288 P3 | ecosystem: Host-associated > Arthropoda: Insects > Digestive system > Gut ...
ACAGTACACTTGTCTCTACCAGTTGACTGCAGAACAGTACACTTGTCTCTACCAGTTGACTGCAGAACAGTACACTTGTCTCTACCAGTTGACTGCAGAACAGTACACTTGTCTCTACCAGTTCATTACGTGCTCAAGTAACGCCTTTCGTAGCGTTACGGTTAAGGTGGACATTCCTCCCGGAGTTTAGGAGACGCTGTCCGAAATAAGACATGTCCAGGACTAACTTTGTTCCCGATCCCCCTCCCCCCACCCTTTATAATTTCTCTGATACTATTTCGTCTTCCCGACAATATTCTTTAACGCGCTGAATCTCTTTGTTTTCGACTTTCTGGAAGAGCGGATAACAACATTGCTGCGCATTGAACGGTAAACATTACAGATGTTATGTAAGTTACAAAAGAAGTGACTTTAACGAGTGCATTAATTGTTTTTTTAATTCTGTACTCGTCCCCGAAAATGCCAAAGAGTAATTGTCACTTTAATTATGCTGCAAGTTTGCCTTAATGACACTCTTAGTTTTATCTAATGATTAATACTTTGTCGAATAATGCTGGCCATGTTATGAACTCAAGTACCGCATTCTTCTATATCAAAGTAACAGAACTATAGTACTAGTATTAGTAGCAGTAGCAGTAGTAGCAGCAGTACCTGTAGTTGTAACACTAATAATAAATGTAGTAGTAGCAGTATTAGTAATTGCGTTAGTAATAGTGGTAGTAGTAGTAGTAGGAGGAGGAGGAGGAGTAGCAGTTGTAGCAGTAGCAGTAGTAATGGTAATTGTAGTAATTTAGTGTAGTAGTTTTGGTCGTTCTAGTAGAAGTAGTAGCAGTAGTGGTAACTGTAGCAGTAATAACATTACTACTAGTAGTAGTAGTGTTAGTGGCAGTAGTAGCAGCAATTTATTTAGCGATTATCTCAGTAATTCAGGTTATGTAGGCCAGCGAACATTTGATCTGATAATGGTGATTGAAGAATTGAAAAGGATGTAGTGAGAAGCGTTTCTGCGCTAAGTACAATTAATATCTTATAATTTTACCGGAAAATTAAGTATTACATAGAGTCAAGGTGGAAATTAATAACCTAGACACAATAAAAAGTGGGAAGGCTAACTGAATTGGTCACTTTTGTGTAGGAGCTGCCTTCTAAAACACGTTATTTAAGGACAGATAGAAGGAATAATAGATGTGAGGCGAAGACGAGAAAGAAGACGTAAGCTGCTGCTCGATTACCTTAAGGAAACGAGAGGGGACTCGCGCTCTGTGGAGATATCACTTTGGAATAAGTTATAGGCCTGTTGTAAGATACATTACGGAAAGAATGAATGAATGAATTTTAGTGAAGGAAAGAGAAACATTACGAAAATCCTCAGTCAGGACAGACGACATCCTTGACGGGGATGGATCCGGACACCTGCCGGATACGTGTCTAAAGCTTCACAGTTTGGGCCAGCTTGTTCGGCACTATAAAGTTCATATTCCCACATCAGCACAAATAGCCGTAACACAATACCTTCCCAGCATTCCACGGATATGATGAAACAGACCACGGCTTCTTTTCTTTTTGCGAAGTCCCAATGGCTGGGCACCACACAAACTCACCTGCAAAATATCAGCGGCTCGTCTCTAGTGAATGTTCCTACTGTCGCTGCCACCGCTCCTGTCTGTATGAAGTTATAGGATGTTTTATGAGCTCGTACAGGTCTATCGTAAATTATGAATTACGCGAAGGTAGGAGGCGATATGAACCAGATGATCGTGCTTGTTAAGCAACGGCTTGGAATGAAGAATAAAAAGGTAGCATTAGAGTAGACTACTACTGCCTCTGCGATGTTATTACGGCCTCGGTTTTGTAATATGTTGAGGCTACATGTCATAGATTGGTATTATTATTAATGACGGCGTTTCGCTGCTACGAAGAAGAGAGATCTCTCTGCCTGACTGCCTTGCACGACAAACCGGTCTCCTTTCTACTCTATGATGTTAGCGTCTGTATTGACAGTTAGTAACTTGTACGTACGTTCCACAAACCTTCATATTTCACATGCTGTAACCTTCTACTTCAAATCTTGAAGCAAAAGAGGGTTATTTTGTTGGTTTTCTGTTTCGTATAGGAAAATGTTTCCATTTGCTGCTCCATTCATAATCCAGGCTATAAGAGATTTCCGAAATTTATCGTTTCAAAAATAATAAATAATTATCTTTGCTCTTCTAATTCTTTCGGTTCCGCTGTCTGTTTCCTTCGTACTGACCCGACGAGTTTGTGACGGTGGGAGAGTGATGCAGTGACACTTGCTTACCGAAGATTGTGAGGAGAGTAACAAGTCTCTCAACGCAGAGCCCTGGGTTCAGTTGCAGGATATTCTGCATAAGATTTGTGGTATAAAATCTCGACATGCGACACATATCTCTCCGAGAACACGTGTATATTCTTGCCACTTATCATTCTGCCATTTCTTTGTAGTAACATATTGTCAGGGGCTCGAGAATGACGTCCATTTAAGGTGCAGCATCAAGAGACCGGTTTTACTTGCACTCCTACAGCTATAAACTCCAAAGATTTAGTTAGAACAGGGTAGAGTTCGTATTGCTTAGGGGTCGTCCCTAAACGACGTTACACGATTCTGGCGTAAAATTGGCCCCCAACTCCCCTCTTGACACATTTCGTCACAAAAGTCTAAAGCCTTCCTTCCAAAATGACGTAACAAAATTATGACCCCCACCCCTCCCCCTATCCACAAGACAATGAATTGCCTGTAGGAAGTATTTGCCATGTTTAAAGTCAAAACACTGAGCAGTTCGTGCTATTTTATTAACACAAGACATCATAAAAAAAAAGTGCCCACTGGAAACAGATGTGGCAGACCGCCTTCTGCACATGCATCAACAGCCGGCGAATTGACTAATCGAAGAATGGAGCAGACAAGACATCTCAGCTCTGCACAGCGTCATACTGGCTACATTAAGACTGTTGTGACGTCACGATATTTCTAACCCCCCCCAACCCTCCCCCCTTTGTCATAATCGTCACAAAAGTCTCAACCTTCTCCTCCCCCTCGGACCATGACGTCATGTATGGATGACCCCTTACACTCAGTGTTGTCGGGAAATCTTTTGAAATAAACTAAAGTTACCACGGCTTTTTTGGCTTTCCGATGTAGGCTTGAGATAAAACTGCAGTTCAGCGACTATCAGCTTATCGAAAACTGATTCTAAAACAAAGAATTATTCAATCGAGACTCAAACAGATGCACTCAATTTGGAATGTTATGTAAGAGTTAAATACTAAATTGTTGTATCCTGATACATTACTCAGCAACATCTCGTTCAGACTCTTAGTAAATGTTAATTAAGACCATGAGATTGAGAACAGAGCGTAAACTAATGGCAGCTTCATTCCGATGGACAGTAGCGTTTAAGATGAGCGAGAGTCCACTTCTCCATTGCACTGCAGATTCTAGTGCAGGTCGTGGACTCCAGCAGCGCAGGAAACGTTACGCCTTACACAATGGTGCATTGTTTGTAATCTCATAAACAACACTGGCCATGTAACGCATATATATTTTCTGTTTGGGGCATTTTTCACTTGCGTTATTCGGAGTTGGATTTTTTGTAGCACGCAGAAGCCACGTCGGTACACTTGATTTGGTACGGATATTGGACAAAACAATGCACATTTAATTCCTTGTAATGACACTAGTCTGTTGATGTTTGCAGCACAGACGTCACGGACAATTTTTCTTTGCACCGTAGGTCCTACGTACAATGAGCTTGTGAGCGTTCATAACAGAGAATCCAAGTAGAATGTGTTCCCTATACCCCAGAACCTAAGTACAGTGTCTTTGTTAGGGTTTACAGCACAAAATCTAAATATCGTGTCCTCCTTGTACTCCAGAACCTAAGTACAATGTGCTTTATGTGTATTGGACCGTGCATCGTCATGATAAATTAAGAATAAAATCCAACTAGATGTCACTTATTACTTTATTATGCTTATGTTAGGCTCAACATGTTTCGGGCACCATTATGCCCATCATCAGGAGATCACGACGATAGCGTTGGTTACCACATAGGCCGTCTGGTTCTCGAGTTGCTGCTGGTTGGAAGTTAAGTACAGGCAGGATGGATGAGTGTCCGGACCGAAGGTTGTAACAGCCTTCGGTCCGGACACTCATCCATCCTGCCTGCACTTAACTTCCAACCAGCAGCAACTAGGGAACCAGACGGCCTATGTGGTAACCAACGCTATCGTCGTGATCTCCTGATGATGGACATAATGGTGCCTGAAACATGTTGAACCTAACATAAGTATAATAAAGCAATAAGTGGCATCTATTTGGATTTTATTCTTTATTTACAATGTGTCTGTTAGGGTTTATAGCCAAGAAACCAACTACAGGTTGTTCTTTGTACCACAGAACATAGGTACAGTAAGTTTATTACGGGCTTATAACACAAATAACCAGGTACAGTGGTTACGTTGTAACACAGAACCTACGCGCCCACTGAATTTGTTAGGGTTTACAGCACAAAATCCAAAAACAGAATATTCCTTTCACTGCAGAACCTAGACACAGTGAATCTTAGGGTTTGTAGCATAAAATTCACATATACGCTTGGCTTAGTACCATGGAATATAGATACTTTGAGTTTATTGTGGTGTAGTGCACAAAAGCCAAGTGCATTTTGTTTGTTTTATCACAAAGTCACGTAAGCCTGCAACGGAATTTTTGCGCTTAAGCTAGTGACACCAAACTCAGGCGCGCTTATTTGTTACCCGTTGTAACTAACAAAGCCAAGAATAGTGGATTTGTTACAGCACAAGTAGAGGTAAGCTGCAGATAATTTGCTGTCTTTTTAATTCTTCGTAGGTACCGTTCCAATTTTATGCGTGTACTTTTGGTAGACAGTGGAGCGAAAACTCATTAAGTTTCTTTTTTTTTTTTTTTAACGGGATCGACTGTTTACGGTTGTGAATCCTCTGTTCACAGTTCAAGGGGAAATTTCTTGAATAATGGAAGTGCAGTTGAAGCCCACCAGTTCCTAAACTTGTGATGAGATGAACGTTCACATTCTGGCCGGTTCAATTCCAAGGAAAGGCCCTTAATTATTAGGGAAAATTAACTGAGTCCAATGTCAAGTTGTCTTGTACTTTGGTCCTCGTCGGGAATCGATCGTTATGTGGTCCAGCCCGTACCCTGGACACTCTACCGATCGAGCTGTAAGTCATATTGTGCTACATACAAAGGCAAATGTAGACACATTCATATGCACTCCTTTCAACTGGCGACATTTGATAATCTTAGTGTTGTATTCCCCATTCTAACTAGGCGTACGTCGGGGAAGTTTCGACCACAAAACAGCCGCCATGCCACAGCCGATTACATTATTTCTTTACAATCCGTTCTGCTAATCTTCGTTTGCAGGCACCCAGTTTGTTAACGTTACACATCTCTGCATCGATAATGCTAATTCAGCTGCTACGTGTTTAAGGAAGCAACCAATACCAATACACTCTGCTCTCTAGTAGTAGTAGAACACTGGTCTACGGTCACACGACTTCTGTGCAGTCATCATGTCAGCTCAGACTGTTTGACATCATGAGAGGGACTTTATGAAAATAATTGCACTATACATGCGGATCACAATGGTAACGCTGTCTGGGTTGCCCATAGTCTAGGAAGCCTAAAGCGATGAAAGTGTAGATTCGATATATGTCTGTGTCTGTCTGTCTGTCTTTCTTTCTGTGTTGTTCCGTGCAACTAGAGCCTTCGGTGTATTGTTTCTCCATCCCCATCCATCAAGGTATATCAAATGGTCAACAGCACGTAGAAATCTGTACATCTGTTACTAAAAGGGACGAGAGGAAATAAATCTGACTAATTCTTAAGGATTTTCTGAATACTGTGTAAGACTCAGGCTTTAGAATCATGAATTTGATCTACATAATATTTTGAAAACCCACTTTCTACAGTATATAAAACACACTGCATCCTAATTACAGCCAAACAGTGGTTTATGTTGTTAGAGAAAAAATTGCGCCTATGAGAATCTTTAGAGAACCAAAATCACACCTGGTGCAAAATGCAAAACCTCTTTTGTTTTAACGTTCAAGTGACCACTGTGTTGCGGAGGGTGAAAGCTTCTGACTCGTATTCTACAGATTAGGACCTACTTGAAGAAATTTGATAAGAGCGTCAATACTGAATTGTTAGTGTTTGGAAACATGACGCAACTAGCTCCTTCAGCCCTACCCAAATGCCACAACTTAACTACATGACACAAGTCATTCTTTTAATAATCGACCCGTAAGCGGCCTGTCAAGAAGTGTCTTCAGTCTACCGGATGCGCTGACATTCTTCTTTCAGTTGCAACTAATCATATTACCATTAAAGTCTGGAAGCAAACAAATGGCACCCAGAAACGTAGGCGTAAGTTGGGAAAGAGGGGGGGGGCAAGGAGGCAAATGCCCCCAATTTTTTCTCTACCTAAAAATAAATTTTTGGCTGCTGACTGAAAAGGGGTAAAAAATTTTGGGTGAGAGTGGAAGGTACAGGTGTATGTATATTAAGGACTGGTTCAAACCAACCTTCCTCCGCTTTCTAACTAGTCTACTTCGAAAATTAAAGTTCTTAATACCCAGGATCGATCCCCCCCCCCCTTTCCCAATGTCAGCAACCAAGCTTCGCCTATGCCCAGAAATGTCGCCGTAACCACTTGTCAACGGCCATGCCTTATAAATGCAGACGTAAAATTATAACAATTAAAAATTCGTTGTCGACTCTAATAGTTGACGTATAGAAATAGTCAATCCTTTATAATTGGGTTGTGAGGTTATTAATAACGTCAGAGAAGTTCCACGTTTCTGGTTTTAAGCGTTTGATTGGGTTGCGGAGGAAGTCGTGCACGCAGGTTGGAGGTGGAATTGCTCTGATTAGCAGCTGTGGCCAAATCGTGTGGCTGTACGGAGGTAGGGCTCGAAGCTGAGGTCATACCCACGCCCTGCTGTACCAATCCACTCCGCCCCTACAATTACTCCTCTACCGCGCCATCTTGCAAAGCATGCCTTGTTGGGGCGCAATTGGTGTACTTTGCCTGCTGCTGTGAAAGCCAGGTGACTGGCTTTTTGACCTCGTCCTGCTTCACCTTCTCCCCGTCTTAACAGACTTCCATATTTCTGCCGTCCCTTCAATTCAGATCACAGAATGTGCTGCATCTTACTGTAATACCACGAACATCTATTTGAAGATGAACCGCCACGTGATATTTCTTTTAAAGATGCTTCATCAAATTCCTTTTGAGGACGTCGTGATTGTCTCAAACTGCACAGTGTCGAATGGGAAGATGATTGATGGATTATTAATTAAAAAAGATTTAGAAGGAAATGATCGCGGTATTTTCGGATTACTAATTCGGCACTTGCTTGGTGGGAGTGAAGAAAATCGAACATAATCAGTCAGAGTAGGCTACGTAAATGCACTTATTATGTGGAAATGTCTTTTAATGTAATTGTTTGGATGGAAAAGTAGATGGGAGTCACATACTGAACAAATACTGTTGTAAAACAGTATGTAGCAATGGTAAATGTATCAGTTAGGCTGGCGATGGTCAGAGTAATAGTGGTGAAGGTGGCGGTAGTAGTAGTAGTAATAGTAGTAAAAGGTAAAACAGGCCCGTTACAGGCCTGGAGTGGCCCAGAGGATTCCAGGAAGTTAAGGTTCCCAGATTTCGTGACAACGGCACAGGATGGTGGTAAGGTTGTCAGCCTTACGCACCGGCTGTCTTTACCCCCAGGAAATGCTCCTGGTACTCATGTCTGTTAGAGGCTGAGTCGACCCCAGGGCCATAGTGCGATCGGAAGGATTTTATGTCAATAAAAAATTCCAATGACACCAGTTGGAATCAAACCAGCGACCTTCCGATTTGTAGCACAGCACCTTAACCACTGTGTTACCCCGGTCCCCAGTAATAGTAGTAGTAGTAGTAAAAACAGCAGCAGCAGTATGAGTATCAGCAACAGTACCAGTAGTAATAACAACAGTACTACAACCACCGATAGAACGAAGCAGAAAATTAAAAATATGTCAACGTGAGTAAAGGTTTGACCGTGACTCCTGTCAAATACAGTCGAACTCGGTTATAACTACAAGAAGGTACTTCGCGTCGTTATATAGAGGAGTATAACGTTACGGTTCACATGGAGGAATTATTTAATACCACAGAATATACGACGCTATAGGCCAAATGTCGCATAAACCGATGTCGTTATAACCGGGTCCGACTGTTGTTACCATCGTCTCTATGGCAGGAACGACACTTCGAATCGTCGGTCACAGTTCACTGGTTGACAAGATGCCACTAGCCCCATGACTTGAAGATTCAACAACAAAGTTGTGAGAACGACAGATGTCGCTAGCAAGCTTTAATTAAGCCAAAATCATAACAGAAGTAAGAAACGACGCTGCTGACGAGGAGACACCCTGCTTCCGTAAACGTTGCCTTGTGGTGCAACGTTGATAGCCAGAGGAAGCTTTAAGAACAGCTGTAATTCCACGTGTTCAGTGCATCAGGAATTAGATACCTGACGTACGTGTATTAGGAATGATTTTTTTGTGTAGTTGGAGACCGAGTTCTTTCTTTCCTGCTGTAACGTTTGCCGTTAATTGGGAGAATTGCGTAAATGAACAGAACGTGATCCACTACTCTGATTTGGCTACCTTCTGTGGAGTCCATGGCCCAAGCACAGCACGTGGGCCTACTTTTGGCTGGAATCATAAACGACGCCTCACGGTTGCTGGAACGTCACGTGAGCAAGACATGCTTCTGATAGAAGAATGACTCACGTCTTTGGCAGTGTTATAACATTACGCCACGTCCCGCAGCCCTAACAATCAGTAACGAAAAACTAAAAGATTGTTACATTATTAGCATTACATACAGTTTCATTCCAAAGGAAAGTAGACACAAGACATTCTCATATCCGTCTGTGTATGTTTCTTTTGTGCTTAACTAATTGTGTCTGGGAAACATGAGAGTCTTTCAAAACGTTGACATTTACATAACGCCAATAGAAGGTACCATATAATTGTATTTTGTACTAATAAGAAACCGATCCCAGTGGCCGCGCAGTCTAAGACCTAGGAATGCAGATTATGGGTTCGAATCCCGCAGCGGACACGTGTGTTTTTCTGTTGTGAGTGTTGTGTGTTGTCAGGTAGAGGTCTCTGCAATGAGCTGATCACGCGTCCAGAGGAGTCCTATTGGCTGCGATGAGTTGTTGTGTGCGATCTAGTTAACCTCAATGATGAGGAGGCCATGGCCCGTGTTGGACTGTAAAGATACAGAAAAAAAAGACTAATAATAATAATAAAATAGTATAACAGGTCAACTGAAAACATTTCCAGATAATTCATAAAATACCTGAGCAACATAACGGAAAGCACGAAATCAAGGAACTACAGAAATCAGCCATTTCTGGCACTACAAAAATACTTCGGATATTTTGAAGGTAAAAGATGTTTATCATGGGCGATAGCATTAGGCTAATACCCTAGAGACATGGTTTGATCGGGGTTATAGGCTATAGCTGTGATAACCTGTGTAAAGGTTATAACAATTATTAATAATAATAATAATAATAGTAATTTCTCGCGTTACATTCGAACACCTAAATTAGGAGAGACAGTATTAGCAGCATTTAATTATTATGAGACTTTGTAAAGCAAGAGGATTTAAGTATAAGTAGAAAATTCATAAGTTTGTTATTTTGTACGAAGTTACCAAGCCAAAATTAAAAAATTTTTACTGCCATATACATTTAACATTATTCTTGTCCTTCCCGTTAAAAATGTGGTTGTGCACCTCCTGTTATATCAAACCGGACTTGTTCGGAAGGCATAGTGTCTAGCTACGGTCTGGACAAGCGACGAATCAGATTTCGACTTACGGTAGTGTTAAGAGCTTTGTCTCCATTCAGCGGTGCCATATCGGCCCTGGATCTTACCTAGCTTCCTACCTATTTGGTACTGAGATCTCTTCCTGCGGGGTTAATACTGTCGTGAACTGAAGTTGATAAATCACCACTATATAATTCTTAGGTCAGGAATGCTTGGATGTCTCTTTCATACGATTTTATGACATGACTCTTAATTATGCATGGGGAAAACTTCACCTTATATAGGATTATATGGTAATATAGTAGTATAAAACTATATATTCTTATCCCATTGTAGTGCTCTGTACCTTATAAATTGTTGTCGAATAGCAGTTTCACTGATCTGAACCTTAGACTTCATTACTGGATAAGTGTGCCAGTCGTACAGTACAGAACTAATGGAAGAAGAACAAAAGGAAGGCCTGTGATAGGAAAGGTACAAGTTTCAAAATTGTTACAAAGTAGCTAGCAAAATCTTTGGAGAAAGAAGAAGAACACGATACAAAAATGGTATTTAATTCTTGAGTTTTGAGGTTTTCAGAACATTGGACTGAAAAGATATTTTTACGGAAAATGACGCCGTGTAGTCGCCATAAATTTTCCCACGTGTCTGAAAAAAATTGGTGTCTCAATCTCCGGGGCCAAATTGTGCCCCTGCACCCTGAGCACGAAAGAAGAAAATTTTCAAGAAAAGACATGGCAAGGCGTCCCAGAAAAAAAAACAGAACTTGCTCTTCGTATTCAACCACTGATATTGCAAAACTCTTGAAGCTATTCTACCCAGTTAATAATTAAGACCTTACGTACCATGCAATATTTGATCTTCCACAGTTACAAAGACGAAGTTGCAAAGAAGTTCAAAGAAGCAAGATCAGACCAATATATAAAATTACCGCTTTTCCATTACGCATGACTTCACATGCTGTCTAGACCAAGTGGACAGATCCGTGCTAAGGGCCCTAATATCGACAAGAAAGACAAAAATCGAAGAGCGGTATGTCGAAGAGTGTATATATTGACACGTGCACATTGAATTAACACAAACACTATCTCGTGGATCATAATTAACATTTATTCAAGACATTTGTGTCTGGTTAATTGTTAGTGAGATCCAGCGAAAAGTTTATTTAGCCACTTAATTAATGTGGGCCCAGTATTGTACGAAAAAGAATCCAATTTATGACAATGCGAGTATGTCATTACCAAACTCGAAATTTATAAAATGATCCCAAAATTTAAGCAGGATATCTTAGGCCGTGCAAAACTTGTAGAATAAATGTCCTATATGGAAACTAATCAAATTCTGCACAAGGACAGGAAACTCATTCTGATTGTTGAATTAAGGTATTAGTTGACTCAAGAATGACTCAATGTTAGTTAAATATATAAAATATGTAAAAATATTTTTCAGGGCATCCTTATTGTTGAAGCTACACGATACACTCACAAGAGAGAGAAATCCATGACTCGGTGGGATTCGAACCTGCGACCACAGCAAGCAAGCTGCCGCAGACCCACGCCTTACAATCTAAATAATATTACTTGTGTAATATAGGCCAAAGTCCCATATATCATAATTACAAAAAGCGGAGAAGATTTGTAGGCAAATTTTTATTTAATTCTAACCTGGAAATTAAGAGCATACAAAAATCCATTTGAGATCGAAGCATAATAAGTTTAAGAGAAATCCGTCATATTACTTGGACACACGTGGACAGAGGGACGGGAAGAAGGACAAAAATGACGTAATTGGTTTATAAAATTTTTCGAGACCCTTCTAATAATCGCTGTTTATCAGAGAACTCAACGAAATCCACAACTATAGTATGTGACCATAAGTTCTCGTTATTCAAGGACAAAATTTGAACTACAAATGTACGTATTAACGGAGTCCTATGAAGATATAAGAAACCTCTGAGTGTTATTGTAATACTAATTTGTACGTCAGCACAACTGTGTTCATTACACAAGGTAATATGTACGCTACATGTTTCGACTAATAAATAGTCATCTTTAGGCTTATTCTTTACAGGTTAAGTCACAGGATGCTGTGCACACATTGGGAATCCAGTGTGTTTACATCAGTGAAATATTTAAGCTTAACATTTAGCCTACATATTACCTTGTGTAATAAAAACAGTTGTGCTGACGTACAAATTAGTATTACAACACGTATTCAGGCACTTCGTGATGTTTTCATTCAAACTGTGGGTGTTGACATTGCAAAGGATAACTGCGTCTAAACTTCTTCCAAATTTATTCACCTTATATCCCGTCCTTCCCAAGAATTTAAAACTCTCAAGTTACATTTTAGGAACTAAATTAATATCAGAAATTCTCAAAAGCTGAACACACTACAAGTGACATGCAAGAATGTATCAACTCCACTAGGTAAAACTTTTGTGAAACTTCTAATCGTTCAAAGAACAAATTCCCTCCATTTAAGGGGACTGATATTTTATATTTGGCCACCTTCGAAGAAAGTTTTGCACTGAAATTGTATATATTCCTTTCTTGCCCATCCACTATATATAAACTCATCTTCTCTTATGCAAATCAATTAAAAATCCTATGATAGCTACCTAAATAAAGAAGTTGCCACAATGTAACTTATGTGCTTCGGACATGTCATATACATGCACATGTATACGAAGGGAAATGTGAATATGATACAAACTGTTTTACGAAGAGCAAGCACACAACATATAGCATGTGTGAACTTCTGAATTTAACATCCATACGTCCGTGCATCGCTAATATATTCGCAGAGTACAACCAACAGGATGCAACGTTTCACAGTTTATTTATTTCTGTAAGACGCTCTACATGTTTCAGATGGGTTTTCCGTCCATCATCAGGAGCTCAAAACTGCACATACAGAGTCAGGTATTGGTCTGACAAATACCTGACTCTGTATGTGCAGGTTTGAGCTCCTGATGATGGACGGAAAAACCGTCTGAAACATGTGGAGCGTCTTACAGAAATAAATAAATTGTGAAACGTTGCATCTTGTTGGTTGTACACTGCGAATGTTTGAACTTCGTTAAGGATATTTATCCTGTTGAAGACGAGCTCGAAAATCAATGATAACCATTAATTAGATCGCGACTGAGACACTTTTAAGTTTTACAGCAGTTTGTGAGCAGACAGTTTTGTGCAGATGAGATGAGCGGCCTTTTTACGATATAATCACGAAACCCAAGATGGATGTTTATCTCATTCGTAGTGGATTAGCTTACTTGCGTGTTGCCAGTGAAAGTCTGTGGGGTGCGGTCCTGACTGTGAGGATGGGAGCAAGTTCGTGAGGAAAAACACATCTGACCCAAATTACTGTACTTAAAAGTGTCCACTGTATTTCCTGGAATTCTGAGTGAAAGTACTTCGGTGCCCTGTATGTCTTACATTCATGGAGTGAGTAAGTAAGTAAGTATGTCTTACATTCAACAAGTGTAAGCTCTTGCAGAAAACTGTGTAGTGCCGAATTTTGGGAATTGTTACTATCACTCATATTATGAATCTGTTTGCAACTAGCCAATTCTTTAATGTAAGATTACTTCCTACTGTCGATAAAGAGCTGGTCCCGGTGGACGCGCGGTCTAATACATAGGTCTGCGGCAGCTTGCTTGCTGGGATTGCGGGTTCGAATCCCACCGGGAGCATGGGTGTTTGTTTCTGGTAAGTGTTGTGCTTTGCCAGGTAGAGGTTTCTGTAATAGTCCGATCCATCATCCAGAGGAATCCTACCGTGTGTGTGTGTGTGTGTGTGTGTCATTGAGTTTGGTCAAGTGCAACAGTAAATCTCTACACCTACAATGAGAAACTAAAAAGAGATCTGAAAAAGAAAGAAAGAAAGTCGGCAAAGGGAATATCAGCAATTGAAACATAATTGTCATTTTCTATTATAGCAAGTATTTTATTGTGGTTCTCGTGGTCTTATTCTAGGCACGTAAATTATCACATATTTTAACGTGGCAGATGGCTACTAAATTTTCAGAAGAATAATATAGGACTGCCCCCCATCTTCGCTGTAATGTTGGTCTGCAGATAATAGTAATATATTTCGTATTAAAAAATTAAGAATTTCACCCTATAATTTTCAACACTCATTATGCAGTGTACAAGCCAATACCAAAACCTGCAAGCAGCGGGTGATTTCGAAAAATTTATAAACGTTTAGGCCTATATGAAAGAAAAAAAAAGAAGAATGCAACTTTAACATAAGATAAACTGTATCAGCTTATGATTTATATATCACGTTATGGGATAGAAACCTAAAGTAAATTGGGGACATTAAATTAAGGGACATGAAATTGCTATAAACGCAACACTTCCTTATTTATTCAACTACTGCGTTGCTACGTGTTTCGGCCCGGGTTTTCGGTTGTCATGAGGCAATTCTTAAAGTATGAGGTCTGGAAAATAAACGCAAGTGTAATATCATGCGTACTACTCTGTTAAAAATCAAAAGGATTTTAGAGATTTAAGTACGGTACCTATACTTTGTGTGGGTCGGGTAGCTCAGTCGGTATAGCGACTGAGCTACGGGCTGGACGGTCCGGGATCGAATCCCGGTGAGGACGAGATTTCCCGCCCGTCCAGAACGGCCCTGGGGCCCACCCAGCCACCTGTACCGGGTCTTTCCCGGAGGTAAAGTGCGGCCGGGGCGTACAGCTGACCACTCACCCCCTTCTAGTGCCGCGGTCATGGAAGAGTAGAGCTATACCTCTACCTACCCTCTGGGCCACTCCGGGCCTGTAACGGGATCACTTTACCTTTAACTATAATTAGTGTGTTGATGTACACTGTGGCATTACATTTTCTCTCTCTTCTTTTTCATTTCTTCAACCGGTAGACATTAAATCTTGACTTGTGTGCACAGTTTTTATTTTCACTGATTTTATGTAATCACGAGCACAAAAGGGATGTATAGAATAAAAAAAAAACTTAAGGGAATTGAATAATGTAACAGAAATACGTAAATCAGTTTACAAGTTTTTTTTTTTTAAATCCTCACAGTGTGAAGCCCTTTGTTTGTCTTAAGCAAACCCCACATTCATCTAAACACTTTCGCCATTTCCCTCTGCATTAACGTGTGGGTGGACGTCGAATCTGTTTCTATATGGACTTTTTTTTGTTGTTGTAAACAAACCTCCAAACTGAGTTTGTCCATTAAGTTTATATGACAAGATCAGAAGGTTGGAAAAATTTTAATAAAGAACTCATGTTCCTTCATTGTTATACAGCTTCCTACTTTACTATAAATAGTCTTTTAATATACCTCAGTGCCTGACGATTCCTATCGACCACCTGCTTTTCAAACACTCACAGACCCTTGAAAATTCAGTATTATTTATATATATAAACACACACATACAGTTGTTATTTAAAAGGTGAAATTTCGGAGTGTGTTATTATAGCCACCGGCAATTTGGTCACGAATATGTACGTTGGTTTCTCAGCAACATGACCTCTGTGTATCACGAGAAGAAACGAGATCCAGGGTGTGGCAGAGACTCACGATCTTGGTACTTGAGGTCAACAGACCTCCTGTAAAGAAGTCCATGCTCTGGTGTACGGAACACAGTGTGCTTGTGCATTTGTTGTCAGCGATACACCTTCCTTGCTTGTCGCAATTGCTGTAGTACACGCAGCTTCAGAGAGAGAGAGAGAGAGTATATTGGTCGTGTTAAAAGTATGGTCCCAAAGTGAAAGAACTGCAGTTCTGCAGTTTCAAAATTCAAACTGCGGAATAAATGTGTATATTTTTTGTTTCAAACTTTCACCGTGCTTTCTTCTGGGTAATTCCCGGCGTCTGAATTTTATATGCCGACGTTTCGGGACACTCTGACTGTTCCATCTTCATAGGCGGATAGGTTTGAAGAATTACTAGGTTCGAGAATATTGGAAAATTTATATGGGAAAAGGTTTGGTTCCAGCCAAACCGTTTCCCCTAAAAATACTTCAACCTTCTGAAACATAGGCATTCTTCATACCCATCCGCCTATGCAGATGGAACAGCCAGAGCGTTTCGAAACGTCGGCATTTAAAATTTAGACGCAGGAGGAATTACCCAGAAGAAATAATACAACATGGGTATATTTAATTGGAAGAGAAGAGATGTTGGTTGCATACTTCCGTGGTGGGAGGCCATTCTAGGGAAGACGAAAAATGAAATGTGGTTTCTTCCGTTAAATTTTGCGAGCCTGGACGCCTTGCTAAATGGCACTCTGTGTTTTCGAAATATATAAACCTTATAAATGGTGGTACTTACCGAAACAGTCTTCTCCTAACTTGAGTCCAATGCAGGCCTGGCAGACACAAGTTTGGTGGCGGACCAAATCCGAAGTCCAACTCAACAGATTGGGCCGCAACGTATAATGATACATTCCTTCCGCTCTTTGATTTTAAATTTTTCAGCGTAGAAAATATTCAAGGTGTAAAATACATCCTGTATTTAATTTGTCGTAATTTCTTAGGTGCATTCGACAATAAAAGTTATAAGAGGGAAGTGAAATTTCGTGAAAACCAAAATCTATATGATTCACACCCTGAGGCTCTGCGGACCTCAAGCGGTCCGTAGGATGCAGGTTTGACAGGCTTAGTTTAATATATGTCGTCGCTGGTTACGAATGGAAATATGAAATACAACTGCTTAAAATCTGCCAGTACTTACGTCTACCTAAGAGCGGTACGTGGCTTCGTAAGTGTCGAAGCAATGTTCGCCTTAGGAGAAGGTTTTAGTTCATTGTGACCAAATATGGGGTAAAAAAATGCCGCATGTTTCCATCTTAGGTAAAGATAAAGTGATCCCGTTACAAGCCCGGTGTGGCCCAGAGGATGGGTAAAGGTATAGCTCTGCTCTTCCATGACCGCAGCACAGAAGGGGGTGAGTGGTCAGCAGCACGCCCCGGCCGCACTTTACCTCCGGGAAAGATCCGGTACCCATTTTACAGGAGGCTCGGTGGGCCCCAGGGTCGGTCTGGACGGGCGGAAAATCTCGTCCCCACCGGGATTCGATCCCGGACCGTCCAGCCCTTAGCTCAGTCGCTATACC
>Ga0123353_10005223_pt1 | contig 16986 bp, 13 predicted proteins | sample TergutLab28metaG_3_FD_92763 | JGI IMG/M metagenome (GOLD analysis project Ga0123353, IMG submission 92763) | Labiotermes labralis P3 segment gut microbial communities from Petit-Saut dam, French Guiana - Lab288 P3 | ecosystem: Host-associated > Arthropoda: Insects > Digestive system > Gut ...
CGATAAAAACTCCTTCTATTCCCCAGAATTGTAACAAGATAATCGCTACAACGAGATTGGTGACTCCTTCCGCAATAGGCTTAAAACGATCTATATAAAACAATCCAAGCGCGTTTCTGAAAGCCAGTATGCTTTTTCTAAGCCCTTCCATATAGAAAGCAACGACTATTAACACAACGACCGGAAATTGAAATGTGAACTCAGTTCCAATCCACATTGTGATAAACGGATTAAATAACGTAGTAAGAACAACGGAGCAAAAGAAGTAAATCCACGCATTGGCAAAATACAAGGTGTCAAAAATATTTTTGCTCCTGCTGGAATCATCAACAGAAACTAAGTTTCCCACGCTTGCGGCAACGGAAGTAAACAACTGATCTATCAGACGATGGAGAACGCTCACGATCATTACGTAATTTGCGTATAGACCGACAGCCACGATCCCGATGAACGTGGAGATAAGGAGATTGCTTGTTCCACCTGCCGCTGTTGCGCCAAGTTTATGCAATGCCATCGCATATACCTTTTTCCACAAACTCTTTCTATCGTCTCTGCATAACTTTTCATCTGAATACTTTTTGATTTGCGGATACATTCGATCTGCTTTGATTGAGATAGTAATGTTGGCTATTAATGAGCTAGCTATTTGAATTCCAAGTAAAAGTATAAAATTTTTGAACAAAAGCAATGCAAAAATTTGTAATACTGTTCTAATAAGAAAGAAAACTTGCGTGTTTAATGTGTTTATATATGCTTTCTGGTCAGCGATAATCAACGTTCTCTTATATGCAAAGAAATAGGTAACGACTGAATCTGCCAAAAACATTAAATATATTATACCAAGATTGTTTATGTCAGGTCTGTCTTTAATAAACACATCAAGAAAAGGCAACAAAGATAATCCTGCTACTGCGACAACAGCGCCCATTATTTTATAAATGAAAGCCAGCAATTTCATAGTCGCTGCAGTTTTTTTCCAGTTTCGCTCTGCCAATGGAGCATATAAACTAAACGTTATCGTACTCGCAACTCCCAATTCGGCTAATGAGAGGATTGACAATACATTAGAAAAGAGTCCCTGAATGCCTAAATACGTTACGCCTAAAACATAGATAAACAACGTTCTGTACGCAAAGTTAACAAGTTGGGAGAATGCATAACCCCCAATTCCGAATGCAAAGTTCCTTATTGAGTATCTTGTCCTGCTTTCGGTCTCATGCAATTTAATCAACCACCGTTTGATCTATAATCAGCTCGTTATCTATTCTAGGATAGGACGATAAATAGTTTACTGATGAAATCCATATTATATTAAGTAGCACCATCCCGCCACTGTTGAACCATTGTATTGTCTGAATAGGAATTATATACATAATGATTGGTAAAAGCCGTATTGGTTCAAACTTCTTCGCCATAGAGGAGCTTTTATACAGACTAATCATCATCAAGGTGACAAGCAAGCAACCTATAACACCCCAGCTAACAAAAACCTCTTGAAATCCATTATGGATGCTCCCATAACCTGATACCTGTCTGTAACTAAGCATTCCAGTACCAAAAGGTATATATCCCGGGTTGTTCAGCATAAATTCATTGTAAAATTGGAAAATCCGAGATCGTCCACCTGTGATATCTTCAGCTTCCAACCTGCTTGTCAGATTTTCGACATACTGCGGGAAATAAGATTGTATTATGTAGTATGTAACCACTAGCAGTGTTACGACGATAATAAATATTAAAACAGTTCTGTTAACGTTTTTCTCCTTACCCTTGAATAGAGATGCAAACATATAATAAGTAAACATCACAGCAATGGTGAGTAAGAAAGTACGGGACTGTGTTAAAAACCCGAATATCAGAAACGCAGGGATAAATAGCAAATATAGTCCGGAGCCGGATTTCCTGTAATTTAGTATCAAGGCAGAGCTTATCGCAGTAGCAGAAATAATGCCTAACAAGTTTTGATCATTGCTTACTCTAAAGCCGCGGGTCAGATAAAAATGAGTAGTTACATCTCCGACCCTGATTCCAAGTGTAATAAAAGCACTTACTCCATATACAATAATATATTGCCAGAGTATATTAACTACCATAAAAAGTGTACCCCAAAGAAAAGCTTTTAGCACTAAGGCATAATCCAACTTCTTGCTATATGAGGGGAAGAGCAAAAAGGAAAATATGAACATCCCAAAAAAACGAAAAAGCGCTGTCAGGTTCAATACGACTTCTTCATTAAATCCGGCGAACAACTCAATTAGTATGATCAGCATTGTGCACAGTATAGGCACAGGTCTGATCTGAAAAGCGGTTGCATCTTTCAATATTAAAATAGCTATCCCGATTAGATATATAATAACATATTGTATCCCGTTATACGAAGGTATTAAGAATGCCATAGCGGCAACAGTTTTGTCTGCATCATTAATAGCAAAGAAAATCACTGCCAATGCAACAAATACATAGCTGTTAACCGAGATATCAATAACATCGCGTGCAAGAATAAGCCCCACAAAAAGTAAAAGTATAAAAACATTTAGTATTTTTTTTATACTTGGTATTTTTAGTAGAATCAAAGCCAACTAAACCTCCAATAGCATGTGGTTTTGTCAAATCAAAGCTTATCTCAAGCTGCTGAAATAATCCAGTAACTTTGAAGAGATGAACCTTTCGTCATGGGTCTTAAGTATTCTTTTAGCATTCTTGCCCAAACTGCTGGCAAACTCACTCGAAGAAAGCAGTGATATAATCGCATCCGCCATTTTATCAACATCTCCAACAGGAACAAGCAACCCGTTCACACCATCGTCAATCAACTCCCGGGGTCCCATTTCACAATCTGTGGATACGCATGGTATGCCGCATGCCATAGCTTCCATAAGAGTATTTGGCATACCTTCGTGATGAGAAGATAAAACAAATACAGAGGCATCATATATATCGCTTATTATATCTTCAGAGAATCCCGGAAAGTTCACTTTGTGGCTTATACCTAATGTTTTTGATAATACACTCAAGCTTTCTCTTTCTCCGCCTTCTCCATAAATAACCAGATTATAATCAGGAAACACGTCTGAAACTTTACTAAATGCTTTTAATAATACATCATATCCTTTTAGTGGTATTAGTCTTCCTGCAGAGACAATTACCTTTTTTCTTTTTGATATATCCTTCAGGTTCTCATACCTTTGCGACTCAATTGGATTAGGGATAACAGCGCTCCTTTTTCTGACAGAAATGGGATAATACCCTGCTGCTCTTTCAGTTTGAAACAAGCAACCGTCAGCAACTCTCGAAAGAGGTCTTTTCAGTAACTTCCATGTTTTATCATGAAGGTTTTTATACGGATTACTCACTTCAAAATAGACAACTCTTACATTAGATTTAAGCACTGTGGCAAATACGACGTCAAATAACCTTGTAATACCTACGCAGAAGACTATATCGGGGGCTTCCTTGCGTATAATTTTACCTATGCTCATGATATTCGATATATTATTTATTATTGCCTGGACTTTGTTTTGGCTATCCCGTAGTTTGCGCGCTACGATAATGCGCACCTTCTGATGAAGCATGTATCTTGACCTGCCGTGTGTTTTTACAACAATACATACATCATGGCCGCTCAATGTAAAATTATTTGACAAGATAGCAGTCTGCCGCTCCGCTCCGCCACCCTCCATGCCGGTAATGTATATCATTATTCTCATGTCGATTCACAGCCTTTAATTATATTGCGAAGGCTCATATAACAGACTGCTTCTGTAAAACGCTCGGCGCCGGTTCGCGCTCTATTAGCATATTCGTCCGCTAATGACTCATCACTTAAATAACACTCAATTGCGAGGGCGAGCTGTCTGTCACATTCTTCAATAGCGTCAGGATCGTAGTTTTCTACAATACTCATCGGTGGCACTAATAGCCCGTAATCCTGATGTTCTATGTTAGTGGCTATTGCAAATGGGTCGCTTTCTGATAGAATCTCCCTGGGACCGCTCTTACAGTCAGTCGCAACAACGGGTACGCTACAAGCCATAGCCTCAACCAATGCGTTTGGAAAACCTTCAAAAACGGATGACAATACGTATATTTCTGATTTGTCAATATACTTCAGGGGATTTTCGTCAAAACCTGCAAGTATTACATCATCCGATAATCCTAAGTCCAATACCAGCTTAGCTAACTTGCATTTATGTCCGGGCTGCTCAGATCCCATTATAAATAGTTTTATTTCCGGATATTCAGGTTTAATTAAGGAAAAGGCCTTTACCAAGTGCCAATATCCTTTTTCATATCTAAAGGTTCCCACAGAAATAATGACTTTATTGTTTCTGAATAAGTCATTATAACACGTTAAGTCCTTTTTCCTGAGCTTATTTATTTGTTTAAAATCATACGGGTTATACAGATTTTCAAACTTGCTTGAGCTTTTCGGGTAAAGTGCCTTTCCACGATTCACGATTATTTTGGAAACACAAATGATTGCCTTTGCCTTGGAATATAGTGTATTATTCCAAACCTTCCTTAATAAGTCCGGTGGCACAGCCACATCTTTATATCCGCGAATGGATAAGAAAACTATATCTTTTACCTTTGAGAACGCATTAATGTAATCGCAGGTCGTGCCAAAGCTCATACTGATGTCTGTGCTCCATTCTTTTTTTATCCGTCTTGCTACGATAATACGTTTGATGGCAATGAATAGTTTCTCAATAGATTTGGATTTCGGGTATAAATTCATACATCTGTATTCACAACCAACTTCATAGTTAATTTCCCTGCCATCGACAACTATCATCTTTACGTTATAGTCATCTCTGAGCATATATGTCAGCCGGGCAGCGACGCGTTCCTGCCCCCCCGCTTTCAAGCCGGATACAATAAGCGTCAGGTTCTTTTTATTCATATAGCCAAACTCCCGAGGTAGAAATCCTCCAACTCTTTAGCAACGATAGCAGAATCATATTTATGAGCAATAATTTCCTCAGATATATCCTTTCTTTCAGAACAATCAAAATCATTAAGGATGCTATCTGCCCATACTTCTGCGTTTTGTGACAAAGATAACATGCGTACAAGCCCGGTTATTTTCACTTCATTAGAAATTGCATCTGAGATTAAACACGGCAACGCCGCAGCCTGTGCTTCCACGACAGTCAAAGGTAAACCTTCATAATGCGAGGGAAAAACAAAAATATCAAACGATTGTAGATATTCATTAACATTTGATACTTTTCCCGTAAATAAAACCCTGTCCGAAATATTCATTCTGATGCATTTTTCGCGAACTGATTTTTGCAAGTTACCCTCACCTACAAAAATCATGTATGCATCTGGAGTATTTACCAAAATCTTTTCAAATATGTCAACAAGAAAACTGTGATTTTTTGGATAAATGAAATTCCCGACATGACCAACAACAAATTTGCTTTGTAAATTCAGGTCAGAGCGTAATCGCTGCCTGACAACACTGTTGTAAGCGTATAAGTTCGCGTCAATTGCATTGTGAATGATCCTGACTTGTCCTTCAGATTGTGCTTTCCTGCCAAAGAGCCATACCGCAGCTTTCTTTGAGCATGCAAAATAATTGGTTGCATACTTCTTGATGAATAACTTATTGAAAACCCTGACAGGTAGCTTCAAATCCGTTATTGCAGAAGATGTGTGCGAGTGGGCAATCCTAACGGGGATTTGGTAGTGTAATGCTGATCGCAGCACCGGGGTTGACATGGCGTTTATATGAGAATGTACTATTTTGTAATCTTTGTGATCAGAAAAAAAACGATCCAGGTTTCGATAATAGCCAAGCAGGTTTCGTATAGATAAAGGTGGCGTACGATAAATTTGTCCTCCCAGCGATACAATCTCATCATCAAAATCACCCTTTCTCATTCGGTGGCATAGAAAATCAAACTGGATTTTACTCCTGTCAATCTTTCTGTAAACATTCATTATAAAGCTTTCAAGACCACCGCGAGTCATAATTGTTACAACTTGTAAAACTCTTAAGGGCTCTGTTTTTTCAGATTCTCCATAGATCACTTGATTGTTTCTGCTATCCCGACTCAAAGCGCCATTCAGACTCATATTTAATACTATAACCTCCAATATTTGTATCCAAGTGATTCATACATATCTCTTGACAATATTCCCTTCACGTCGATCAAAACACGGCTTTTTACGTTATCCTCTGTAAACATAGCGGCAAAGTCTTCTTCACCCAAAGACAGGAAATCTTTATGCCCAACAGTAATAATTATCGCATCAACGTCTTTGATCTCCTTTATATCCAATATTCTTGTCCCATATTCACGGAACGCTTCCTCTTTGTCAGCAACCGGATCAGCGATTATCGCTGTCATGTTGTACTCGCCGAGTTCATTGATAATATCGATAACGCGTGTATTGCGGGTATCAGGGCAATTTTCTTTAAAAGTATAGCCGAGTATAGCTACACGAGCCCCCAATATATGTTTTTTTGCTTGTATAAGTTGTTTTATCAGGTTTTCCACAACATGTTTTCCCATCCCGTCATTGATATAGCGTCCGGCAAGGATTATCTGGGAATGATAGCCAATTTGTTCTGCTTTATATGTGAGATAGTACGGGTCTACACCAATGCAGTGACCACCAACCAGTCCGGGATAAAAATTGAGAAAGTTCCACTTTGTTCCAGCAGCTTCCAATACTGCTTTAGTATCTATGCCCATTTTGTTGAAAATAATCGATAATTCATTCATAAAGGCGATGTTGATGTCCCTTTGCGCGTTTTCGATAACCTTTGCAGCCTCAGCCACCTTTATGCTCTTCGCCCTATATACACCGGCGTCAACAACGAGTTCATATACCTTTGAAATAATATCAAGAGTTTCATCATCCATTCCCGATACGACTTTAACAATGCTTTCAAGCCTGTGCTCCTTATCTCCCGGATTAATCCGCTCGGGAGAGTACCCCACTTTATAGTCTCTGCCACATTTTAAGCCAGATGATTTATCCAGGATTGGGACGCATATGTCCTCTGTGACGCCGGGATATACCGTGCTTTCAAAAACAACAATGCTGCCATTATGTAAGTTACGGCCTAGAATCATGCATGCACTTTCAAGCGGTGCCAAATCCGGCATCTTATCGCTGCGTACGGGTGTAGGTACCGCCACAATGTGGAATCTGGCTTCCCTCAGCTTGGTTTCGTCGCTTGTAAAATCAACAGATGCCTTTCTGATGGCTTCATCTCCAACTTCTTTAGTAGGATCGACGCCACTCTTGTAGATGTTTATCCGATCTACATTTATATCGAAGCCTCTTACATCAGCCAATCTTGAGAAAGCCACTGCAATCGGTAAGCCGACATACCCAAGTCCGATAACTGACATACTCACATCTCTTGCCACTATTCCATCATATAAGTTCATCCTGACATTCCTCCAGAAAATAATCGATTGTTTAAATTGCTAAAATGCTTGGTACTGCCATGGTTAATAAGCTATTTCTTTAAACAACACTTCTTTATAAATACTTTTTAGCTCCTCTTTTACGATGCTAACGTCATAGTTCTTGATAGTGTTTTTATTATGTCTGCCCATTTGGTCTCTTAAGCTCCGGTTTGCTGCAAGCTCATTAATTCTCTCGGAAAATCCTTCAGTATCCGTAGGGCATACCAGGTATCCCCCAATGCCATCCTCTATCAAGTCGATATTGCCCCTTATTTTCGATGCTATGCACGGTAAGCCTGCCGCCATTGCTTCCATCATCGAACGAGGGAGACCTTCCTGGAGTGTAGTGAACAAAAAAATATCAGCTATATGCATTAACTCAGCTACATCCAAGCGATGACCTAACAGATGCACCCGGTTTTCGAGCCCTATATCAGAAGAAAGCCTTGTTAACGAGTCCAGCATAGGCCCTTTCCCACATATGAGAAAATGGAGCACTTTTTTATCCGCTTTAGCCAATGCTTGGATCGATGTTCGGTAGTTCTTTCTTTTGATCAAATCACCCATTGCTATCAGCACTATATCTTCTTCAGTCAGTTCAAGACTCGTTCTTAACGCAGCTTTATCAATAGAACTGTCTTTTGAGTATTTTGCGGTGTCGATACCTGCGCCATGAATAAAATAAACCTTTCCTCGATTGCGCAGTTTAAATCCTTGCGCACGTTCGTAATCCTCATGGTTAATTGTAATAATCGCATCTGTTAAATTTGCAAGAAGCCTTTCCACCGGATAGTACAAAAGCCAGTATAAATATGGCGCTCCATTATAAAAATGGAATCCCCTCGCTTGATATATCACCATCTTAATGCCACATTTTTTTGCCGCTAATCTGCCTAAAAGCCCTCCTACAGGAGTATTGCAATGTATCAGGTCATATTTTTCACGCGTAATTAACTTGACCAGCTCACGGTAAGCCTTTATATTACCCGGGTGTAAAGGATTCCTAACAAGGTTTATGTGATGTTTCCGGATGTTATGCTGTTTTTCATCTTCAATCATTTCTTGCGGTGTTGCACTGCTAAAGTTAGCTGCAATATGGAATTCGAGCCCAATGTCCCTGCTGGCAAGAATGGCTGAGAAGGAAAACGAGCCAGTTCTCTTAGCCCCAATATTGCTGATAAACAGCACTTTTCGCTTTGCGTTTGACATTTGTACCACTCACTTTACTGCAGACGTCGGCTCTGTATACAGGTTCTTGCGCTTGAGAATCGTAGATATCGTTTTAAAGAATATCTTGACGTCCAAACAGAACGAAACGTTATTTGCATACCAAGCATCCAGAACCCGCTTCTCTCTGACGGACAGGCTATTACGGTAATATGCTTGAGTATACCCTGATATACCGGGTCTGACCTTCATTTTGTCTTTCTCATCATCTTTATACGTCGGCAGCGCGTCCCATCCGCTTGCCCGCGGTCCAAGGATGCTCATATCGCCTCTTAACACATTGATTATTTGAGCGGTTTCATCGAGACTGGTCTCCCTCAGAAGCTTTCCGATCCTTGTTACTCTTGGATCGTCCTTAGCATTGTATGTGCTTCCATCAGTGTTTAGTATATTCTCAGCGTTAACTTTCATAGATCGAAATTTGATCATCATAAACTGCCTGCTATCCTTTCCGATACGCGGAGCTGGATAGAATATCGGGCCGCCGTCTTCCAGTTTGATCGCAATGCCAATAACTATGTATAAAATCACAAAAAACGGGAATGCGACAAGTGCCAATAACATGTCCATAAAACGTTTGAATGCCCGGTAGATCATTGTAACCCCCTGTAGGTCTACGCTCTTACTATAGCCGAATCAATAACCCGTAAAGCTTGCTCCGCTTTTTCCGTCGCGGATTGCAGCGAGTCTGATGTTGCGATTATGTAGCCGCAGCCGTCCAGATTTGTCCGGTAAGGCGTAATATTGCGTCCGATACACAGGTGATGCTCGATCCTGACTCCGAAAGACGCCTCGATTTCAGCAATATCAGGCAACTTTTTCACTACCCCTGGTTTTAGAGCCAGCAGCTTGGTAGCTACCGGAGACCCGGTTTCGTTTCCGGGTAAAACAACATCGTCTCCGACTGCGGCTCTGATTATATTCTCCATATAATCATATCCTGTACCTGTTGGGATTACATGTGAGCCTATAAGGTTTCCTCCCATACGCGCTCCGATATCAACAATGTGTATAGTTCCGGCGTCAGTCACTATGATATCCATGTTAACCGCTCCAACGGTAATCCCCAGAGCATTGATTGCACTCCTTGCCGCTTCCTTTATACGATCTTCCGTTCTGTTGCCCAGCCCGGATGGAATCGCGTGTCCCAACTCCGCATAATATGGAGGCTCTGTCATCCACTTTTTCATCACAGCCAGCACGTAGGCGGCGCCGTCATAAACGAAAGTCTCGACTCCATACTCGACACCGGTGATAAAGGGCTCGATAACCGCCTTTGAAGTAAGCGAGCCTTCTATCGCAAGCTTGCACGCCTGTTTGAGTTCGATGATATTTCCAGCTTTAGATGCACCCCGACTTCCTGATCCATCGCATGGCTTCACCATTACCGGATACTTTATCATATTATGCAGGTCGTCAGCCTGAGCTATACCTGATATTTCAATACTGTCTTGCGAATCATCTGCATTTGCTGTTACCAGGGCCTTTCGAACCAGATGCTTGTTCTTAATTACTCTGACTGTTTCGCGTGTCAAACCCGGTATATCCAGCTCTTCTGATATGCATGCCGCAGTCTCAACGCCGAAATCTGTCGCTACTGTCATAACGCCGTCAACCTTGGTTTCTTTAGCATATTGCAGGCACGCATCAATATTGATTATGTCGATTGTCTCGAAAAAATCAGCGTACCTATACCCAATGGAATCAGGGTTGGCATCGATTGCATATGTGATATAGCCCAAAGCCCTGGCAGCCTTAATAATGTATGCTTGTAAAAAGCCGGCGCCAACAAAGAGTATTTTTTTCATAACATTTCATTCTCCGGGCTCACTTAGTAAACATAATCATCACCCATTTGAATATTCCATTTTCTATAGTCGTAAATATCTGTGGTGATGTTCGAGTCCAGACTCCAAACGCTGAAGTAGGTAATCGGGTATTTGTTCCTGAAGCCGGTTTTTTCAAATAATAAATGCTCGTATGTGTTGGTTTTCGACCATGTTGTGACTCTCGAAACTTGAATTTTTTTTGCATATGCTATAACATCATGGAGTAAATCGGATGCACCTTCTGTGTTTTCTGAATGAAACTCCACAATATTCAGAATATCCTGATACTGTTTAAGCACGGCCCATGTACATTGCGATAAAAAAGCCAGTGAATAATCATTATATGGATGGTTTTCATATCTGTATGTCATGTATGCATGCTCTTTTGATATATATATATCAGAGTTCTTACATATCTCAAGATATTTGTCCGTAAAATCCGGCATAATTTTCGTTTCTTTCTTATGCATTGTTATACTATAACTGATGAGATCCAGTTCGAGTGTGGGGATTTCATATACACACTGGTGACCGAGTTTTTCAATAAAAATGCGATTAGATATGTAGTTTGGGAATACGTACAGGATCGAATACCCTTTTGTTTTCATATCATCATATAAAATATGAGCTAGCTTCGCATACAGCCCTTTTCCTTTATGACTTGGATGCACCATTACGTTAATAGCAACTGCTGCTTTATATGTTTTACCGCCTATTATAATGCGAGTTGGTATAGCGGCGGCATTTGCAATGATTTCGCCATCCTCAATTGCTACACACATCAGAAGATCGTCATACGGGTTATCTACATAACGTTTTATCACATAAAGCTCATCAACATGGTCGCTGAAACTCAATCGATATAGATCGCAAAATGATGACGCCATTTTGGTTATCATAGATTTGTCAAGTAATTGTATTTCCACAACTCTTATCCTCTACTATTACACGCATGCCTGTTTAACTGATACACCTTTGAAGATTGTCGATGATATACCCCACCTCGTCATCCGCCAGTTTCGTGTGCAATGGAAGTGTAATCTCGCATTTGTACATATCATAGGCATTCCGGTAATTTTTTATATCAAACCCCATGTTTTTGTACGCCGTTAGCAGCGGAAGCGGTTTATAATGTACATTGCATGATATACCGGCTTCAGCCATCATGACAATCAACTGATTTCTCATTTTCTCATCATATCCCGGTACATTCAACATATAAAGATGTCCGCTTGATCTAAAGTCACAGTTTCGATGCTGCAATGGTTTCAATCCTATCTGATTAAATGTATCATTAAAGGTTTGGATGATATCGTGCCTTCTTGTTAGCATGGCGTCATATCTGTCAAGCTGCTTGAGCCCTATAGCCGCTAATACGTCTGTCATGTTGCATTTGAATGCAGGCAGAATAATGTCGTATTCCCAAGCACCCAGTTGCTCCTTTGCAAGAGCGTCCTTGGTTTGTCCGTGGAGCGAGTATAGCATGTATTGGTTGTACAGGTGTTCATTATCTAAACCATTGACATCACGCCATACGACAGCCCCGCCTTCCGAGGTCGTCAGATTTTTGACTGCATGAAAACTAAAACACGTAAAATCAGCAATTTGGCCGCAACGCAAACCATTCCTTTCTGCACCGAATGCGTGGGCGGCGTCGGTTATAACCGCGACACGGTCATACAGCATTTGGATGTCGCTCCTCGGTTCAAACACGGGCTTTTTATTATTAATCGCTGTCAATATCTTATCATAGTCACATATCACGCCGGCTATGTCTACCGGAATCACAGCTTTTGTTCTTTTTGTAATGGCTTTCTCGAGTTTTCCATAATCCATTTCAAAACTGCCGGGATTAGTATCAACCAGGACAACCTCTGCCCCGACATGGGTGATAACAGAGGCTGAAGCTGTGTATGTATAAGCAGATGTTATGACCTCATCTCCCGGACCTATGCCAAGAATCCGCAGGGTAAGCTCCATAGCAGAGGTGCCGGAGTTCAGGCAGACGGCTTTGCTGGTTCCAATGTATTCGGCGATTCTTTTCTCAAACAGCTTTGTTTTCGGTCCGGTCGTGATCCAACCGGAACGCAGCGCGTCTGCAACTTCATTGATTTCGTCCTCGTTTATATCAGGAGGAGAGAAGGATATTTTCATCACTTACACATCACAGTTCGACATATTTGGTAATTTTCTACGTGCTTCTCATATCATATCAAGCTCCATGATCAGGTTCAGCCGTTCCTGCACCCTTTCGTCAAGCTTATCATCGGTCTTTGATTTATAGAAGATGGCTCTTATAACGTGGCTAACAATCCTGTGGATCCAAGCGACCGGCAGTAAAAAACCGTATTTCACTACAAATGGGTATCTTTTCCTCATCACATATCCGCTGTGGACTTTTCTTCTGAATTCCCATGTTTTCATGTAATCTGCATAGCCATCAGACCTAAACCTTTTAAACCGCTGTTCATTATAGAGCATCCTAAAGCCATTCCTCCATTTTTCGTCATGGCCAAACAATCCGCCGCCCTCTATATCCGTAAGCACTTCATCGGCTGTTTTTTCATCGCAATCATACGAAAACAAATCTTCCTTTGAAAAACCCAGATATTTTACACCAATGCACATAATGACGTCAATAAACCTATTATACTTCAGATAATGCATTATCTCTGAAAACTTGCGGTAATCGATTTCTTCTTTATACCGCTTTGTATAAAGAAGGTAATCCATGATCGGCCTTATGCCTATACCCTCGGCTAAAAAATGCTTAATAATGTGCAGACCCATATATAAATAACCATCTGTAATGCCAAGAGCCGGTATCTCAAGGTCGAAATGGGTCTTAACCATACGGAAAGGCTCATTTAAAACTGTTTTGTTATCAAACCAAACATCTGTGAAAAGTTCGTGGTAAAGATTATAATGGAGTTCCAGCAATCCGGCAGCCTTGTGATGCGCGATATAGTGGTTTGAATTTGGCGGTATCCCGCTAAACACAAAACCGTGATTCTCAAAAACCCTGATCGCTTTCTTTATGATTTTTTTACTGTCAGTGTCAATATATATATCCGTATCTGAAGATATCCTGAAATCCATGTTCTTGTACAAACCTGCAATTGTAGCGCCTTTAAGGACACAACATGAAATATCAGCTTCCCTGAGTTGCTTGATGGCATTATGAACAACGATGTTTCTATGCATGTTAAAAACTGCCGTCTTCATTAAATACTGAGAGTCGTTGCTAAAGTCACTGTCCGGTAAAAGAGTGATATCGTCTGAACTCATATCCTTTATTGCTACGAGAACCAAGGGCAAAACGCCCTGTCTCTCAGCTTTCTTGCATATCTCAACCAGAGGGCGTTCTTGTTTATCATCGGGCTGTATACCATGTGCCGCACATGAAAAGAGATACAGCATATCAGAAAACACCTGTGTCATGGAGTATACCTCTCATCCAAATAATAACTAATAATTTCCATGGATCAAAAACCCACGTTTTAATTGGTGAATATGGTTACATGATGGTCATTATATCACACAAAAAAAACAGTGTAAAGTCGGGCGTCCTTAAAGTATTATGTGATAACGGATACTGTGATACACAGTGTGTTCATGCGGTTCATGGCTCTCATCACACTACCGTGAATAATTCAGGCCTATTTATATGCGCTTAAGTTTTTGTTTTTTCTTTTACGTCGGATACTGTATAAAACTAATACAATCCCCAAGGACGCTCCAACCGTATCAAGTAACCAATCCTGCCACATGCAGGCTCGGCCGGGTACGAAATGTTGATGGAGCTCATCAAATGCAGCATAAACTGTACACCAGATCAAAGAAATGGAAAAAATACGCTTCTTGTTTTCAGTCGTCTGCCGAATGGTATTAGCCGTAAAAACACCAAGCCAGAAAAAGACAAAAATATGTGCCCCTTTCCGCAAAAAACGCTCCCTCGTATTCACGAATGAATCAAGCATTTCCTGACCGGCCTGACCGATAAGATTCCGAATATAAACAAGAATCGTTCGGGTAAGCGATTCGCTCATCCCGCCGGATACTGTTGCATCTTGTGACGAGAACAGAAAAATCACTGCCATACATATTAATGAAGCAGCCGCCCAAATATAAAAGGCTTTTTTATAAAAAATTGTATATTATCTCCTAAACTATAATGACTATGGTTATTATCGCAGAAAACGGATTATTTTGCAATTTTTATTAGCACTATTATCTGGAGTATTAGTATAAGATTGTTTGTTAATACTTAGTTAATAATCATGTTATATAATAATACGGTCTTTACGATAATGAGCATGATTACCACATGGAAGCAGAGTCGGATATGAAAAGCATCTCCTGTAACCGAAAACAGCGTTATCTCAGATTTGGCTTTTTCCTGCTGATTATTGTTCTGGTGACAACCATTTGCGGTTGCATTGCACAAAGCAACGCTTGACACAAGCCGCTAATAATCTTATAATAATGTATTCTCTATAAGTCCTGAGCGAGGTGTTTTTCGTTGAAAAGTAGATATTTGAGGGCAATTTCTGCGCTACTGGCCAGTAGCGTTGTCCTTATTTTTGCTTCATGCGGGACTCAGCCTACATTCGCTCCTTTACCGGCCGGCAACCCAGGTAATCCGATTGATTTTACTCCCGATACGGCATTAGTGACAAGGAGCGATCTTTCATATTCGACAATACAGTCCGCCGTAGCGAAACCGAGGGTGACACAGAACTTATCGTTTGGTGTGACCGGCACTCTGACTGAGATACACGTGGGGATGCTCGATTTTGTCAGGCAGGGCGAAGTCTTGGCGGAGCTTGATCCGACTGATCACCTGGAGCTTATTGAAAGAGGCGAAATCAACATACAATTACTGGAGCTCCGGAAGCAGCAACGCGAGCTTGATGCTCTCAGTTCAAACTATACACTGGAGGACGCCAGGGAAGCGTACAACGCTGCACGAAGGGGAGGTAACCGGGATACAATAAACAGAAGGCAGTTAGCGCTTCAGCGAGCGGAACTGAGCTACGAGATGTCCAAACTAAATGATATAATATTCGAGAAGGACTATGTGAGAGAACATAAGGCATACGATATGCTGGTAAGCAATCTTGAGAAGACCTCATTAGTAGCGCCAACGGACGGCTACATACTTTTTGACGCCAGTCTCGCCATTGGGGACATAGCTGAGCCGAAAACTGCGGTGTTCACGTTTGTCAGTACCTCAGACATGCTGTTGCATATCACATCCAGGGACGCCGTTCATTTTCAGGGGCAGGATAACGTGAATGTAATGATCGGTGATGAATCGTACAGAGCATACTCATATTCGCCGGTCAGGGGTGACGCAGTCTGGGCTACTAACATCCCTTTGACTCAGGCGTTTTTGGCATTCCGCTATGCTCCGAAAAATATACAGGCAGATAGCACAGTTTCAGTCCGGATTCTTATTGATAGAACAAATGTCCTAGCTGTACCGAGGCGCAGTATAAGGACTTTTGCCGGTGAAACATCCGTGGATTTGCTTGACGGAGAATATATCACAAACGTTCCGGTAGAGCTCGGTATAGCCAGCGGCAACCTTGTTGAAGTGATTTCCGGGTTATCAGAGGGCGACATAGTTATTGTTGGTTGATTGGAGGGAAATATATGGATCTGAAGGCAATCATTTTAAAAGGAAAGCGCTGGTTGTGGATACCTGTCGCGCTTACGCTCATAGGTGGTGTTGCCGGGATTGCTTTCGCCAGAACTATCGTTCCAAGACCATATGCCATAGTTACATTGATTACGCTTGATTTAGACAGAGCCGCATTATTCGGGGTGGAGATGACCCTCGATGAAGTAGTTGTTTCAAGACGTATGGCAACCGAGCTTATGGGTATAATCAAAAGCTCAAGAGTCACAAGACTCGCTTCAAGGTACTTGAGCAACCTCGGGCATGATGTACCCTACGGCGCTCTGGCGAGTATGACAACGATCGAACCTGAAGCCATTAACTCGAGTATTCTGGTGCTAAGAGTATCGGCGAACAACCCATCACTGGTCATTGACGCCGCAAATGCAATGGCTACCGCTTATGTTGACACCCTCTATGAGTATACAGGTACAGTTTATGCCAGCGTATTAGACGATGCCGACCGCGTATATTACACACCCGGGGGCAGCAGATCCATGTATGGCGCGGCAGGCGGTATTGGCGGCGGCGCGATAGGATTAGTCATTATATATTTATTGATATTGTCAGACAACAGGATAAAAACCATTGAAGATGTAAAAAGAGTCAATGGCGTCACAAAGGTTTCCATCATACCGCTGCATAATATAAAGTAAACGGGGTTATTCAATATGCAGAAACTTAAGGCCAGCTTATATCCACATGAAAACCAAGTCATACAGGATGCGTACGACGGTCTGGTAACAGATATTTTTTCATGCGATCCGATTCCAAAAACCCTTTGCATAACCAGCAATGCGCCGGGCGCGGGAAA
>Ga0123353_10005226_pt1 | contig 16973 bp, 9 predicted proteins | sample TergutLab28metaG_3_FD_92763 | JGI IMG/M metagenome (GOLD analysis project Ga0123353, IMG submission 92763) | Labiotermes labralis P3 segment gut microbial communities from Petit-Saut dam, French Guiana - Lab288 P3 | ecosystem: Host-associated > Arthropoda: Insects > Digestive system > Gut ...
GTGGGGACCCGTTGCGCTGACCACGTGACACCCCTCTATCCGCAAAAGTTGGCACTAACTTCGCCGACCGGCGGCGGCCACTCTGTCGGTATAGTTCGCTTGCGGACTAAGGCCACGGAGTTTAGTTTTTTAGTTTTAGGAGTTACACAACTGGTATCGTTAGTTGAAATAATGATAATAGGTAGGCCTATGCGACGAAATGTGACATGTCCATGTCCAATATATAACAGTAGCTACAATTTGGTCACATTTATTAACAATAAATTCTGAAAAATTTGGCTGGACGTAAGGAATTTATAATAACAAAATATTATAACTACGTAGACCAATCCAAGCGGTTTACGTACCAAAGCTGACGTACAACAGATTTAATTTCCCACCTAATCCTAATTACAACACCCTGTGTCAGGTTTTTTACATCTTCTCGGCCGGGATTCGGGTTACGTCTGAAGGCCGTAGTTTAGTTGCTAATTAATAATATATTTCATTTTAATTACACTCCTTTTGTACATACAAACTACAGTAAAAGTTCACCCTAGAACAGTCCAAGTAGACCCAGAGGTGGAGTAGAGTTATAGCACTACTCTTTCTCTAACCTAGGCGCTAGATGGGGTTGGGTGGTCAACGCCAAGTCTCGGCCGCTCTACGCCTGGGAAAGACCCGGTACCCATTATATAGGAGGCTAGGTGGGTTCCAGGGGCGGTCTGGAAGCGTACGGAAAATCTCGCCCCCACCGGAATTCGATGCCCGGACCGTCCAGCTCTAATGACTCACTATACCAACTGCGCTATCCCGGCCCACATATAAAATACGGCATTGTTATTAAAACACAATTACCATTTAGGATATTACGCGATTGTATAAAACAGTTATACTAAAATAGTTCAATAGTTATTTTATTAATTGGTAAGATACTGATGTGTTGCAGAAGCACAACAATTAGAACATCACAAAATTGAAAAAAAAGTATTGGTATATTAGGATTAAACTTTACTTTGCAAAGTTCTGAAAGTTCCTCAGACATTGCTAATGTATTTGAAAGGCCGCTTCTACAGTCATTTGCCTTCGAAGTTAGTTTCTGTGACGGCAGCTTCTAAGAACCCTGCTACACGCAAGCAGGTTTTAGGCTATGGTAGTAAAAGGTTCAAACCCACAGTTCCAAAAGCCGGGTTTTCTTCCTTCCCTTCTCTTTTCTATTGAAAATTACAACACAATGCATTGCCGTTTGAATTTTGATATGCTGCTCTTGAAAGTCAGCAATACTTGAAAAGTCACCAGGAAAATCTTCGACGTCAATGTAAGTGGGTTGCGCACGCAGCTGTGTTCATCCACATCCTCCGGCACTTAGTGGTCGACGTCAGGAGTCGTTCTTCTAAATCTTCCACGATAGTGTTTTCACATCACGAAATTCAAATTTTTTTCTTCCAGAACCAAATTAACATCGACAAAGAAGCAGACGCACTTTGCCCTATTTCCCCATTCCGCAAACGTAAATTATTTTAAAGCTGTAAACTTCTTTGTGAGCCCAGTCACTGTCAGGATAGGGCTTGCGTTGAATACTCACATGATTAATTTCGGCAGACATCTGAAGGATATGTTTGTTTTAATATCCACTCGTATTTCTAAAACTTCAGGCCTTCTTATTCCGTGGGCATCGAGATTTCTTCCGGGAGGTTAAAGAGGCCAGAGGGTGAGTCTCCCTACTCACTGCCATCTATTACTGAGACTAAGAATAACTGGAACTATAACTTCACGTCACCATACGCTTTCATATCTTGTATAGTGACGATTTTTTCAGACAACAAAATTTTCGGCCTCAGTACATAAGCCATAGAAAGTAAACAAACTCACATGGACTAGGTAAATGACCTTTACTGGAAGTGATGTCACATGTAAACAAACCCACGCCCTCTCAATTAATTGATCTAATTAATATGAAAATAAATTTGAATGTATTTAGTTAATATGAAAATTAAATATATTGATCTAATTATTCAACTTAAGTTTAATTACCTAATTATAGTGCAAATTAACGCAATTAAATTCCTCCCTTTTAATTGATCTAATTTATATTACAATATATTTAGTTGATCTAATTAATTCCCCCACCCTTAATTGGCATAGAGGCCACTGCCACCTACTAAGTGTCGATCTGCCACTTCTAAACCGCGCAATGCTTCCAATTTTAAATTTGCGCCTTTTATTACGCAAATTGTGTTTAATTAATCAAATTATTGCCTAAAATAAATTAAGTTGATCCAATCAACTTCCCCCACCCCACAATTGATATAGAGATGAATAACCTAGGTATAAACACATTAGCAAACACCACGGAGTCAATCTGCCATTTTTAAACGACGCCATTTTCAAATTTTTAAATTCGAGCCATTTTTAACATTTCAATATTGCCGATTTGTTTAGTACGGCGACATATTTAAATGTTAACCTAAACTGTATGGCGGCACTTGATAAACAGTTGGTAACAAAGGTTTTATTTTTCCTACAGCTTGCTATGTTGTATATCTTGTATAGTGAGGTGAAAGGATGAGGAATAAAATAAAATAATTTTTTTATAGGATAAAGGAAACGAATCCCCTCTCCAGGCATCCCAAAACTTTTCCGCCCGTGGATTTAATTTTATTGCGAAAGGATTATAAATAAAAACACGCATTTTTTCTAATCACAAATGTATACAAAATAGATATTTTATTATTATTAATGGTAATCATCATCCAATATTTAAAAATCGAGAGTATTTGTTTCTGGTGGTGTACAGAAAGGTTTCTATTCCAAACACTTATTACGCCATGTTATCAAATCTTCATGCAGCTGGAACAGTTTTATTGTTTACCTATTCAAATAATGAACCAGCCAAGCCCATGAGACTGTCTTGTGACATTCATTTAGTCAACGAAACAAGAATGTCGTCAGACAAAGCCAATATGTCGTCCAAAGAACAAATCCAGGGTATTTCGTAAGTCACCATTTTCATGAAACCCATCTTTTGGTATATGGTCCTTAAAGTGACTTAAAAATGAACCGCTGCATATGTTTCAGGACCACATTGGGCAAGATTCACAATCTTGACTGGCGGTGACAGGTTATCCAGAAAGACGGTGACGTACAGGAAGTATTCACGTTCAAGCCACGTCAACATTTGGAAACATTCATGACAGCTGGGCTGAGTTGGTCGTCCAGCGCACTGAATACTGGGAATGTGGATGTGGAGCCATCGCGCAAGCGCATAAGCAGATCTCATGGCACAAAAATATGAAACTTTCTATTACATGCAAATGTACAACTGACGACTGGGAAAGCTAGCTCTGGAAGTTGAGGGCGTCATAGTTGAGTGACGTCAATAACTGTGCATTCGATATGGTTAATAGTAAATCCTACTTTTTGAGGCCCAAAGGAGGAATTTGCGATAGCGGGTGACGCCTCTCGATGCAGAATAGATTACAGCTCAAGATACAGTATACCGCCATTATTCCCATTATATCCGTGATCACTTGCACAGTTCATTCGAGAGTTAAATCCATGCATTTCTTCCCAGGCGTTGGCTTTTGAAACACAGATGATGAAGCCCGGTTGCTTTGCGAGTCCGCGAAGGCCAACTCCTTTACTACCAGTTCGCCATCCCTCCCCTCAAACAGGTGAAACCAATCACTATGAGTATCACAGCAAACTGATAGCTGTGGCTGTACGCACCATCCATTGAAACATGCTGCTGTCCACGTAACACAAACGGGAAACTCCAGGATGAACGCGGAACATCCACACCGCATTCATACTGTCGAAGCTGTATCGAGCAGGTTTAAACTCGACGAATAACGTCATGGACATTCCCCGAAATCTGTGACGGGCATAGATGCAGCAGTAATGTCCGCAGACATTTGATGTTAAGCCCTGGAGTTTGTGGCGATTAAACTTCTAAGAAATTGAAAGACTTTGCTGGTAGGCCATGGTCTCTAGCGCCAGTGGAGGAAGACCATAGGTATCGAAACATTAGGCCTACCTAGAGTCAGAGAAACAGACAGCTACCCAATCAGACTCCGGCATATAATGTTCATCCACGCTGACGACGGTTATGGTAGGTTTTGTAATTCATATAAATAACCTTGTAAAACGTGTCTGGTTGAAACTCTATTAATCGGGAGGGTAACATCCGCACAACCCTTTCATTTTACAATTCCCATCTCTAGCCATGATACCCAAACACAACTATTTATAAATCCCATGCCTGTCTACGACATTCATATAAAACCCTCTACAGTTACTATCTCTAGGCATTATCTGTATGCAATCCTTTCATTTTTCCAGTGTCTTGCATTGTAGCCCTTAAGGAATACTATTGAATAATAATTGTCATACATATTCACGGCATGAATTTGGAAGTTTTTGTTTTGTGTTTGTAGAAACATGGCTTCATAGAATAACGTGTGCTGTAGCCATGGTTCAATTCTCGGCAGGGGCAAGGGTTTTTCTCTTATCCAAAACATTCAGAACGGATATGGGGCCCACATAGCCTTCTGTTCCCTTCCTTCGGGGTAAAGGGAAGAGAGCGTGTAGTTGACCAGTTTCCTGAATCTAGTGCCGACACTTAGAATGCTTGCAGCTGCACAACTGTAATCTAAATAGTCTTCATGGCACGCACCGAAAGGAATTTTGCCTTACTTTTACTAGCTACATATATGCATATGGACAACTTTTTAGTGACAGATTATTACTGATAATAACTTTTAAATCCTGTGAGTTGCAGTAACTGTAAAGATTACTTGTTGCAGGTGGACGGAATAACGACAGAATTTCGACGCTTAGGTAGATGCTGTGACATTCTGTACATACTTGCATTTTTCGCACCTTTCAGATGGCAGGATGTGAAGTGAAAGCTATGCTCTAATAGGCCGCTGAAAGCTGACAGTCGCAACTTTTATCTTCCTTCATCATCTGTGAGACTCGAACTGGTGAAACATGGCCTCCGGCTAGCTTGTTGCTGTTAGTTTTGTAAATATTACAGTTCTCCTTTGTAACACGACTCAGTGACCAATAAATAAATAAATGGAAGCCGAGATTATCTCTTTATCAGTGTCTATTTATCAGTCTCCTAATTACAATTCCTATACCGCCAAGAGGAAAATGTAAAACACGTAAGCGAAAAAAGTGTAGTTACAACAAATTGTAAAGTGTAGTTACAACAAATTGTAAAGTGTAGTTACAACAAATTGTAAAGCGCCGCAATTTTTATGTCACATTCATTGCCATTATATTTTATATCACATATTTCCCATTGTAAATCTCAGGTAGAACTTTTAGTAATGTCAGTATGAGTGAAATACGTCAAAGACTGTAGGATAAATGTTACAAGATTAGTACATTCACACCTGAAAAATGCAGCGAATAATGTGTTGGAATTTATGTTAAAAGTCTCGCAAACGAATATACGGAATATGGTACAAAATTACACTTAATATTGTGAATTATAATTACAGTATAATCTTAGTTAACATGGTTCTTGTTCAAGAGACTTGAACCTCTAAGAAACCTCTGGTATCTTAAAATTTCTTGCTAATTTTTTTAGTTTTCTTTTGCTACTGGCTGGCACAATGCCTACGACGGTCATTTATTCCGCTGAGTAAAATTTACGAAGCTTCTTAACTATGCCTGCCAGTAGACACAGTACAATAATCGAGGTAAAATTTTCCGGTCTATGTAATAGTTATATCATGGCCCTGAATCCTATGGTAGTGTTGTTCCGGCAAACAAATGATCCTTGATGACAAGAAAACCCATATTCCAATCATGCTGGCCAAAGTTAGAGTGTTTTGGTGACAAGGAAAATGTGTACTGTTATGACGATCATTGGATCCAAAGTAAGAGTGGTGCGATGGTCGGATATCCACTGTTGACAGCATTCTGGCCAACATGATTTCATTGTGACGGTCTGAAAATCTGCATTGCTACCGCCCTAACGACTACAGTCACCTCGGTGATGGCAGGACGCAACGCCGCAGTGCACTGCGACATCGCTGTGGCGTGACAGTGGACTTGGGCCCAAGTACCTCTTCAGACCGTGCCCGCATCCATCGCCCTGTCATCTCCGGTTATCTGCCCAGGACGATCTACACGTTCTGCGAGATGACAAGTTAATCAACCGCCTGGCAGCCCAAGTATGCTGCCCGAACTACTTGTTCCCAGGTGTGCAGCGAAGGGAATGCACACTGCTATTGAGCCACATCGACTTAAATGACTGGCCTAAATGATGCAGGGGTAGCCAAATAAACCTGTAAAGTAATACCATATCGGTTTTTTTAGGCAGTTGTAATCTATTGAACGACACAGGTAGCTAGCAACTGAGACCACAGAGCGTGGAATGGCGTCACGATAATTAGTAAATAGGGGACGTAGTTTAACTTCAGGTGCCATCGTGACATTTTGCCAGACCGACTGACAGGACTGGATCAGAAAGTTGAGCCAGTCTGCATGACATAAGCCTGTATATTCTATTAGGAAAATTACATATTTTAGGAATTTGATACTGAGAACTATTTTGTAAAAATTCCGACTTTTGTTTATTTGTATCCACAGTAGTTTGTTGTGGTTTCCTTTCGTGAACCAGCTATGAGAAGGAGGCAGCAACATAAGTGTGTATTGGTTTGCTTCTCATCAGAACTCTGTCACTACATTCAAAAGCATGGAGTCATCTGTCAGTGTATTTGAAGTGTTAATTATAAACCCTCTCACAGTTAATCATTTGAAAGTCGCAAAGGAACAAGAGGTGTTATTAATCTCAACTGAAACTGATAAAATTCTTAGTAATAAATGTCACTTTTGGGTTTCGACATGCCATCCCACATACAGGAGGACACATAGAAATGTTTCGCTAGGACTTATATTATTCACCGACTCTGACGTTATTCGAAACGAAAATATAATGAGGTTTGTGTAGCCTGTTCTAATTCCGTGAGTCATTAAAGTTATTCCATGAATTAAAAGTCAGTATATTTTCAGCTACAATGAGAAACATGAAAAATGTTAAAGTAGACACGTGTCATTTCAGAATAATCTAATATTCTAATAATACAGCCTCAAGACTTACAAAGTTAGCAAGTTAGGGTTGACATCAAGAATATTTCAAAGGGATAGTAATTCTGAATATTTATGCATATGCTCTCAGGAAGAGGAAAGTATTTTTATGCACCATATTAACTACTGAGGTTGTTACACATAGTTTTTACAAGAAACAAGCCAACCGTACCTGTTGGCCCAGTTCTTGGACGGGCTACGTTAGAGTAGACCTTTGTAACTCCAATAGTTCTAGTACTGCGCAGTAGGTAATATGCGTGGCAACAACGTATATGCTTGAAAATATCCGGTTTTACTGAAGAATAATAAAACGAACTAGATGTCACTTATTATTTTATTGTACTTTAGCCCGGACACTAATCCAGCCTAACCGCACCTAACGTCCAACAAACAGCAAACCAAGAACGAAACGACCAATGTGGTAATCAACATCATAGTCGCGAGCTCCTGATGATGGATATAATAGTGCCCGAAACATGTTCAGTCTATAAGAAGTACAATAAAATAATAAGTGGCATCTAGTTGGCATTTTTTATTCTTCAGTTATCACAATGACGCACGGTCCAATAAACATCAGATCCGGTATTACGTTTCGGTTATTATTGCCGTTTTGCGATGTCGTCATGTTTCCTCCTTAGAGTTTGTAACAGAATTGCCATAAAATTAGCTCCATAGCTGAAGAACACGTTGAATATTGCCGTAAAATACATACAATGAAGTACTTTAGTGTCCTAGCTATGACCCAAGTTCTCACCGCCACGTCATAATGTTTACTACGACGCAGTTAATAAGAAGGCATATTGAGGCAGGCGTTCACCAGTGGCGACCTGCAATCACAACACGTGCAATGAGAAGAAGCTGCGTTGTGCAATACTGGCATTAGGGTCTACACCACTGGAAGTAAAGACGGAAAACACACGCGGCTGAAGAAGAGAATCTCGAAGAAGAAACTCTGCAAAGGTACACTTAAAAGTAATGTGTTTCCTAAGATTAACCGCACACATGCAGGTGTGGGTTTACAGTTCCACACCTTCAGTTCTTCACACCGTCGACAGCCATAGAATTCCCGTATGTGGAACAGACACAGAGCTGCGACAGGATTTGACATAAGTGCAAATTGCTCACTGTATTATCTTACTGCAGCGCAGGTGAATGTGTCCCTGTGCACAACATGGAGGCACATAGGGAAATTAAGGTGTAGTGTTCCATGCAGTCTTAACCTTGACAGTGTATGGGGGTGAGTGGCCAGCTTCATTCATTGAGGCTTTATCGCCGACATAATAGAGCACATTATCCATCGCAGAGGGAGCTGGGTTGTGACATGTGTCATTCGGGGCATTCTGGAGACAACAAAACCTCTTGCTTTGCCGAGAATCGACTCCCGATTGCTCGGTGTTCCAACCCGTAACCTGTTCTGTATACCGACTAAGCTAATGCTTCCCCCACCAGAGATACTGCTTCTGTCTGACGTATTGATGTGACATGAAGAAAAAACATTGTGATATGTTGCAGCATAACTTGAAGTGTTTGGAGAAAATCACGAAAAATAGTACTGCATATCGGACGTTCTTAGAGGTTTATCTGGGTCGATACAAAAGAGAAAGAGCGTTAGAAGTTACTGAGCTTAGTTCTGTACTGCTGATGCATCTAACACTTCGGAAACTGAAGCTAAACTGAATAGTACTGAAATCACAATTTCTGCCTCAAAGGCATTTTACTACAGACCAACCAATTAATGCTGTTAGGGAAATAGTCGCTCTTAATTATAATCAGAATCGGTAAGTACGTTTGTGATTAAAGAGATTTCTAATTCTATAGGAAGTGATATTTATACTTATCACTGTGCTTAACAGTGTTTATTAGTTATAAGTATGCATATATATACATATGTGAGCCTAATTGTTTAGCGATTATTTGATTAATCCATCTGTTCAAAATCATGTCCGTACCTACTCCGAGGCCCTTTCAGCCTCCATTCATGTATCTGCAGTGCCGTGGTCTAAGTGGCTGTACCTTGATGCGGAATTGTCTCTCACCTGAGGCGAAGAATGCCTTGGTCTGCACTGCAATGCAAATGTATGGTCTAATTAATTAATCAGAAGAGAAAGTTTGTTCTTATCTCTTGTTGTGTTGTTATGTTTATATGGCGCCGTACGTTCTGTTGGTAACATGAACATTTCGGGGCAAAGTAATGCTTCCTGTATCAGAGTGCGATCGTCTTAATGAGGTAGAAACTGAGATCAAAAGTAAAATTGCTATCGGTAATAAATGCTATTATGCGTTAGGACCAATAATGAAAAGAAGATATATATCCCAGTCAATTAAAATTCGTCTCTATACAACGATTATAAGACCAACTGTGACATATGGAGAAGCTGACAAGTAAAATTAAAAAAAAAATGTTAATGACATTGGAGAGAAAGATACTGAGGAAAATATATGGACCAAGAAAGGAGAGTGGACAGTGGAGAATCAAAACTAACGAAGAATTGAGAACCAAGTATAAATCCCAAGATATTGTGTTCGTAATAAAGATTCGAAGACTAGAGTGGCTTGGACATGTAAGTAGAATGAATGAGACCAGGTCTGTAAAGAAGATTTTTGAAGGAAAATTAGAAGGAAGAAGAGGTAGAGGACGACCCAGACTCAGATGGATAAACGATGTGGAAGACGATTTAAGGAAGCTCGGGGTGAAACGATGTAGAACGAAAGCATTGTATAGAGAGGAATGGGCATCAATTGTAGGGGAAGCCAAGGCCAAACTGAAAGGGCCGTAGTGCTATTGGAAGAAGAAAATCAGAGTGCGATCAACAGGGCACGGGTTTGCAATGCAACAAAAATTTTGAATCATATTTTAAATAATTGCCTGTTATTTATTTATTTATTCATTCATTTATCTATGTATTGCTTTCATCTTGACCACAGCCAGACAGGTACTGACGTCCACATACCTCCTTGTCCATTTGACAGAAGCCACTTCGTTCCGTAATAAGAAGTAGAATTCCCATTGAGCATGGAATATAAAAATACCGGAGATTTCCCGTCACTTAGGGACAAGGAGAACTAGTATAATTACCTTTTTTTGTATAATTTCAATCTCTTGATCTTCGAATGAAAAATGTAAATTTCATATAGACACCCGTTTGTATTTTACGGTATTACAAACCAGCGGCTGCAACTACATGCTGATTGGAAAATATACCGCATCTTAACCAAATGAGAGAATGAATACATGAATACATGGAGGCAAAGTTCTAGCTCTTCTTTAACTTTTCACGGACTGAAATGAGTGACCACTATGACATTTCCTTCTAAAGGAGTTGGTTAAGTGAAGAGGTAAAGATTTCCGCGTGTGCGCCGTGAAGGCACAGATCTACAGAGTGTGAACTTTGTTAGTGGATGGAGCTTCATGAGCCGGTTGCATTATGTAGTGTGCAGGTTGTCCTTAAATAGTTTCTTCGTTCATGCTTCCTGCGTAGTGTTACCTTAACATAAAAGCACAAAGCTGCTTCCTTTAAATTTTTAAAGCACAATGGGCACTTACAAGTGCCACCTGTTATGATATTAAGGGGTGCTGTGTTCATAGAACAGGTTTAGAGACTTCATGTGATTCGTATAATTAACAGTAACAAATACAGTTGGGTTTGGTAATGGAAACAACGTGTGTTTTCTGTGCGATGGGAAGTGTATTCTTATACACGTGTATCATTCACATGAATTTGTACTTCATGGGATTAAGAATCAGAGTTCCTGATTATTTCTTCAAAATGAATAAATGAAGGAAAGAAGGAAGGAAGGAAGGGAGCAAGGAAGGAAGGAAGGAAGGAAGGAAGGAAGGAAGGAAGGAAGGAAGGAAGGAAGGAAGGAGGGAAGGAAGGAAGGAAGGAATAATATTTCCACGTGACAAGAGAAAGTGACATGGGTATAATGTAGACTGCATATCCAAGGGATTTACAAGGGCGGTTTGTAATCCATTCCAAATATTTGGCTGCTGACCATCACAAGAAAAATTTTGGGATGGGAAAAAGGTGTAGAACGTATGTTGGAGATAGGAAATGTGTGAGAAGCTTATTCGGAGATTGTGAGTGACCTGCAGGAGTCAGTTGCAGATAAGAGAACAATAGAGGGAGTGCAACTGACAACCGAACCCACACCCATGGCAAGCAGAACGGCTTTACGTTTTCTCATATAATATCTAACTTACCGCATTTTAGAGTACGTGCTGTAAATAACCCACTTAAGTCTCGGACATGCTCGACACCTGCTGAACAGATTATTAAACACTCTTTGCAGTTCTTTTCTAGAAATCGCGGGTATTGCGAAGCGGGTTTTAAGGCAGCGAGTGGTACGCGTATGTATAGTTTAGCGCTGGGGATTTGCACTGTGAAAACTAGCTAAGGAAGAAATCGCATGAAAAGTGTCTTTGGATGTTTAGAACAACCTGAGTCGGTGTTTGAGTGTCTTCGAAATCAAGGATTTCTAAGAGTTGGAGCAGGTCTTATAATGCTAACTAATTAATGAATTAACTAACAAAGTGGGCCGGGATAGCTCAGTCGGTATTGCGACTCGCTGCGGGCTGGACGGTACAGGGATCGATTCCCGGTGGGGGCGAGGTTATCGGCACCTGTCCAGACCGGGCCTGGGGCCCACCCAGCCTCCTATACAATGGGTACCGGGTCTTTCCCGGGAGAAAAGCGGTCGGGGTGTGGCGCTAACCACCCACCCCATCTAGCGCCGAGGTTGAAGGAAGACTAGAGCTATACATCAACTCCCCTTCTGGGCCTTCGTGGCCTCTTCTAGGGTGAACTTTACTAAGAAACGAACTAACTACTGTCTAGGAAGCAGATTCGTACTTGAAAAGTTAGTATTTTCTCGACAAGGTAAAAATATCCCTCCATTTTACTTAAACCGGAGAATATTATATCCGAACATGTAAGGCCTTTAAGCGTGCAGTGCGTCTCGATTAGTCTTTCAACTTAACTCCTTGTGTTAAATTTGAAAATTGGCTCTGAAGATGGATGCAGAAAGTTCTTCGAAGACGTCTGTAAGTTTCTACAAGCCGGTATGATGTCATATTCACAAAGAGAATATGCCGAGGCTCAGAGCATATGCAGACCTACATAACTGGTCAATTTAGAGACCCCTGGATGTCCTGCAAGCAGTATGCATTTCTTGATTGTCATGCTGACTCACTATGCTGAGCGATCCCCATCAGGCGTGCTAAGCAACTGCGCAACAATAGGATAACTTTATGACACGAAGTATGGGAAATGAAGAATAAGCGGTGACATGTTATAATTAGCGGGACTTTGTAATATCGTGGTCACGTTCTTCAGTAGAACTGTGTCTTAACAATACGAAGTGCCTGGATGTCAGAAAGCTTTCAGAAATTAACGTACTGCATTGGGATGGTGTGAGGCTCTTATACTGTGGAGTATACACACCGTAAGGGAGACCAACACATTCCCAGCTCTGGAAAACAATCCCACAAATCAACATAAGAAATCTGAAAAGAACTGACGACTCTTCCTTTGTACATTAACAGAAATAGGAAAACATTTCTCCATCAGTCTTGTTCCCTTTTCAAAGTCAGTTTCTCTATTTAGTCAACCAGCTACTTGCACCGAATTTGTGGGACTTCGGAGCAAACGTGGCGTAAGTGCATTTTATTGCCCTCGTGTGTGGTCAGCAGTGGCAATTAACAGAGCGTGCTAAGAGTTAAAGCATGATATTTGTAATTAGCTTAATAACTGAAAATTTGACAAATACACTAACAAACCTACAAACAAGCAATATTACTGACATCTGAACTGATTCCATTCAAAAGATTGCCTCTTGTGATACTGAAGAAGTTCTCCTGTTCTCAAAAACCAGCTGGTTTATTATCATTTTTAAAAAATGTCAATAATTGATTGCTGTGTGCATTTTGGTTGAAATACCTGACGAGCAAAGACCACCTGGAAGACCTAATCGTAGATGCAATGATAACATTAAAATGGGTCTTGAGGAAAGAAAATGGAAGAATTGAATTGATTTTGATAAGGTTAGACAAAATTGTTGGGATGTTGTGGAAATGGTAACAGACATTTTGGTTTTATGAAATGCGATGAAAAAATGTATTTTGGCCGACTGAGAAAATGTTGGCTTCTTAATAAGGACTCTGCTGTATAGAATTAGTTAGTAAGTTAGTTAGTTAGTTAGTTAGATGTTTGGTTAGTATTTTCTTGTGACTGCTTTACTTTATTTCTTGTATACGGTTATATTATGTAATAGTACTGTCCTTTTCTGTAATAACTTTCAATTATATGCTTGTAAATTTAAAAATTGTTTGTCCCAATATGTCATTCAGTATCGTGAATGGCTATGGAAAGGATGATCGCTTGTTGATTCCTAGAAGAGGCAATAAATTTTATCATCTACCCCACGTGTTTAATGTCTCTGCGTCCAGCCTGTCCTATCATTTCTAGTTCACACAGATTACTATTTCGCTAGGATTAAGGCTCCATACAGTGCTGATGTTAAGAATCTGTGGCACTGTATCGCCACTCCTTCATTTGTCTTCAAGACAAAGTAATTAACTCAAGTACATTTAACAATTTTACCTTTCAATTGTTCTCAACCAAACTGACGGGTTTTAAGGTACATTTTACCTTCAGCGCTACTCACGTAAAGCGCCCAATACACTCTCAGTTAAACTGAGCGTTTTTACTGTGTGAGGTCATACCTGACGGAAAAACTGAGTAAACTGCGCAGTTTTTACAGGCAATAGCACATGCCTCAGAACTGTCCTTTACAGTCGTCTTTCACAGACAGAACTGCGCAGTTCACTCAGGGAATCCCACAATTTCTTCATTTTACCTGCCGACACCACGATGGTATCATATCGAGGCACATCCGTTTCTAGCAATCCATTCAGCAGATGAGCATCGCATGATATATTCCTTTTCAAATACCACTTCTTACTGCACATTTTAAGCTTTCTTGTCTTGTTTTCGGATAACATTATGGCCGATGTGGCTAGCAAACAGCAAACGACAGCCTTGTTTTTATCCATCATAGTCACACGCACAAGAAGACACACAGAACTGACATAAAAACTAACAATCCTGATGGGAACCCCGTGCTGTGCCAGAGAACATTCAGTTCAGTTTTTCGTGCAGTTTTTTACAGAGTTAAACTGCACAGTTTAACTTAGAGGGTACGGGGCCCTTTAATTTCTGACTCGGAAAATCTGAGCCTTTAGACTCTGTAACCGAGTTTCTCACACGTTTTGTTTACACAACTGTCTAAACCCACTGAAACAATCTGAAAATGCACAACATAAGATAGTACTGTTTTTGTAATATACAAGGGTGCTGATAAGGCCTTAGCCCGACCAGGAAGGAAACAAGCTAATGTTTCTGACAGACTGGCGTGAATTTCCTTCGGTGCCTTGCCTTGCAGGAAAAAAAAACTTGATGACAGCTCGCGTCTCGATGTTGTCGAAATCGCGCGCGTCCCTGACATGCTTCCGAGCTTGTTTCCTTCCTGGTCAGGCTAAGGACTTATCAGCACCCGGTAAATGAGCAATGAACGAATCTGCATGTGTCTTGCATGGACGCTTGTTCTGTCGATTCAGCATAGAATGGTCATTCAAAGAAAATAGTTTTCTTGAGGGTTGTTTGATCGTGCATCTTCCTCATGAAGCAAAGCGAAATGCCAACTTGATGCAACTGGGCAATTTTACTCATGTATACTTAGCTCGACATGTTTCGGTCTTATGCGCCCAAAACATGTCGAGCTAAGAATACATCAATAAAATTACCTAGTTGCATCAAGTTGGCATTTAACTTTATTTCAAAATAGTTTTCGGTTACAATGCTGAAAATGAAGTCGTCTGGTACCCCTGGGATGCTACTTTCCTAACCCTGCAGGTAAAGGGACCCCAGCTTGAAAGACGTCTTTCGTCAATTGACGCGATTCTTGGAAGTGCGAAGTGCGAAGTGTGCAGCATGGCAGCCTGCAGCTCTGAGTCACTACGAAAACAAATTTATGACCTAGTGCTGAGACAAGTCTGTGCGTGACGGACCAGAGTCTGCAGTGTTATACAAGCTACGCTGATTTCGTCGCAGGACCAGCAGCTTTTTTTTGACAAGCTGATAGTCATTCGGGTTGTCGAGAAATTGTCCGATATTTATGGAATCCAGAAGTTTCCAAGGGCCTGCTGCAGGTGCTTATCTTGAGCCGCCTGCTTATAATTGTTTAATTATTTTAAAGTATTACAATATTAAAATAATACAAAAAAACAAATATATTAAAATAATAAAAATAACAAATATTACATTAGAATAAAAATATTAATATAGTAAAATAAAAAATGTTAAAATGAAATTATTTCAAAGTCATTATACCATAGACACATTTGTATTTTTCCAAATAAACCGACCAACCCCGACGCTCTCTGCATTTCATAACATACTAGTACTCAGGTGACAGACACTTGGCCCCCGACCAATCCCAGTACTTCTTGTATGCAGTCCCCGACAGCTAATTCAGTACATTGGCCTCTCCACTCCCTTTGTGCAGACCATACTGTGTCTGGAGCCGTCATAAGTGGTCAGCTTAACATGGGTCACAGAAGTATTTCGAAAATTTATTTTTTAATTTTGTGATTTGTTTGACGATGCTGTCAGTATTTCAAGTTGCATACCATTGAAGGCAGAATGGTTGATTAATTAATGAATAATCGCAAATAAGCCTACTTAAGTTCTGTGCCGTGTTTCAGGCGGCCAGTTGCTGGCGGCGCACCGCGAAGATCCGTTTGCAGTTACAGGCCAGTCTATGTAGGATTTTTGATGTACAATGTGACACTAGGACAGGATTTTATGTACATATTTTTTCCCCTGCATGATGACATTCAAAGTGATTGACTGAAACATGTAGCGCAATGTAATAAATCTGAATGTTTGGAGGTGAGAGTGTTGTGTTTTGTGTGGACTGGTAGTGTTGATGATTGGTTTGTACCACAGGGTGATGTTGTCTAGATTAGTAATAATATCACATTGTGTATTTTGAAAATTAAATTTAAAAATATGCATAATTTATTGAAAGAAAATGTATAAATCTATTGAAATGATTTTATGCTGTCTCAAATACAATTGAGCAATATTTAATTTATATGTAACAAAGAAGTGATTACGTATTGCGTAATTTTATTTGAGATAGGTGATAAATAATCTCTGTAGATTTATGAATTTTAGCTAAAAAATGTGTCATCTTAATTTTAATGTTGAATTTTATCATGGGATATTGTTACTATTTTATTACTCTTACTTGCAGTACGATGTCTATTTTACATATATTACTACTGCTGTAATTAAGACTGCATAAATGTCATGAGGACCTTGCAGTAGTATTCAGAGTGGCTTTCCCGAAGATGTCCGACAAGGCAGAAAAATGGAGAGCAAGTTGAACAGCACGTGTACATTTTTCTACGAATTTGTGTAGGTTTTTGGTTGTATTTTTCTATAAAACTGAGGTCCACGGTAAAAAATGGTGAAAATTTACAGTTTTATTTAATAATTTACGTGAACTAGGTGCTGCGCAAGAACTGGGGTTACAAAATCCTAAATTTATGCCCAAATCTTGCGAATATTAAATTATGTGAAGATATTTTATTCTTTTTATGTTCAATGGTCCGTGCACCGCATAATATGTGTCAGTAATTATCCAACAAGATGCAACTATATACAGTTTATTTATATTTGTAAACCGCTCTACATCTTTCAGGTGATATCTCCACCCATCATCAGGTATTCATATCACTCTATCTACAGTCTGGCATTATTGAAACCGTTACTGCTACCTGCCGTGAACGTGACTTAATGGGAAATACAGTTCCCATCCAGTCA
>Ga0123353_10005228_pt1 | contig 16971 bp, 5 predicted proteins | sample TergutLab28metaG_3_FD_92763 | JGI IMG/M metagenome (GOLD analysis project Ga0123353, IMG submission 92763) | Labiotermes labralis P3 segment gut microbial communities from Petit-Saut dam, French Guiana - Lab288 P3 | ecosystem: Host-associated > Arthropoda: Insects > Digestive system > Gut ...
TAAAACAAACTTTTGTTTCTGTTAAAATGGGGTAAATTTCTTTTGGTGGCTTCTCCCGGAAAAAAAAAAAAAAAAAACTTGTTGACAGCTCGCGTCTCGATGTGGTTGAAATCGCGCGCGTCCCTGACATGCTTCCGAGCTTGTTTCCTTCTTGGTCGGGCTAAGGACTTATCAGCACCCCGGTATATGACTACGTTACCTATATTCTATAACACAATCACAACAAACCACGTTTTCCCAGTAAAAAATGAGATTATGGGCATTAATATATTTCACGTATAGGTAAAAGAGTCTTGTTTCAATCTGCAACTGGTAGTTACGACACATGGAACAAAATCCGTCTTTTAGCCGCATTCAACCCACGGGCCATAAATTACATCTCCAAGGGGCGTATTATGAGTAGGTATTCTGCTGCACTGCTGAAAGAACAGAGCCGAATGTGCGGTTTGTGAGATTTGAGGTTGTCAAGGCGCTGGAAGTTTGGCTTTTCAAGTTCAGAAATTTGACGCCGTGTGCTTTGTTAGGTAGGCCCAAGTAGGTAGCAGCGTCCCTAGTTTCGGCATGAAGGAAGAAGTTGGAGGTGGCACGTTCATGACAAACTTTAGTGCCTTTGTACCTAGTTATGTGCCAGGAGACCGTAAACTTAAAGATGTAAAATTATTTACAACATTCAAATAAGACGCGAAGCCTTACATAGGAACAATGACATTATTATTTAAATAATTATTTTAATTCAATGTATTTTAGTGACTCACATTAATTTTAGATTTATTATTGTCGATTTTTAAATCTCTACCTTTACCCACATTAAAATTCTCATTTATGATCGAAAACCAAATAACACAACCGTACATGTAAATTTCTCATTTTATTACCCTATATTTTATTTGCACCACTGTGCGACGTTGAAAGTCTGTGACCATTGACTCGTGGTTTCACTATAATTCACAGAACAAATGAGAGTTACAGAAAGAGATATACTTTTATGTCATAAGCTTCAGGAAAACATGACTAGGATATTTTGAGGTTAACGCAGCGGAGATGCCTTGTCAATGGTGTTAATCGATGTTTCGAGGGAACCTAATGCCTCTTCAAGGGCTAGGCATTCCTAGGATATGAAGGCAGTGCGATTCCTCGAAACTTTCGTCATAACTCACCTAAAGAAACTGCGTCACATCCCTCAAGGTCCAAATCCTCATTTTAGACACACATTTTCGTTCCTACAGAAGAAACGAAAGCAAGCAGTAAACTTCCCTCTATAAATATAATTACACGGAACCTGTGTTAAGGTATAATTCAGTATAATAAACACTGCAATAGCATGTAGTGATAAATGTATCGGTACGTTCATAATGAAGAAAGATAAGGGAATGGGCCATATGGCGCCACGAATTCGTAATTTGGTCCTAAATGGGGGTAAATTGTCTGCTTTACGTCCCGGCTACTTTATGTGTCTCGATATTCTTTGGACGGGAAGTTTAGCAGTTCTGAACGTCCTATGTTTCGGATGAAAATCGAATCCCGTGCGGTGATTCTTCACTCTATCGGCAAAAACATTCCGACTTCCACAGTATTGTGATAGATATGGTTTTTACACTATCCGCGTGCTGTGCCTAAATTTTAATTCGTAGAAAAAGGAATTTTTTTCTTTTTTATTCTATACGATAAAACATTGGAACTCTTCACATTGTATCCTTTATATTATCTTTTTGTTCACATCAACTTTCATCACAAAACGATTGTCCAAATCCCGTCCCTACGAGTACCCATTCCTTCCTTTGAGGTCCTATACATCTTTGTGTATTGATTCAGTCACTGTATGAGGCTAAACCTTGTTATTATACAGCTCATGCAAGAAGCCGGTCGGCAGATAAGAGAGGACGAAGCTATTGAACGCCCCAGACCACAACGAAGGCGGTGATGAGTGACTGGGCAAAATCATTTATTAGTCCAATACAAATGTATTACATTCTGTTCCCATAACAACTGACAGCTGTACACAAATCTGTTCACACCTACAAGATTCTCCACTATTTCATTCACTTTTTTAAATCTTTAGCTTCTTATGAACCTGCATAAAGTCTGAAATATTATTAAATAGCTTATTAAATTATATCAGATGTGGAGGATGTCTTATAAATTATCCATAGAGTAACTGATCATGGTGTTGATCCAAACTTAACCAATGTACCTATTTATGAAATAGGTATATTTAAAACAACTGTTGTCACAGAGATGACACCTCTTATATGACCCATATTAACTAGCGCAAAGATAGAGGAACCGTAGTCTTTGTTTTGTTGTAGAAGTTAAAGTACTTGAAAAACAAGCGTTGTAAAACTGAAGTCCTCGTTTTTATGTTAAAAACGAATTAACGTAACCAGAAAAAGTTCGCTAGGTTTATTCCTGTGGAAAATTCGACGTGTCCATCTAGAATACGGTCATGGACTAGCAGAAAAATGTATTCTTTCCGTTGAAGGTATGACCCTAATCCTGTGAACAATAGCAGATAAGTTCTATGATTCTGCACTTCTTCGTGCCTTATTTAAAAGTATTCTGCTTTCGTGAGTTAGCAGAAACAAAGCTATTAAGCAAAAATTGTAAAAACGTATTTTAGTATCTCCTGGCCCAAAATAAATACGTCTCAAGAAAATCTGTACATTGGCTTCGAATAATAAAACATAGCACGCTTTCTTTGCAGTGACGCATGTTTCAAGCTTAATCGGAAAGTATCCGGCGTGAACTGCAGCCGGAACCCTGCCGTCACGTCTTTATTCACGGATCTCCTCCATCCTGCGACATACTGCCTTGCCTTTCGGTATTATTCCTAATTTCTAGATGACTGATTCTAGATCAGGTGCAGAGGAATGTTTTATTATTTTCGGCAATTAATGTATGTGGATTTAAGCCGCCCTGATTTATGGCTAGTAAGTTGAGAGACCACGATTTTAATAATATACAAATTTTACAAAAAAAATCACTTCGTCGCAAACGAGAAAAACTTAATGTCACAGAGTGCTATCTTTCCCTAATCATTAAAAGTAGCTAAATTTCTCAAGACACTGTCAGTCATTTATCGAATCCAAAGAATCGTCGCCGCTTGTAAAAGGAAGGGCAGTAATTTAAATAATATATATAACGTAATCAAAGAAGAAACTATTAATGTATAAATATAGAACGTACTTGGAAGTAGAGTGAAAATGACTGTGGCACACTGTTGTTAAGTAAAACATAATTAAATTAAACATAATTTTATTCGTGGTTTTGTTACAAGGGAGAGAATTTGAATAACATGGTTGAATGTAGGGATTAAGAAACTGAGTGTGGCCTGGGGAGGACGGAGATGTTAATGTGTCCACTACGCGCGAGAGAAGGATTCTAAGCTAGAGCACTAAAATGTTCAGAAATGAAGAAAAAATTGAAAAGAGAATTTTGTGTGTCATAAATGGTGGAGTGTAAATGGCAGAGTTCAAAATAACCATTTTCATTCTAATGTAATTTAATGTTGAATAAGGTATTTATAAGATAAGCCGTCAGTGTAGGCTGTTTGGGACTATAAATGGAAAGGGACTGAAAAGTGCAGTAGCAATTGTACTGCTAGTAAGAGTACTGTTAGCAGTAACGTACTGATAATGACTGCACACTTGCAGTTGACCTTCGCAGTTATTTGCGCTGGGGAAAGACGAACTTGCTTTGCTTTTGGCCAGCAGCCAAAGTATTCCAGTTAAAAAATATATTTGGCTAAGGTGAAGTCGTGTTTTTCGCGTGTGAGATAATACAGTTTTTTTGTAGTGTTCTGTGTGGTTAGAGCTCTACACAAATTTGACTTGAGGTTTGTTATAAACGAAACACCTAACAAATGGCAACGCAGTTCTTGGCAGAAACTATATTCTGTTCCCAGCCGTCGTCGCTAGTGTTAGGGGGCTGTACCTGCATTCTGCAGGTCATCTGAGTGCTCTTGCATAGAGTAGAGTAACTGCTTGGATGGAACAGAAGATTATATGGTTGTAGGCCTGTATGTAAATAGCTTGTATTTCCCAACTACAAAAAATAGTCACTGATATTCAAGTAATAGCTAAAAACAAGGCAAATTCTGTGCGGGCACGAAGGTATGTAATGTACTGAATCGATTCAGTAAACGTGTTACTGATAGTACAAATTCGCCACTGCCATTCTGAAGAACGTATTCTTTAGCTGCATCCTGACGACAATCCATGTCATGAAGACGAGGGACTCATTTGAATGGAAATCTTCGTCTTGCCATAAGGGAAGGGCATTTTGACTAAATGCCAGTTTCGTCTCCGTCCCTTCTGTCACATTCTCGAAATGGACCACTTCACTTCCAAGCACATTTCAAGCCCTTGTTATTTACTGTGAATAACTAGGAGGAATTGTGTTAAGGACCGACCGGCTGACAGATTTAGTAGTTAACTCCAAGGTGAAGAGATATTATTGAGGAGCCGACTGTAACTCAACTTGTCAGAAAATCACCGCTCTTTGTTGAGGTTGGATCTTCATCACCATGTTCAGAGGGTCTAACCACTGGACCCCATCCAGAGCCAAACGTCTCCAATCCATGGGCAGAATAATCAAACTTACACAATTCATAAGATGGATGTTTGTAAACTGTGAAAAGAAGAACGAGTTCTGGTGCACAGATAGTCTGCGGAGAACTTAAAAATTCCAATAGAATGTTGTGAATGTATGTATATACATACTATATCTATTTACCTATTTTTATGTGTGTAGACAATGTAACTGTCACACACACATACACACATGCACATACACACAAACATACACACACATACGCACACACGCACATACACACATGCATACACACATACACACACATAAACACATACCACACACACATACACACACATACACACACACACACATACATACACACACACATACACACACACAAACACACACATACACACACACCGCACACACACACACACCACACACACACATACACACACACAACACACACCACACACACACACCACACCACACACACACACACACACACACATACACACACACACAACACACACACACACATCTGTCAGCATTAAAACAACTACATAGCATGCAGATGATATGATGTAACCGGATATTCATTCACAGAATCCGTTCAAAATGCCCGTTTTTCCACTAAAATGTGTTGAAGTAATTCAAGCCTATTGTGCATAGCCGGACAGCACAGAATGTCACACTGGCAACAAAGAAGGATAGGACTGCTATAGTTTGATGTCCTCGTTTAAACAGAATACTATGACGAAGGAGATGAGGGAAGTAGGAGATTGACAGACGAAAATACTGACGTATACACACGCCAGACAAGAAGAAGGAATGGGCGTTACAGTTCCAGAGGTTTCGCTTAGTGTTCAGCGGATTTTTTTTTATTCAGCCCTACTTTCCGACCTCGATTTGCCTTCTTTTCTGTTCTGTTCCTACATATCACCCTTGGCTATCTTCCTCCCCTTCCAAACATTGGACCCACATACAACCTTACCCCTCACGAGAACGTCTTCTTCACCTTAAGGGGAGGTTGAGTTCTTACTTGCTGCTTCTTCTGAGGTCGTCTGCTTGATGACACGAATTTTTCATCTTCTCTTGCTTTCTATCTTTTTCCCCTCCGCTTCGCTACTTGCTTAGGTCTGTCAGCAGAAGTTGGAAATGAAGAAGAGAATTTGAGAAGAAAAAGAAGTAACGCTGAAAATGTGCTATAGTCTTCTGTACAGTTGGGCGTATTTCGTTTTTCCTTTTCAATGCAAGGCGGGAAGAAGTGCTGATCTAATGCTATACTGCAAGTTAAATGACAGTTACAGTATGGTGAGTAATGGTAAATCGAGCCTGAATTTTATCGCATACCACTGGCAACTGGATCACTGAGTTCCGTGGAATCACTGCTGAACACGGAAATAAAAGAGTTATTCTTTTTATTTAAGAGAAAAAATTAATATTTAAATCACAAGCCGTTAAGTTCACAATGAATGCATACCGAAAGAAACAAGCAGGAAAAATGCGTACTTTATTGGGCTGTAACAATGAAGAGGCTTCATTATGACACAGACATTATGCATAATCAGCCGACACTCGCGTTTTTGTTTCGTATCTGTCTTATCTTTTCTTTGTTGATATAAGCCTGTAGGTCTTAGAGTCAATTTTTATTTTATTTGTCACATGCTGTACCGTTATTATTGCGGAACATTCAAATAAAATATGTTTAATCAAAATTATATGGTTCTTGTTGTGGTTTGCTTAGAAGTATATTTTCCGTCTTCTGAAATAGAATCATCTTCTACGCCATAATATTAGCTGCTGTGTAGTTCTTTCAATAAAGCATAAATCGACAGACATTTAAAGAGATCCTCTGCGAAAAACTAGTTCTTATGTGTTTGTGTTTGTGAGCACGAATGTAGTGATTTGCATAATTTCAATGACGAGAAATATATTTATTTTTCGGGGTGTTATTTCTATAAAACAACCAACAACGGAACAGAACAGAGTGGAAGATTTGGGCTGTTGAAATAAATACGTAGATTGAGCAGTTAGCTAATAATCCACGTGTCCAAGTAAGGGATCAAGTGAAGAAGAGCAAAGATGCCTGTCTGTCCGTCCGTCCGTCCGTCTGTCTGTCTCTATCTGTCTGTCCGTCTTTCTGTCTGTCTGTCTGTCCGCCCGTCCGTCTGTCCGTCCGTCCATCCGCTTGCCTGCCTGCCTGCCTAGAATGGTCCTAGAATTAACTCGCAAGTAAAGTCACTAAGCTACGAGATCTCGCTGTTGCAATTGCCTCATTTATTATTCGAAACCCATACATAAATTTGAACTAAATCCTTAACCAAGTAAAGCATTAAGAAAATTTTCCTTACGAAGCTCTGCTGTTTGAAGATTTACTTGTTATAACCGGTAATATACCATGACAAGAATGGTGATTGAGAACAGAAAGTATGTTTAGTTGTTTTCCTTTGTTCCATTTCTACCTGCTCGTTTTTCTCCCTTATCCATCATTTGTCTCTTCCTGAGCAGCCTAGAATCATTAACCCCCTTTCAGTCCCTCCCCTTGCAGTAGACTGTTTCTTGTAACATCCTGGCATTCCCGTGGTTTTCTCTGAGGAACTGCTGCCGTCATTAGGCCCCAACTGTATGGTGGCATTCGTGCTATGCTGCGTCTTCTTTCTGTCCGTAAGAATCTGCATGAATCCGGTATTCCGATCTGCAGGGCTTTACTGATTCCTGGCACGCGTACCATAGAAACAAAATCGATTTTCTATGGCTCGGAAACATAGAAATTAAATTACAAAGAACCTAGCGAATTGGTTCGAGCCGTAAACCCACTGATTTGTATTCGGACTGTGGCTGTTTCGAATCTAGGCTAGTACACCGGCTTTTCTGACTGAGGAATATTGTGGTTATACTTAGTTTGTGACAGTGTCGGACATGCATAACAAATGAAGTATTATAGATATTATCCATTATTTTAATTGCTCGATTCTTCTTTACGCAAATTTTTAACACCAGGTCAGTGCATTTTATTTCGCTTCTTCCTAAAATGCTTGTGCAAAAAGCTGTGCTATCATGTACAAACCATGCAACATGGTTTCTTTCTGACAAGCTGATAGTTGCTCTGCTTGTACAATTTCTAATTATTTATTGAACCTGTTAAAAAACGCGACTTTTGTACACTTTTAGAGCCAGTTTAATTGAATTAACGTCTTCATAAATTATTTCTTTAAAGTCCACTTTAATATTATTTTTCAAACAAAACCCAAGTCTGTCAAATCATTTATTTTCTTCACATTTTACTATTACAATTTTGTATATATTTCTTCTCTGTAACCCATAAAATCCCCTTTTATTTTATAAATTTAATAACATTAGTGTATGTTCAGAGGACGTAATACTACTGATGTATGACAAAGAAATAACCCGAGATGTCATATTTGTGTCGTGACTACATTACGAGGTGAAAACCCCAAGGAATCATTTTTAGAATTTCCAATGGAAGCAAGAGAGTTTCCTCTTCTTTAAAACGTGCGTGCACCAAACCTTACATTCAAATGAGAGAGGAGACAATTTTTGCGGGACTAAAACGGCCGGCTCTTGAAGATGACCGTAAACTTCCATCTAGTTGCAAGGTTTAGGATAAGTGAGATGTATGTCTTCTCTTTTACTCGACTTTAACTTCATCCGATATAGTTAGGCACTACTTAATTTTGTAACATTTTATCCTGTCTTACTCCATTGTCCTATGTTCAAAATTCTTCTCAGCACTTTTTTTTAAACACATCCAGTCCTCATAAGGCCTTCTTAGTCCCATGATGTACTGCAAATTATATTATCTATTTCACAATCAAAATAACAATTCCAACCCTTGAAGTTACTTGGATGAAATCTCACACCACAAAAAAAACAACAGTTAGAATAATGCTTTATGTATTTGAATTATTATGGCTTTGACGTGAGAATGGAAGATACAATATTTAAGCTATATTTTAGCGCTTGCTTTTCATAAATTAATTTTGGAGACACTAAATTATCAGTCTGTTATCAGGTCAACAGTATTAATCATACGATCTAACGTGTGTACTGTCTGCGACCACTGACAATCTGACAACGTGGGTTTATGCTCCACTGTAAGCAATGAAATATATTCAAATATATTCTGTGTTCCTTTTTTTGTGTAACTGGTGGGTTTAAGATTTGTCGATCTCCGATACAGGGACCTACCAAAAGTCTCGAAACTCTTCTCCATATCTGAAGCCAATTTTGAACTACATCTGGTCAAGGGTCTATTTCGTCAAGACCAAAGAGTTGTAAATGGTCTGGAGAAAAATGCCATACGATTTTGAACACAAGACATGTAACCAGGGGGTCTGTTCCTTTCACTGAGGCACGAGTGGAGGAGTTTCATGCACAACCACTTACTTTCACAGATTTGCATTTAAATTTGCATTTTCTATGCTGCAATAATAGTATTAACCGCTTATCCCGCCTGAAGCTTTCTTGGGGTTTTCTGCGTATACAGATTTTGAAATTATGAGACTGAATTTGAATGTGATACCTACTTTTGTTATAACTTTATCGACATGTGCATTCATGGCATCACTGGAAGATGTAAATCGTACTAAATTGACAATTCTTCGCTAAAAGAGCGTAGAAATGCTGTAGCATTTTGTTAATCATCCAATTACTTGCCTATTGACGATATTTAAAGCAAATAATTTCGTCTGTTTATGGACATTGACATCGACTTTCCGAATAGGAATTGTGCAACGTTGTGTTTTTCTTGCAGATTTGACCATCTACGCTGCATCCATTTATACAGTAAATGAATAGTGCATACCGTTTACAATGGCAGGGAATATTTGTGTTATGATCCTCGGTAAATTCTTGGTGTAGGGCTACACGAATGCACGTGTACCACCAAGTGTGATTCATTGGACATTTGGGTAGGATGTTAACAGACAGCTCATTTCCGCGAGTCTAGCAACGTAGCACGAAGGCATGAAATATGAGTAAGATAAGTTAAACTGTCTTGCTAACAATCAGCCTTCATTTAAAGAGCTTCCACTCCTACTGAAAGCCAACTCATGTAAACGTTTATATGTTTTGCTGATAGGTTTATTGTGCCATAGCTTAAATCACAATTTATTTATACGTGTATAACAACAAAAATTCTACCCGTCAGCCGGATTATGTGGCATGATCCGAATGGTATAGGAATAGTTCCGTGAATATTCCAAATGTGTAAGGATAATAATCTAAGTTTAATATTTGACTAGCACATTTTCTGTCACCAAGTTTGCAAAATAAAAGCGAAAAATTTTCTTGTCATCACAGTTGACATTACCATATCTAATTCAGTATGTATCAGATGAATATTGAAAAAGTCAGCCTATGCAACGTATCCCTTGTATATGACTCACTTGTCTCCCATTTTGTGTTTATCTTTACCTTTCTAGTGGTGTCTAGATTCTATCTTCTTCCTGATCTCACCCTTTTCTTTGACTTTCCTGACAGAAGAGCTGCTTTTTGTAACAAGCGTACAGTTGTCCCTATTTACAGTCATGCATTTATGTCGAATACTGGAGTTACAGCTCCACACATTCTTAACCTCGATATTATATGGATGGCGGTATGTGGTCACCTCCATTCTGCATCCGCTTTACCCCAGGGAGAGATCCCGCCCCTCGTCTCCGTTGCATGGTAGGCGTGGTGGACTTCACAATCTGTGCGCTTTGAAGAAGAGAAAATCTTATTGCTGCTGCCGGGAATCGATACAAAATTTCTTCATCACATACCTTATGCCAAATTTACCATAGCGATTATTCCACCTCGACGTAGCTGCTTTTGTATGATATATCAATAGTTCGGCCTGCCTTCTTCACATTTACTTTGCACTCGCCGTCATCCTTCAGCAGCTGCAAGATTTCCTTTCTTGAGGTCCAAGTTCTTGTATATCCTGAGCCACATGTCTGGTTCTTGAAACTAATGGATGCAGTGATGGCCAGTGGAATATGGTGCTGCCGTTCTTCAGCGTGACTTGAAGCTTCCTCCATACCACGCTGGTGTGATGATTACCTTGCGCTATTGCTAATTCTGTGAATCTGGAATGGAGGACATTCTCTTTTGTGGAGATGTTTGGGTTAATAGGTCTCACTTCAAGTAACTAGGTTTTATTGCAGGCTCTGTCGTAGAACACATTTGATCAGCTCCATCAGACAACTTGGAAAACTGACTAAAGCTCCATAACACACTTGTAATTTATCTAAGTATTTAACCAACTTGATGCCCAAAATTTGTTTCACAATAAGTTTTTATTTCATGCCTCTACGTGTTTCGAGCACATGTGCTCGAAACATGTAGAGGCATGAAATAAAAACTTATTGTGTAACAAATTTTGTGCATCAAGTTGGTTAAATACTGAGATAAATATACTGAGATGCACGGTCAGCAAAACGTCAAAACATTTATCATTATTTATTGATTCCCCCGGCTTATTTTGTTCAGTGCGAGTAGGAAAATTTATCATATAAATGCAGTCTTCGCTTCCTAACTTTACTTTTTATAGACGTAACGGAGTGGGATGGTTATTAAACAACACAGGATGATTGCAATCAGCGCCTAATTTCTGCTGAAAGAGATGAACTTGCTCTACAAACGTGGAAGGAGTAATGCATTATGATAGAGAATACAGCTCATGTTAGTTGCGAACTCAGCTGAAAATCTGAAGGTTGCAGCCAAATTAAAAAAAAAAAAATAGGAAAATTTAAACCATGCGCACTCGTTATGTTTCAATTGCAGCACCGGCCCTGTCTTATCTGCGAAAATGTTTCTCTTTATAATCACAAATTTACGAAAATGGGTTTTTTAACAAACCATTCTAATTCATGTTAAAAATTAAATGTCGAGGAATTTGTATTTATTCCACAAATCTCTCAAATTTTGAAGGACTAGATTGAATAAGTGGAAGTGGCTCTTAGTGAATGGCGTAGAAAGCAGTATTTCTTCAGTGACGGAATATTTTAATCATTGCCGAGACGGATCAAGAGCATCGGTGTGCTCGGGAATTATGTTGAAAAACAATGATGATTAAATGGACAAATAAAATATTTAAAAGTTGTAATAGCTGATCGTTTTATTCTTATGGCGTCGGTAACCTTTCTTACTGAACGACCCTTGTGTTAATTCGTGAGGAATTAGATACAAATGTTTGCCTTTCATATCTTGTCTCATAACAGTCATCTAAACAATTTGTTAGGGAGAGAAGAGAGTAAAAAGACGTTGAGCTAAAGGCAACAGACAGTCCGAAGCAAGCAAAGAAAAATGACCTGGAGAGAGTTTGTTCATTTGGGGCTGGTAAATATCTGAGATTCTAAACAGTACAGTTTTGATTTTTTTGTTTTCTAAAATTATCTTAAAAGTTGAGGCCTTAACCCCTCAGTCTATATCATTAAAAATTCGAAATTTAAGCCATTCTCTTCATCTTCTATATCCTATATGCCTGATACTGGAGAACTTTGTTTTGTTACCGCTTGTTATATTACAAATGGGCATTCGGCAATGACAAATTTTGATTCATCGACGTGTTGTGTGATGTTTCTAAACAAAATCTGGTACCTGTTGAAACCTAGCGCTCTTCATTATAGACAGAGATCGCTTACAGATGAACAAGCAAAAAGTGTTCATCAGGGAACGCGGTTCATATTTCAACATAAGTCTCACCCGACACTTATTACCTTGAGATTGAATGGGGCAGCATTTCCCGGGAACACTAGTTCCAGTGATTTGCTAATCGCTTGAATAATCGGAAATTTTAACTCCATAGATTTCCCTGATTGTATATTTAAGTACCAATTAATTAACACTACCAAAGCTGCATTTTGCGCATAAAATACTCTTTCGCCGTCTTTATATAACTCAAGATAAAGGGCGATTGTTTGCCTAAAATTATTAAACAGCCTAGTGTATTCCCTGAAACCCAGGAACACAATTGTAGGTGCGTTCGCTAAATGACGAAAAACGACTGCGAGGTTCGGCATATCTGATCCTCTGTCCGTCTGTGTGTCCACATGGAACAACTCGGTTGCCATCGGACAGATTTTCACGAAATTTGATTATTTTTTCTAAAATCTGTCGAGAAGATTCAAGTTTCATTAAAATCCGCCAAGAATAACAGTTAATTTACATGAATACCAATATGAAGTTTGATCATATATCGCTCAGTTCTTCGTAGAATGAGAATGTTTCAAATGTTTTAGAGAAAATCAAAATAATCGTTTTATGCACAATAACATATTTCTTAAAGCTGTGTTCTTTGTGAGATAATGTGGAAAAATACGATAGAACCAGACAAGCCACAGATGCCAATATAATGGACGCATGCGCGTTGCATTCTGGATAATTAAGGCTACAAGCACACACTCAGAAAATATAATACTTCTTGCTTTTCCACAGCAGCAGTGGTTTTACGAACTCCCTCCAATGGCATTTTACAAGTATACTGCCTGCCTTCTTATATAATTTAGATTTTTTTTCTGAAAGTGAAGTCGGTACAGAGTATTAGGTGAGTCGAGTATGTTAGGAGCTGTACAGTCGCATAAACTAGTTTCGATTTCCTACAAAGATCATGGGTTTTTCTCTAATAATGCAGAATTAACTCAATTTGTCTCGCACTTAATGTGTATTTTGGCCACTTTCTCCAGGTTTAAAGCGGCCATGGGGTGAATCTGACCGCTTACCTTCTTCTAATGTCGAGGTTAATAATTATTGGAGCTTTTCCTCCACTCATCACGCATGCCCACATGGTACGCACAGGCACCTTTCACGGCCTCTTCTTACGACTCTGCAGCCAACAAAATCCGATTCGTTAATTGTACCAGAGGAGATGTTCCACGTCATTGATAATCTATATTGCCTCTGCTGCACTGCTCTTACCTTCAAAAAGGGTAATGAAAAGCACCTCGCCTCGATGCAAAATGGAATGTGGACTTACTAATTACTTCAAGGAATGTACGAAGTTTTTTTCTTGTAAATAATACCAATAGCCTTGGCAAAAATAATGTCGGGGAAAAGGAGTGCGAATTGTCTCAGTTTTCAATACACGAAGGTAATCTAGAATGAAATGAAATAAAAATAATGTTGGCTTATATACAAACGTGTTGTAATCACGTTCATAATAAATCAACAACAATAATAATAATAATAATAATAACTCCTTCGTAAATTGGTAGCTTTTTTTCAATTCGGATATATTGGCCGCAGACAGGATGAGGGAGAATGAACGTGACGGATGGACATACAAGTATAAATAATTTTCATCTGTACTGTCTAAAAATTGTGAGCCACAGTGCTTTGAGGATAACACGATTTAATGCGATTTGGTGCCACACTACCGACTCAATGAAACACAGCTTTACACAAATCGCATGGAACCTGCAGTGAAGGTCGGAAGCAGGAGACGGGGTTTGTAACCTGTAGGTGTTTGATTATGCGCCGCACTACGCTTCTGTCATCTTTTCTCCCCTTCCCTCAAATTCCACAGTAATTTCTTGTCTTTGCAGAGTTTCAAGGTTATGAGAACTGAAATTCTCTTCACGGATTTGCTCAACATTCAAAATGTCTGAGAATGTCAAGCCTTTTCGACTGGTAAACAGACAGCTACATTCCGAAGTAACGTGATGTCCGTATCGTCAGTGTCCGGCAGCTCAAGAAGACTCTTCGGAAACTCAATTAATATAAGCATAGAATGTGTGGGGAGCATAATACACACTCTTAAGGAATTCTAATTTGAAGCAAGAATTGTATTCTACACTTTCAGTATAAAGTTTCATAAGAACTCAGCTGGTAAATATGGCAAAGATGAAAGATTAGAGAACACGGTTATGCAGACACGCGCTTAAGTCTTGTCGAACTGTTTGCCATGAAGAAGGTATAACAATGCTACGAAAACTTGGTAGCAGAATACCACTCTACTAACAAATAATCAAACCTTATGTTCATATATTTCTTTGTTTTATGACAAATCTTGTTGAATATTCCATATATACATTCTCATTTTGTTAATTTATCATGCCTTAATTTCGCTGTGATTAAAATAAACATGCTGCTTTGTCTCCAATTTAGTCGATACTTGCGAAGAGAAAAATTCCATGTCAACGGTAAACAGTCACCAGTTTATAGGAGTAGCGTAGTGCCTCCTTTTTCAAAGTAAATTAATTCAACAATAATCGACAACTTGATCTTGAAGATCGAAGATATAATCCCTCTTGTAAACCTCATTAACAAGGTGCAACACTTCAGAAGACCCGAATATTCGTCTACATAACACAACGAAAATGTTTGTTTACTCTGCTGTCAGTTCAGCAGGTTTCATCTCGGCACTTTGCCTTATCTCCTTCTTAACCTTACTTTAACAAAATCTGGGAAGCTAAACGTGTGATGTCTTGCCGTAACGTTACAAAAGCTTCGCTCTCTGCACTCACACAGACTGGAAATCGTAATACGAGGTTGTGTAACTAAATAATCTGACTGATTATGTAAACTGAGTACATTGTACTGACGTGTCGTGAGTCTTGTAACCTTCACGGTAAACACTTTCTTACTTTATGCGCTTCAAGCTTGCTTCCATGGCTGGAAACGTTGCTGGAATTAATCTTCGGAAAGCCCTTTCAATGCTGTTGTCGCTAAATCCTAGAGCTCTTATTGAGAAAGGAAGTCAAATAATATGTCACCTTTTATGGAAATCGAAGGGAAACGTTCAAGGGGTTTTTAAAATTTTGTTCTTTTGGGATGAGCAACAAACATGCTGGCGTAATAACAAAGTACACTACGGAAGAATATTTTGTACCTTGAAAATGGAGGCAGTAGATTTTCTCGAAATGTTTCTGTTTCTAAATGAATTTCTTCACTACCCATAAGACGGATTTAATATTCTCCACAAAAATAACATAAACGACTTTTAAAATTTTGCAGTTTTAAGAAAGGTAAATTCGTAATCGAAAACACCAGACAGAGAAAGAATGGAAAATGCATCATCGCTAGAAATCGATTTACCTGCATGTAAAGTAGTAATGTCTTCATTAGAAGTTCAGAAAACGTGACTATTTTAGACAATGCCAACTACTCTGTTGTTTAAACAACTGGTATTAATGTGTATCAAACTTTATTTCTTTTCCAACAATTGAGACTAGCTGAGACTAGCTTACTGAAGTGGCTCTGCTGAGTTCAAACACTTGTACTTGTTGAAGGAAATAGGTTTAGTTCTCGAAACATTTCTTTGGAAAGAAAATATGAGGTGTTGGTTGTTTCCAGTATAATAATACGATTTTTTAACACATCTTGAGAGAAAAATTCCGACAGTGACTATTAATCTACCTGACTGGCCACAAATGTGGCCACCCTGTCTTAGCTTGTTTCCAGACCGCATCTGTGCCCTTGAATCTATGACACTATTTATCTCAATCCATTAAGTACATACAGGACACTTTCTATGTACGAAGGGGTGCTGATAAGTCCTTAGCCCGACCAAGAAGGAAACAAGCTACAGCGACCAAACTCGGGATTTATTCAATATACTCCCCACGAAGCTCAGTACACTTCTTAGCCCGTAGCTCTAACTTTTGCAAGCCACTCAAAAAAATCAGAAATTTGTCCGTCCAACCAGGTCTCCGCGGCAGCAATGACCTCCGCGTCGGACGAAAAATGGCGACCTTTCAATTGTTTTTTCAGTCCAGGGAACAGGCGGTAGTTCGACGGGGCCAGATCCGGAGAATAGGGTGGGTTTTCAAGACACTGGAAGCCCGGGTAGGCCAGTTTCTTCTGGGTTGTAAGTGCCCGGTGAGCCGGGGCATTGTCGTGCAAGAACAAGACCTCTTTGGTGAACTTCCCGCGACGTTTTTCCTTCAAGATCTCCTTCAATTGCACCAGCAGAAATGAGTAATATTCCGCGCTGATAGTTTGGCCCGTTGGAAGATAATCAATAAGGAAGAAGTCGTCTTGATTCCAGAAAATCGAGGTGAGAATATTTCCAGAGGATTTTTTCCTTGGAATATTATGGGGCGGGGTGAGCCGCTATGCCGCCACTCCAGTGACTGTTGCTTTGTCTCCAGGTCATAGTGATATAACCAGGTTTCGTCTATGGTCATCAGTCGCGACAGAAAATCATTTGGATCGCGTCGAAAAAATTCCAAATGGTGCTCAGACGACTGGCACCGGTGACATTTTTGGTTCGCGTTCAGGCATTTCGGCACCAACTTCGCGGAGAGCTTCCGCGTGTCCAAATTTTCATGAATGATGGACTCAAACCGCTCACGTGAGACGCCCAGTTGCTGAGCTATTGATTTAGCCGAAATCCGGCGGTCTTCCAAGATTAGCTCGTGAATTTGATCAATAATCTCCAGGGTGGTCACTGTTTTGGGTCGTCCAGGACGAGGCGCATCACAGGTGGAAAAATCA
>Ga0123353_10005230_pt1 | contig 16970 bp, 18 predicted proteins | sample TergutLab28metaG_3_FD_92763 | JGI IMG/M metagenome (GOLD analysis project Ga0123353, IMG submission 92763) | Labiotermes labralis P3 segment gut microbial communities from Petit-Saut dam, French Guiana - Lab288 P3 | ecosystem: Host-associated > Arthropoda: Insects > Digestive system > Gut ...
AGTTTTTTTCAAGTGGTATTATATAAAGTTACTTATAATTTACACCATAGTTTATTTTTGTTAATATCGTACACTGTTCTATCTTCTATTTTCAACAAATTGTACAAATTTTCCCAACGCTGCGGCATGTCGTCCTCATATAAGTGCGGAATGAATCCCATTGAGAGGTATAACGAAACTGCCGGCACACGGAAATCGTCGGTTGCGAGGCTAATTTCGCTCACGCCTGCGGAATATAAATATTCGCAAGCCGCCGTGCAAACGAGCCGCCCCAGTCCTTTGCCTTTGTATTCCGCTTTGACCGCGACCATATGTAACCTGCCGTTTGCGCCACCGTCAACAATCTGTCCCGTCGCCGTACCGACCGGCGTATCTCCGTCGCAGACATAGAATATCGCCTCCGGTTTGACTGTAGGATCGCCCAACATCCGTTCGATGAATTGTTCCCGCGTCCAGCGACCGCGCGTCAATTCCTCGCTGACTTCTATCCATGCGTCAATAAGCGATTCATCATGCGAAACGATTTTGTAACCAGGTATGTCGCATTGTTGCAACGGTACTTTCGGGCGTATCATTTTTAATTGTCCCATTATTTCTTTACTCCTTTGATGTATTCCAACACCGATGGCGGCACAAGTTTTGAGATGTCCGCTCCGTGCTTCAGAAATTCCCGCACGACCGACGAGCTCACGTGCTGATATTCCGGTTTAGAGGGCATGAATAACGTTTCGATATTGTCGTAAACGCTGCGGTTGATTTCGGCGAGCATGTACTCGTAAGTGAAATCCGAAACGTTGCGCACGCCTTTGATTATGATGTTGATGCCGTTGCGATGCATGTATTCGGCTAACATGCCGTTGTGTGAATCAATTGAAACGTTTTTAATATGGGCACAAGCGATATCAACCATTTCGATTCTTTGCTTGTCCGTGAAAAAATTCTGCTTCTCGCTGTTGTTGAAAATGACGACGACGATCTCGTCAAACATCAGCGAAGCACGCCGGATCATGTCGTTGTGCCCGACTGTGATGGGGTCGAATGTCCCCGCTATTAACGCACGCATTTGTGTCAGCTCCTATCTAATAAAAAGTCCGGTACTCTGCACGGTTTTATATCTATTTCTTGCCATACATTCCCTGTAACATAAGGTTCGCTATTGAGCCATTCATTTATTAATATTTCTTTTGAAGGATAATCGACAATCATTATTGACCCAATCATATTATTTTCATCGTCAAGTATTGCCGCCGCATATAAGTGTTTGCGTTCTTTAATCAAATTTTTAACACCTTCAAGATGTTGTTCACGTACGTTTTTTCTGCGCATACTTGCTTCACTATCTTTTCCATCAAATGCTGTTATTAAAAAATGCATTAATTATCACTCCTTAATCATCGTATTTATTTCTTGATTCAATAAATTTCCATATTTGATAAATTAATAATACAACACCAATTATAATAATTACAATATTTTTTAAGAAAAATCCCAAAACAATTGCAGGACTACCTGATTTCGATAATGGTAATCTATATTTCATTTATACTATCCCCCACATTCCTTAACAAACTAATATGCTTTTTCCCGTACCTCGCGTGGCGCGCCAACTCCAACCCGCCGTAGACAACCGGCGTTTCCCTGTCGCTTTCGCACACGATTATACCGTTCTCCTCAATTATTCCCGCGTCGCAAATCCGCTTCAGCGCGTCGAACAGAATATCCGAACCATACGGCGGATCTAAAAAGATTATGTCAAATTTCTGCGCGTTTTTCACGCCGCGTATAAACAACTTATAATCGGTCGTCAAGACGTTGCACTTGTCGTAAAGTTTCGTCTTCTGCGCGTTGCGTTTGATAACGTCGGTCGCCGCCTTGTCAGCGTCAACTAACACCGCGTTCTGCGCACCTCTACTCAACGTTTCCAATCCAAGCTGACCCGAACCCGCGAACAAATCCAGTACGCGCCTGCCTTCGATTTCAAACTGTATCATGCTGAACACGGCTTCCTTCACCCGTTCATCGGTGGGTCGGGTCGCGTCGCCCGCAGGCGTTTCCAACTTCATTCCCCGCGCCGTACCTGTAATAATCCGCATCATTTTTTCTTCTCCGTTTTCGTTGATTTTTTGAATTTTTGGAATCCCCCTCCGGCTACGCCGGTTTCCCCCTTTAGCAAGGGGGACGAGATTAGGTTGCGTTCTTCCTTGCCCCCCTTGCTAAAGGGGGGATGTCAAAACACAAATTGCGTTTTGACAGGGGGGATTCCAAAGTGATTCATTTTTTAAAATATTCCAAAATCTCATTCGCGTTGCGCTCCGAAATTCCTCTGACTTCGAGCAATTCCTCTTTTTTCGCAGCTTTCAGATTCGCCATCGTTTTAAAATGTTTGAGCAGTTCCCGCGCTTTAGCCGCGCCGATCCCGTCGATTTTCTCTAATGCAGATTTCTTGACGTTTTTGCTCCGCGAGTTCGTCATTTTCGTGATCGTGAATCTATGTACTTCTTCCTGTATCTTATATATCAATTGAAACACCGCCTGTTCTCGCGCTATGCTGATTTCCTCATCTTCCGTCGTCAGTCCGCGCGTTTTGTGAAACTCGTCTTTCACCATTCCGAAAACCGGTATCGGCATTTGCAATTCTTCAAGCAAAGTTTTAATTGTGGAAACATGCCCCTTACCGCCGTCGAGCAGTATCAAATCCGGCAAAATCTCGCTGTGATTTTTTAACCTGCGCTCGATAATCTCGCGCATGGACGAGTAATCGTCCTGCTTATCCGTCGATGTGATTTTGTACGTCCGGTAATCACTCTTTTTAAGTTTCCCGTTTTCGGCGACAATCATACCCGCTGTGATGTTGTCACTGCCCATATTCGAAATGTCAAACGCCTCTATCCGTTCCGGTACAACTTCAAGAGAAAGTATAGACGCGAGCTTAACGAGCGTCTTGTTATCCTTCTCCGCTTCGGCTTTATAATGTTTCGCGTGCTGCGCGGCATTGTCGTAAACCATGCTGCACAACGCCTTCAATTCGCCGCGCTCAGGCGTTTTCAATTTAACTTTGTAACCTACGCGTTTATTTAAAAATTCAGAAAGTAAAATATCATCCTCTTCGCTCAATTCTATATTCAATAAAATAATCTTCGGTATATACTCGCGCTTGGTATACAAATAAATCAGAAAAGCGGAAATATTTTCGTCGTTTATGATTTGCTCCGCGGAAAAAACATGGTGTTCGCTGTCGATGACGCAGCCGTCGCGCACGTAGAATATCGTTATGCACGAACAAACATCGTCGGTATATAACGCGATAATATCCTGTTCGGTATCCGGAGAACCCACGACCTTTTGATTCGACCACAGCCGCTCAAGTGAATTTATTCGGTCACGGTATATCGCCGCGCTCTCAAACATTAAGTTTTCCGCCGCGTATTCCATATTCTCCTCAAGCGAAGTTTTAATTTCCGTATAACTCCCGCGCAGAAACGTTAAAACGTCTTTATACAATTCCTTATATTCCTTGCTCGAAACCTTCCCCGTGCAGGGTCCAACGCATTGATTCATCTGGTAAAATATACACGGGCGCGTCTTCTCTATATCCTTCGGGAATTCTCTGTCGCATGACGCGAGTTTAAACGCCTTCTGCGCCGTTTTAACAAGCGTATAAGCCGCACCTGCCGCGGAATACGGTCCGTAATATTTTGCGCCGTCCGCCAAACGCTTGCGCGTAACGCTGATTCTCGGGTACAATTCATTCATCGTGACCTTTATGTAAGGATAACTCTTGCCGTCTTTGAGCCTTATATTGAATTTCGGCATGTGAAGTTTGATGAGTTGATTCTCAAGCGTGAGCGCCTCCATATCCGAATCCGTCATCATGTAATCGAAATCAACGACGTTCTCAACCATCTTCTGCGTTTTCAAATCATGACGCGTATGATCCGAAAAGTACTGCGAAACCCTGTTCCGCAACGCCTTAGATTTTCCCACGTAAATAATATTGTCGTTTTTATCCTTCATAATATAAATTCCGGGCAAAAACGGCAATCCGGCGGCTTTTTCCTGTAAAATTTTCAATCTTATATTTTCCATATTAATTTCCCTGTAAAAACGAGCAGACAATTTCTGTTAAGTCATTGTCCGCTCTTTTTCCGATGAATTTTTTTCGTTGTGAATTTATTCACTAAATCCGGTATTGACAAGCTCACTCAACCCTTCAAGCGCTTCTTTTTCGTCCGGACCGTCCGCAAACAATGTCACAGTCATCCCCTTGACAATTCCGAGTGACAATACGCCGAGCAAACTTTTTGCGTTGACCCTCCTGTCTTCTTTTTCAACCCAAATTGAACTTTTATAAGAATTTGCTTTTTGAATAAAAAACGTGGCCGGTCTCGCATGAAGCCCTACATTATTTTGAATAGTAACGTTTTGAGAAGTCATAAAGCTATCGCTCCTAATAATTATTTATAATATTATATCAAATTTTTTTCGAAAAATCAAGAGTTTTTATATATTTTTTCTTTATGTGTTTATTTTTTTAATATCCGTAATCGTGATATACACTGTAATATTCTTGCTTTGCACTTCGAATGTCTTTCCGGGCGCTAAAAACTGAGTTCCGTTGAGCTTAAATCCGTCTTCTTTGATAATGCCTTTTGAAACTATAACCCCCCTCACGTCATACCGCCGATCGTCATATTTTTTTACATAATTATATTCGTTGTCAAGAACGAATACCTCTCTATTAGAAACTTCTTTGCTCAACAGTTTCCCGATTTCCAAACCGTTTTGCTTCCAGTAGAATATGTCGCCTTCTACCATAGCTTCTGTTGAACCGATCCTGACGCCGTTTATAAAAAACGATATTTCGACTTCATCTTTATTACTGCTTAACATTTTATTGTAAAGTTCATAACGCAAAGCGACGCCAATTATACATCCGATCACGACGATAATTATAAGAAAATCAATTATATTAAATCTGGCTTTAGTTTTCATAATTATTTTTTCACCTCTTTTATAGTTATACAATAACCCTGCTCAGTAAAATTAGGAACGCGCAAACTGACTAATGTGCCGACTGATATGTGATAACCGCCGATATTGTATAACCCGTCCTTCAGCGTTGCCTCCGCCTGTATCGTAACCGTCATGTCAAGATGTTCGGGATAAACAGCGTATATAATTTCGCCGCTGTTCAAGATTGTAGTCGTGTATATGCTGTCCTCGTATTTAACATCGACCACTTTGCCTATTGCCATTTGTTTTACAGAATCAACTACTTTATCGTCCCAGTTGACCTTTCCTCTGAATTCTTCCTTGATTTGCGTTATTGAAACCTGATATTCAATTGTTACCGTTTTAGGCCTGAAATTTTCGATATTGCCCGACATAAATATATAGGCGAGAATTCCCGCGGCGGTGAGGATAATTAGAATAAGTATGATATCAATAAAGTTGAATCTGAATTTAGTTTTAGTCGCCATTGCCTTTACTCCTTATTTCCAATCTTTTGTAGTTTGTATTTTCATATATCAAATCCGCAGAAGTATCATCTTCGTTACGCTCGGTCCATTCAAGCATCGCGCAGCGCCTTACGGCTATCGTCAATGCCACGACTAACCAAAATACGAAGAATACCCTGTAGTTGTACCATATATAATCAGTCATACCTTGAATCAATACGGAAACAATCCCGCAAAACCCCGCCGCCGACAACAATTTTGTTTCGGTATATTTTATATTATCACCTAACTTTTTATACAGCGAAAAATTATTTTGCATGTAAATAATCATTGCGGCAAGGAAAATTATAAGCCCGAAAATTCCGATCTCAACTATAATCTGCAAAAATAAATTATGGCTGTGCGGCGCGCTTTCGATTCCGGCAAGCGAATATTTCGGATAGACTACAGTAAAAGCTCCTTCACCTATTCCTATACCGCTGCTGAAATTGTCTTTGATCATTTCGATAACGGCGCGCCAGATATTCACACGGTACGATGTGGACGTATCCTGAATATTTCCAATGCTTAGGAAACGATCAATAATATTCTGAGGCAAAACAACCGGCAACAAAGGTAACGATATTAACCCTCCTAATAAAAGTATCATTGATTTGCGATGATATATCAATAAAAACAACAGCATACCTATCAAAAATCCAAGCCATGCGCCGCGCGACCATGTGAATATCAGACATAAACCTGAGACTCCGGTCATCATTAAGAATACTAATTTTTGGTTAATTTTTTTTGAGAAAAGAAATATAGCAATCATTAAAGGCAATATCATTATTAAATATTCCGCTAAAACGTTCGGGTTCTCAAACGTCGAAACGACCCGCCCGCGTATGTCTTCGAATAATTCTTCATCCTGCCAAGTTTGTTCGACCATTCCGAAAAAGTTTTCGTATATTCCGTATAAAGCGACTATGAACGCTGAAAACGTCAATGAAACTATACACCTTTTTACCCATTCGCTTGTGCGTATCAAATTTACTACGAGAAAATAACCCAGTATAAAACATGAATACAATAATGCCGGTCTGATGCTCGTCTCGCGCGAAACAGAAAAAATCCCGCCTAATATTGTCAAGAGCAAGAAGATAAAAATCGATACGTCGATTATTTCAAATTTTAATGTGCGTTTCCCGCGTATTAATTTCAAAAAATAACAAATCGTTACAAAAATAATAAGTCCTGCCAGAAACATTGTCGGCACGAACGGCACCACGAATATTACCGTAACTATACCAAATTCCGGTATCATTATAAATGTAAATATTCCTACAAGCGCGATAATACCTAACAATATATATTCAGGAGCGAGAAAGTAACTGGATAATCCCACAATCATTCCGAGCAGGAAAGCAATATTGTTGCGTATTATAACCGTGCCGCTTATTTGTATACTTTCTTTACGCGCGCCGAACACTTTAAACAGCAGAAAACTCATGATCCGGCTTTTGCACATCAAATCGCTGATTTTTACTTTTACAAACAACATCGGGAATGACGCAATCATTAAAAATATCCCAATAATTAAATTTAAAATATCCATTTCTTTGAGGTTGAACGCGTAAACGGATAAAAAATATATTATCGTCGTGTATAATCCGAAAGAAAATAAGAATATTCCGTAAACCGAAACCGAATATAACATCATCTTCCGAAGTTGTTTCATAATGAAATTTAAAATACTGCTATGCTCAAACCCTTTGATTACCCGGAATTTTAAAGGTTTTAAGTTAATCTTTTTTAATATATTAACTGTCAGAGAATTTTCAGCTGCTTCAACTTCGGAATCGTAAGAAGTAAATATACCGCCGAAAAAACTTTCCGAAAGTTTATCGTAAATCAAATCAATAAAATTAAAAATCGCATTGAGAAACAAACTTTCCCTGAACAATTCTTTTATTTTTTTCAAACGTTATTTTCCTCCTTTATTTTAACCCGTGTGATAAAAAGTCCGCCGAAATATATGGCTGCTCCTATAATAAAAATGACAACGCCAACGATGATGTTATTAATTTTTTCGCTTTCGTATGGATTGTTGCCGTAAAAATGATAAGCAAACAGCATGATTAAAAACGCCGCCGCGCTTGATATTGCAATTTTTACCATACTTATAATAAACTTATTCGTGAAGATACCTTTTATTTTGACGTGTAAAAAGATTATTAATATAACCGCCGTTATCGTTTGGGCAACAGCAACCGCTAAACCGATTGCACCGTTACCCAAATCGAATAGATATACGAAAATTGCAGATAACGATATGTTCCCAACGATACCGGAAATTGAAGCGATCATAGGGATTTTTGGCATGTTACAGGAATAGAATACCCTGTTTGATAATTCTATCACCGCGAACGCGGGCATTCCGTATGCCATCCACCGCAGCGATACCGTCGTCAGATACGCATCATTGCTTGTGAATTCTCCTCCGAGATATAGAACCGAGATTCCTTCGCCACCCAAAACATATACCGCGAACATTACCGGAATCATTATCATCAGCGACGTTATCAAGCCGGTTCGTATAATTGAAGCGAATTGTTCGGCATCACCGTTTACGTTCAAACGGGACAGTACTGGGAATATATAGTTTACTATACTGTGTACAAGTATGCCGGATATTATCAAAAATAAATTGTAAGAATATTCGAAAACAGTTATATTTCCTGTGTATGACGAAAAGTGCATACCGCTGAATAACATCATCGGCGAAAGCCATGAACCTACCATAATCGGCGGTATCATTTTAAACGTGCGCCGCAGAGCTTCGTTTTTAAAATCTAAAATAAATCTATATTTAAATCCGTTTCTCAATAACGGTATCAATAAAGTAATCAACTGAATGAACCATGAAGCTAAATATGCAAAAGCAAGCCCGTAAATATTATCGAAGCATAAAAGGTATATTATAACTCCGGCGTTGGATATCGCGCTGATGAACGCAGGAAGGATATATTTGCCTTTGGATTGCAGTATTCCTACTAATGTGTAAGCCGTTCCGGTGAACATTATCATCGGGAACATTATTCGAAGCATAGCAGCCGCCAATTCGATTGTATTTTCTTCAAGTCCGGAAACTAAAAATTTTATTATTGGGTCAGCAAAAATTATTCCGATGACGGTAAGTAATCCGGTAACCAATAAAATTATGTTGAAAAAGATACAAGCAAATTCACCGGCTTGCTTATCACCTTTGAAACTGTTGTACACCGGGATGAAACATCCCAAAACCGCCGCGCCCAACAACAAATCGAAAAACGTCAGAGGAAAATTTGACGCCGCCGTGATCGCATTCGCTACGTCGCCTGTGCCGAAATTCCGTGCGATTACAATTTGTCTGACCATGCCGAGCAGCTTCGCGACGACCGTTGCTCCCATCATCAATGCTACTGTTCTTACAGGTTTCATAATAAATCCGGGCGTTTCTTTCTCGTTAAATCCAAAGCCGCCTTGATCCTCCAAAGTTCAATTTTCGCGTGGTTGCCGTCACGTAACACGTCCGGCACAGCGCGTCCGTTGTAAACCGCGGGCTTGGTGTACTGCGGGTATTCCAACATCCCGCACGCGATGCTTTCTTTCTCGTGACATTCGGAATCCGTCAGCACACCGTCCACAAGACGCCCGACACAATCCACCAGCACGCACGCCGCCATTTCGCCGCCGGTCAAAATATAATCTCCGATGGAGATTTCCTCATCTATGATTTCTTCGATAATCCGATAATCGATACCTTCGTAATGCCCGCACAAGATTATTAATTGGTCATAATTGTTTTTGAGTTCCGCGGCTTTCTTTTGAGTTAAGACTTGTCCCTGCGGCGACATGTATATGGTTCGTGTGCGGTTTAGTTTATCAATTGCATAATAACAATCGCATACAGCGGGCGGGCTTATTATCATTCCCTTGCCGCCGCCGTATGGCGTGTCGTCAACGCGGCGGTGCTTATCCTTGGAATACCCGCGGATGTTGTGTGTTTTGATGTCAAGTATTCCGGCGAACTGCGCCCGTCCGATTACGCTTTCGCTTAAAACCGTGTTTACCATATCTGGGAATAACGTCATTATATCAAATCTCATTCAAACATTCCCTCTATCGGACGGATAAATATGCCCTTTTCCAAATCGATATTGATTACGAACTCTTTCACTACTGGAACATAGGCTAACGTTTTATCGGGTTTTTCGATTTCGTAAATGTCGTTCGCCGCGTGTTTGAGTATGTCTTTCAACACGCCGTAATGAACGCCGTTATCAGCGTCGATTATGTTCAATCCGATTAAATCCGTAATGAAATGACTGCCTTCAGCCAGCGGTATATCTGCGCGGTCGCAGTACAGAATTTTATCTTTGAGTTTTATCGCGTCCTCAAAAGAATCAACGCCGTCGAATTTTATCAGCAGCACGTTTTGATGGACTGCCGAATTGCTTACGCGCAATTCTTCACCGTTTTGCAGATAGAAAACTTTTATCCCCACGGCGATTTGCAATGAATCGCACCATGATTGGAATTTGACATATCCATTTAACGCGTGCGTGTTGACTATTTTTCCTGCTTCCAAATATTTTTTCATATATTTTACCATGCTTTGTTTGTATTTTTATTAATAGGATGTAAACATTATAAATTTTGTTTCTCAACTTTACGTTGAGTTTTGTCAATAATGTCGTTATTGCAATTATAAAAAATGCAGTTTATAATTAAAGTATCAATAAATCGAGGAGGAAATTAACATGAATCTTGACATAGGCGGAAATTTAAGGCGGTTACGTAATAAGCGAGATATAACGCAAGAAGAACTCGCAAATTATATCGGTGTCAGCTTTCAAGCAGTTAGTAAATGGGAGCGGGGGGAAGGTTATCCTGATATAACTTTTATCTTACCGCTCGCGTCATATTTCGGCGTTAGTACCGACGAACTGCTTGGCATGAAATCTGAAAAAGAAGAAAAGGAGATTAATGAAATAATGGAACGGGCAAATTTGTTTGTTAAGGACATTCACTTTTTTACCGACGAAAATAGACATCTTTTTTCGGAAAGAATAAATATCCTTGCCGAAGGATATAAAAAATTCCCTAATAATTTTAAATTAATGGTCCAATATGCGATGTCGCTTCAATACGATTACCGAATAGATGAAACAGATTTTTTAAAATTACAAAAGCGGAGTTTTGAAGCAAACGGTGATGAAATCGAGCAAATCAGCCGCCGGGTGTTACAAGAATGTACCGATACCGAACTGCGCCATTCGGCAAGCGTTTTTCTAATAAGGGTATACGCATATCGCGGAGAACGCGACAAAGCAATCGGGATTTGTAATACATTTCCTCTATATCCGACAAGCCAGAATATCATGAAGACCAACATATATGATTATTATGAGGACGCATTGCCGCAGTATAGAAAAGTTTTTTTCGAATTATTCCATAGTTTGATAATAAAAATAAATTCTCCGTTCAAAAAAAGCAAAGATGAAATGAGAATATGCTGGAAAAAAACGATAAAATTGTGCGATGTTTTTTTCGACGACGAAGAATACGGTTCTTTAGCAGGACAAGTCATTGCTGCTTGTTTAAATTATTCTATGGATTTCGACTCTAATCCCGACCGTTCCCTTGCGTATATAAGAAAAGCCTTTGAAGCGGCGAAACATGAAGATGGAATCGTAAAGCATAGAAAGAATTACGTCTACCAATCCTTCCTCGTGCAAGGTGTTGACCTTGAGCCGGAAAAAGACTTCTCATTTACCAAAGATATTACCGAAGTTCAAAACGTCATAAACACACTCGAATTGAGAAAAGAAAAGGACGAACCGCGTATCAAGGCATTGATTGAAGAATATACACCATACAGCGGGGTTAGAAATGTGTAAACTATTTCGCTTTCGTGAGCGAAAACTCAAATCTGCACCATTTCCCGTATTCGCTCTCAACTTTAATTTTTTCATTATGCGCGTCCATTATTGTTTTCGATATATACAATCCAAGCCCCGAACCGCTTTTATCTAAACCGCGGCTTTTGTCAGCTTTATGAAACCGCTCAAACACAAGCGATAAATCTTCCGGTGGTATTCCTTGACCTTCGTTATATACCGATACCTGTACTTTTTTATCTTTATAATTGATATTTATTTGGTACTTTCCGCCGGGATTCGAAAATTTTACTGCGTTATCACATAAATTGTATAAAACTTGATGAATTGCGTCTTCGTCCGCGTAGACAAACATATTATCATTATCACATTCAAATTCGGGTTCAAGTTTTTTATCTATGATCCGCTGTTCGAACGAAAATAAAATAATTCTTGCCATTTCGCAAATGTCAAACGATACCGGATTGAATTTTCGCTCGCCCGCTTGAATTTTTGAAATATCGAGCAAAGAATTCACAAGCCTTGAAAGCCTGAATACTTCTTCCTTGATTATATTTAAGTAATAATTATGTTTTTCCGGAGGAATTATTCCGTCAAGTATATTCTCGATGAAACGCGCAATCGTTGTCATCGGCGTTCGTAAGTCGTGTGAGACATTAGCTATAAAATCACGTCTCATATTTTCCAGTTTGACAAGCGAATCCGCCATAGTATTAAACGCTACCGCAAGTTCCGAAACTTCATCGCGCCCCACGATCGGTATCCTGACATCAAATCTTCCCGCTGCAAACGATTTCGCCGCTTTGCTCATGTCTTTGAGAGGACCTATCATTCTTTCGCTTATAAAATAAACCGCGATGAAAGTTGCAAGCAACACCCATAAACTGGCCATGATTATTGTTTTGATAGTCTTCTCAACATGCATAGTGAACGTTGGCGAATCAGAACTTGTAAATACTATTGCTATACTTTCACCTTTAAATTCTATCGGAACGGCGAAAGTCAGGTGATTCCCCTGAAACACGCCGTCCAAATCATTGGTCAGACGCACATTCGAACCGTTCAATACATTTTCCACAATTTCCTCAGGAACATCAGTCAATATCTCTTCTTCTTTAACGCTGGTGTCGGTAATCAATATACTTCCATTAATATCGGAAACGAATATAATCATATCGTCAGTATAATTCGCGAGCATTGTCAGATAATTTTTTATATTCACATTTTGTTTTACGATATAATATTCAAATACAGTATCGCCGCTGCTTTTATAACCCGTTTCGAGATATTTCGCGGCGGCTAATGCCGTATTATTTACAATATTTTCTTTTTGTTTTTCAGAATCATCTCTTATACTTATGGCTAAAATTGCAGCCAGCATTGTGAAACTTATAACTATGATTAACACGAATGTAGTTATATACTTAGTAAAAACGCTTCTAAACATATCATCTCACCCATAAAAACGGACGCCGGGTAAAGCGTCCGTTTTGATTTACTTACTGCAATATTTCAAATTTATAACCGACGCCCCATACTGTTTTAAGTATCCATTTATCCGACACGCCTTCAAGTTTTTCACGCAGCCTTTTTACATGCACGTCAACCGTTCTGGAATCACCTAAGTAATCAAAGCCCCATACTTTGTCGAGCAGTTGATCGCGGGTGAACACCCTGTTGTAATTTGCCGCCAAGAAGTAGAGTAATTCAAGTTCCTTCGGGGGAATGTCAACGGATTTTCCGTTTAGTTTAAGCTCGTACTTCTGCAGACTTATTTCAATATTGTCAAACTTAATAACTTCTTCGTCGTTCTGGTTGTCGTGCGCAGAATATCTTCTGAGTACAGCTTTCGTTCTTGCCGCTAATTCCTTGTTGTCAAACGGTTTGACGAGAAAATCATCCGCTCCGAGTTCAAGTCCCAAAACTTTATCGAAAACATCGCCTTTCGCCGTTATCATAATAACAGGTTTTGAAGAAATTTCTCTGATTTCTCTGCATACCTGCCAGCCCTCTTTTTTCGGCATCATAATGTCGAGTAATACTAAATCCGGCTCATACATTTTAAAATAACTGATGCCTTCCGCTCCGTCATTTGCCGTCTTAACTTCATATCCTTCAGCCTCAAAATACTGCCTAAGCGTTTCGCAAATATTTACATCGTCGTCCACTATTAATATTTTCGTTCCCATCATAATTCCTCCGCTTATTAATTTTTATTAATTTTGTTAAATTATTCACTAACTTCATTATATACTATTTTATACTTATTTTGATTAACGCACGGTAAATATTTAATTAATTTATTATGAACAAAAAATATGCTTGCTATTCAACGAAAAAAAATATATAATATATATTATATAATATATAAAAAAAGGAGTTGGTTATTTGAATATAAATTTAATTGAATCAAAAAAAGCAAACTATGTAAAATTCTATAATCGTGATAAAGGAATAAAAAGACTTTATCATATACATATAGCTGATCCGCATGAAAAACCAAGACCGCCGCTGTGGCGTGAAAATTTTCAGCAGCGTATAGACTACGCGGTCAACATGTACGAGAAGGCAATGCTGCGGCTTGAGTGGCTGCACGATGATTTTATACCTTACGCTCCGTGCGTGACCGGAACTGAAATATTCGCGGAAGCGCTCGGAAGCAAAGTAATGAAACCCGTGAACGATATGCCGTTTGCGATTCCGTTTATCATAGATTCTTCGGAAATAGCGGATATTAAAGTCCCCGCGTTAGAGGATAGCTCGCTGTATTATTTATTCGATATGGCGGACAAAATAAAAGCGGCGTGCGGCAACGATGCGCTTTTAGGGATAGTAGACATTCAAACGCCGATGGATATAGCCGCTTTGATATGGGATAAAAATTACTTTTTTATCGCTATGATTGATGAACCCGAAGCCGTAAGAGAACTTACGCATAAAATCTCACAGCTATACTACTCTTTCTTCGACGAATGGTTCAAACGCTACGGAAAAGAGTTTATTTCTCATTACCCCGACTATTATATGCCGTCCGGATTCACTTTTTCCGAAGACGAAGCGGGAGCGGTCAGCCCGGAGATATTCAAAGAATTGTTTCTCCCCGAATTGATAGAAATGTCGGAAAGATACGGCGATTTAGGAATGCACTGCTGCGCGAACGCCGTGCATCAATGGGAAAATTTTAAAAAGATACCGAATTTGAAAATATTAAACCTTGTGCAGCCGCCGGAAATAATGTTAAAATCTTATAGCTTTTTTGCGGGACATACCGCAATGTTTCCGGCGTGGAACGGTAACGTTGAAGATGAAAACGCGCATATATGCCTTAACTTTTGGGTACAGAATGACGAAGAGGCTAAAAGGCTTGCAGATAAATTAAATAAATTTTAAGGAGTAAAAATAATGAAATTAGGTATTATCGGATTGCCGAATGTCGGGAAGAGTACGTTGTTTAACGCTATAACAAACGCCGGAGCGGAATCCGCCAATTATCCGTTTTGCACGATCGAACCCAATGTCGGGATGGTGGCCGTTCCGGACAGCCGTCTTGATTTCCTTGTGAAAATGCAAAAACCGGAAAAATTTACACCGGCGGTTATCGAATTCGTCGATATTGCGGGTTTAGTTAAGGGTGCGTCGAAAGGAGAGGGGCTTGGGAATAAGTTTTTGGAACATATACGACATGTGGACGCGGTCATTCACGTCGTGCGCTGTTTCGACGATGATAACATAATCCACGTCGACGGGAACGTTGACCCGCTGCGCGATATTGAAATTATTAACACTGAACTGATTTATTCCGATATTGAAATCGTTGAGCGTCGTATCGAACGTGCGAAAAAGTTGGTAAAAGGCGATAAAGCGTTTGAAATGGAATTACAGATGTTCGAGCGTTTGCTTGCGACGCTTGACAAAGGATCATCCGCGCGCGGAGTCGATTTTAATTCACTGGAACTCGATATTTTAAAAGATACCCCCCTTTTGAGCATGAAACCAATCATATACGCGGCTAACATCAGCGACAACGATGTTGGGACTGATATTGATTCTAATGCTTATTATAATCAAGTTAAAGCGCACGCCAAAACCGAAAATGCCGAAATCATGCCTATCTGTGCGAGTATCGAAGCCGAAATATCCGAACTCGAGACAGATGAAAAGAATGCGTTCCTTGAGGAAATGGGAATCGCTGAAAGCGGGCTTGATAAGTTGATTAAATCAAGCTACAATTTATTGGGGTTGATTAGTTTTCTGACAGGCGGCCCTAAGGAAGCCCGCGCCTGGACTATCAAAGCCGGTACGAAAGCTCCGCAGGCGGCGGGGAAAATCCACACTGATTTCGAAAAGGGTTTTATACGCGCCGAGGTTATTGCGTTTAATGATCTTGTCGAATGCGGAAATATGGTTGCCGCGAAAGAAAAAGGTTTGATCCGCAGCGAGGGTAAGGAGTATGTAATCAAAGACGGTGATGTTGTGCTTTTCAGGTTTAATGTGTGAGAAAAAAATCGCATGTTTACCGATACCACAATTGCGGCAAAAAATGATTGCCCACAAAAGAATATCTCGAAAAAATAAACGGAGGTAATAAAAAATGACAAACAACAAACGCCCGCAAATAACAATCCCGGAAGACTTCCCGCGTTTTATCGCGCCGGGGTTTCAGCGCGAACTCGACGAATTACGCGAACTGTACTGGACGCACTATCAACGCAGCGGTCCGACCGCGACATTCGAGGACGAATGGCTTCCGCGTCCGCAGTTATGGCCCGCGACGAACCATGAAAACCGTATGCACCGAATCCGCACGCTCTGGCGCAACAGCCTCACCAACAAAGGAATGGACGATGAAGGTTACGTGTTCACGCACCAGCATCAATCGATAGCGCATCAGCACGGCTGGCCGTTCCCGTTCTGGCGCGAGGATTATCCCGGCACGTGGGGCTGGCATTTCAATTTAAAGGACGTCATGCCGGGCTGGTATTTAACATCCGAAAAAACTCAAGAGGGATTCATTACATACAGCGTAACCGACAACGGTATCGACGACGGTTGTTGGAATTTGTCCATCAAATCCGCCGAAGCGTGGATCGAACCGCCGGAATTGTTTATCGATCCCATTCAATGCCCGTTCATTCAGATACGGTGGAGTGTGAAGGGAGCTGGCAGTGCGAACCCTTACATACAATGGGCGACTGAGGATGAGCCCGAATATGACATGAAACGTTGTATGTTTTTTGACGTGGCGAACGAAAACATTACGTACACGCAGATACCGATGTTTAAAAATCCACTGTGGAAAGGCAAAGTTACCCGCTTGCGTATCTGTTTCAACAATTCTGAAATCGGACAAACCGTGCGGATAAGTTCGATCTTCACGACGTTCGATACGCGCCACACCATCAACAATGCGTATTACCTCTCCGCGTGCGTCAACTATTACGACTGGACGGGCGACGTTTCGTTCCTGCGGCAGAATATCGGGCGTATGCGAATTGCCATGCGCTGGATGATGACGGTTTGCAAAGGCTTGGAGGAGAAATGTATCGTCGCACCGTTCGTAGGGCATGACGGTCGCCCGGGGTATACG
>Ga0123353_10005231_pt1 | contig 16969 bp, 19 predicted proteins | sample TergutLab28metaG_3_FD_92763 | JGI IMG/M metagenome (GOLD analysis project Ga0123353, IMG submission 92763) | Labiotermes labralis P3 segment gut microbial communities from Petit-Saut dam, French Guiana - Lab288 P3 | ecosystem: Host-associated > Arthropoda: Insects > Digestive system > Gut ...
CCCCACTGGGGTGGATATGAATTGCGAACGTTTCATATTAGCTTACCATTATTGTCCCCCTCCCGGAGGGGGATTCACTGCGATCACTTAGCAGTTGCTAATGGCTGTCGCCAGGGGCCCCTTCTCAGAGGGGGCCGCAGTTCCTCCGTCACGCACAAAGGTTCGCAATTCTTCTGGCGTTATGTGGGGGAGTTTGTTTCTGCCAGAAACCATGGTTGCATTCCCCCTCTATATTAAAAATGATCTTCGAACACATACCCTATAAAACCAAAAAAAAGAACAACCGGCCATGCTAACAGTAATATCGGTATAAATACAATCCATTCCCAGGTTTTTAAACTCACTGTTACCTCAATCCAAATCTCTTCGCCGTCGGGCGCACGCACCGAAATTGAATCTTCTCTATTAGAGCGGGTGGTGTAAAAACCTTTGCGATCTTCTGTTCGCATAAGCGGATATAACACAGAAATTCTTAAGTCGCTCAAATCCCAGGTAGTGCCTTTGAGAATGTCGGCAAAGAGATAGACTTTGCCGGGTTTCATGGTGATTTTCTTTTTTGGAACAATCAATTTCCCGGAGACTTTTGCTTCAAAGGTGTATTCACGGCCTGCCTCATCGAAAGCATAGGAAAGGTAATAAGTTTTGCCGGATTCCAGCTCTTGATGGAGTACGAACCCTGTATTCCATCTTTCGCTGCTTCGCAGATGGTTGCCATTTTCGTCGTACAGTACAGCCTTCGTATTCTCTATAGAATAAAAGGCCCCCGGAGCATAAGAGGCAAAATAATAACCGCGGCTTTCGGCTGGCGCGAATTTAAACCACATGATTTTTGCGGCACCGAAGTCACTCGCTTTCACAGGCTCGCCCAAAGCCAATTCAACGGCCTCGTCTTTATCAAACCCAGCCGGGAAAGCGGCGGCCGTTACCTCGCCCGCTTCCTCAGGCAAGGCAAGAACAACCTCCGCATTTTCGCCCGCCTCCTCAGGCAAGGCGGCATTTTCCTCCGCCCCAACACCGCCAACGCCCAGCAGCATGAGCGCCGCCAGCAGAACCGCCAACGCTTTCTTCAATGCCTGTTTCATGGGAAGACCTCCTTTGTGATATATAGCACATGGTTGCAGTGATTAGCGGAAGCCCCCTGCGCCTGCGCGGGGGGTGGCGCGAACGCGCCGGGGAGTGCGAATACAAAACCTCTTATTATTGCGGCGGGGCCTGCTGTTCCGCTTTTTGGGGCGGCTTTTTCGCCTTCGGCGTTTTCCCTGAATCCTGCTTCCTGCCCCCTGCCTCCTGACTGGGCTTCCAGATATGCACCACCCCCTCGTCGTTGAGGAGCTTGATCAGAATCAGCAGGATGGGCACCATGATGACCCCGACAAAACCGAACAGCTGCAGGCCGATGTACATCCCCGCGATGATGGCGATGGGCGGCAGGCCCAGGTTCGCGGCGATGACCTTCGGCTCAAGAACCTGCCGCACGACGGTGATGACGCCCAGCAGAATGAGCAGCCCCACGCCAAGGCCGACATTGCCCATAATCAGGCTGTAAGCCGCCCAGGGAACGAGAACGAAGACGGTGCCCAGCACCGGCAGGATATCAATCAGCGCCGTTACGGCGGCAATGCTGATGATATAGCCGCCGTCGTACACGCCGACCAGGCGCAGCAGCAAAAGCCCCAGCGCCAGCTCGCAGAACGTGACGCCCATGATGATGGCGTAGGAGCGCAGGAGCTTATTCAGGGAGCGGAACACAATGCGCTTTGAGGCGGAAAGGCCTTTTGACTTCTCCGGCCCCAGCTGCCTCTTGATAAAGCCCACAATTGAATCATAGCTGATGGTGATAAAAAAGCTCGAGATGATCGTAATGAATACGGCGACCACGGCGCTCGGGATCCGCGCGGCGGTACTCAGCACGCCGGAAACCGGCGCCCGGAACCATTGCAGGTTCACGTGCGTCATCAGGCTCCCAAAGGCGCCAAGGGGCTCGCCCGCGGCGTCCCGCCCCTCAAACAGGCTCTCGTAAAAGGTGCCGAGCCACGTTTCGACGCGCGCCTGGGCGCTTGCCGGCATCCACCGGGTCAGGTCAATGATCCTGCCCTGCAGCCCCTCGACAATCTCCGGGAAGTGGCGCGCCTGGTCCATGATATAATCCATAAAGCCCTTGAGGCTATTCCAGATCCGCACGCCAATGAAGGCAATTACCACAGATACCAGCACATAAAACAGCAGCACCAGGGCAATTGCCGTGAAGCTTTTTTTCAGCTTGATTTTCCGGTGGGCGAGGATCATGGGATTTTGCAGCACGACGGCCACCAGGAACGAAAACAAAAACGGGAACACCAGCCAAAACGCGTAGCGCAGGAACAAATAAAACGCCGCGAGGATCATCAAATAATAGGCGACGTCGATCAGCCGCCCCAAATGCAGTTGGGATCGTTTGCTCAATTGCATGGATCAGCCACCTCTCTTCCCCTATTATTTTATACCTTTGCGGGCGAAAATGCAAGGGAATCCTGAAATATTATGAGTCTTCAATCAAACTGACGCCCGTCATTTCCTCCGGCTGAGGAATGCCCATCACGGCAAGCATGGTGGGCGCGATGTCGCAGAGCCTGCCGCCATCGCGAAGCTTGCAGTCATACCCCGCCACGAGGAAGGGCACGGGGTTTGTCGTGTGCGCTGTGAAGGGCATGCCGTCCGCCTCAAGCATATGGTCGGCGTTTCCGTGGTCCGCCGTCAGGAGCATCACGCCGCCCCGCGCTTCCATGGCGTCCCAAACGCGGCCCACACACGCGTCCACAGCCTCCACAGCGGCCTTCGCGGCGTCGAGAATGCCCGTATGGCCCACCATGTCGCAATTGGCGAAGTTAAGCACGATCACGTCGTAAATGCCCTGGGCGATGAGTGCCTCCAGCCGTTCCGTCACGAGATACGCGCTCATTTCCGGCTGCAAATCATAGGTGGGCACGTTGGGGGAGTCGATCAAAATCCTGTCTTCCCCTTTGTAGACCGTTTCCACGCCGCCATTGAGAAAGAATGTGACGTGGGCGTACTTCGTGTACTCCGCGATGCGCAGCTGACGCAGCCCGCGCTCGCTGACCACCTGCCCCAGGGGGTACGCGAGGGACTGCGGCTCATAGGCCACGCGCACGTTCGGCATGGCGGCGTCGTACTGCGTCATGCAAACAAAATGCAGATCAAGTTGATTGGGGCGGGCGAAGGCGCTAAACTCCGGGTCCACGAAGGCCCGTGTGATTTCACGCGCGCGATCTGGCCGGAAATTGAAGAAGATCACGCTGTCCCCGTTCTTCACCGGCTGTGCCGCGGCTGATACCCCCGGCAGCACGAATTCATCCGTCATGCCGGCGTCATAGCTTTTTTTTATATAGTCTCGCCCGCAGGAAAACACTTCGCCCTGATGATAGGCCATGGCGTTATAAAATTTTTCGACCCGGTCGAATTTTTTCTCGCGGTCCATGCCGTAATAGCGCCCGGCGATTGTGGCAATTTGCCCCACGCCAAGCTCCCGCGTCTTGCGGAACAGCTCACTCACATAATCGATGCCCGAGGTCGGCGGCGCGTCGCGGCCATCCAGCAGGCAATGAACGAAGACATCCCTGAGGCCCTCCTGTTTGGCAAGCTCCAGCAGGGCATAAAGATGGGTGATGTGGCTGTGCACCCCTTTGTCGGACACCAGGCCCATCAGGTGCAGGGCGCTGCCTTGCGTCTTGCAGTTCCGGATCGCCGCAAGCAATGTGGGATTGGCAAAAAAATCGCCGGCGGCGATGGCTTTGCTGATACGGGTGAGCTCCTGGTACACCACGCGCCCCGCGCCGATATTCGTATGGCCCACCTCGCTGTTGCCCATAACCCCGGCAGGCAGGCCCACGTCCATGCCGGAAGCGCCGATGCGCGTGTGGGGGTATTTGGCGAACAGGGCGTCCAGCCGGGGGGTATGCGCGGCGGCGATGGCATTGGCGGCGTCCGCCTCGGCCAGGCCGTAGCCATCCATTACGCAAAGCAAAACAGGGCGGTGGTTCATGCGGTTTCTCCTTCTGAATGCAACATTATCACAAATACTATAATACCCGATCTTAGGATAAAAGTCAAGTCCATGCGAGTCGGCTCGTCGCTCCGTGGTTGCTTCCCCAGTCATCGCGCGACCGTACTGCTATGAGACAGGTCCATCGCTCGAGCCTAGCAGCCGTTGGGCAAGCGGCAGGAGTAAAAAGCCCCCTTCGGTTGAAGGGGGGCGGGCGAATGCGGCTGGGGAAGTAATCGCAGCGCGACAAAGCGCTCAATTCGAGCTTCTATTCCCCCAGCAGCTCAAATTCCCGCTTGTCAAAGCGGATTAAACCATCCTTCTGCATACGGGCAAGCTCCGTGCACATGGCGCTGCGGTCCACGGAAAGGAAGTCCGCCAGCTCCTGCCGCGTGAACTCCACCGTAACACGGCGGCCGCCGCCCTGCAGCGCGGCCTGGACCATTAGGTAGCTCATGAGCTTTTCCCGCGTGGTGCGGCGGCTCAGGTACTCAATCTTGTAAAGCAGGCGCGTTTCCTTGCGGATCAGGGCATCCGCAAGGTTGCGCAGAAATACCATGGCAACATCCCGCAGCGCCTCTTCCGGTGGAATAAATCCCGCGTCATAGGAAAAAATAATCGCCGCGGTGCCCGCCTTCACGGTGTAATAAAACGGCAGCAGGCCTTCGGCGGGGCTTTCATTGCTCAAATCCCCCGGCGGAAAAAGAGCGGGGGTTTCGCTGATCAAATCACCCGGCAAAAAACAATCGGTGATGCTGCGGTTGCCCCGCCAATCCTCCCGCATCATCTGAAAGCAGCCCTCCACGACCACGCACAGATACGGCGGCCGCCGGAAGGGCTCCCATATAATTTCCTGCTTGGCAAAGCGCAGCTCGCTTGCGTTGAGGCCCTGCAGCAGGCGGAGGATTTCCGTCTCCTCCATGCCCCGGAACAGCGGCAGCGACCCCAAAAACGCCAGGTGTTGCTCCATGAATATACCCCCCTTCTGTTTTTTGTCGTAAGGGAAGGGAAAAATTCCTTATGAACGTTTGATTAATTTCACGGGTTCGCCCCGATCACTTCGATCAGCACATCCATCCCCCGTTCCAGCACATCCATGGGAATGTTCAGCGCCGGCAGGAGGCGGACCTTATCCTTCGCGGTGAGCGCCGCGACGCCCCGCGCCAGGCATTCGCTTACGATCTCCTTCGCGGGCCGCGCGGTTTGGACGCCCAGCATCAATCCAAGCCCGGTGACGCCCGGCACCCCCGGCGCATTCGCCAGCCTCGCCTTGATATATTCGCTTTTTTCGCGGACACCCGCCAGGAGCTCATCGTCCAGGCGGGAAAGCACATGCAGCGCCCCGGCGGCGCACGCGGGGTTCCCGCCGAAGGTGGAGCCGTGGTCCCCCGGCCCCAGCGTGTCCGCCGTTTTCGGCCCAAGGAGCGTGGCCCCCAGCGGCAGGCCGCCCGCCAGCCCTTTCGCTGTGCTGAAGATGTCTGGCGCTATATTGTATTGCTCGTGCGCAAACAGCGTGCCTGTGCGGCCATTGCCGGTCTGGACCTCGTCGATGAGCAGCAGCATGCCGCGCGCTTCGCAGAGCTCTGCAACGGCTTGCACATACGCCTGCTCCAGCGCAAGCACGCCGCCTTCGCCCTGCACGAGCTCCAGCATCACGGCGCAGCAGTCGCCGCCGGTCACGCCTTCCAAATCTTTGATGCTGTTCGCTTCAGCGCATCGAAAGCCAGCGGGGAACGGCCCGAAATGCCGGTGCATGTCTTCCTGCCCCGTGGCGCTGAGGGTCGCGAGGGTGCGCCCGTGAAAGCCGCCCTTCAGCGTGACGACCACAGGGCGGCGCTCTTCGCCGTATTTATCGGACGCCCACTTGCGCGCGGCCTTGATCATGCACTCGTTGGCTTCCGCGCCGGAGTTTGAGAAAAAGACCTTTTGCATGCCCGTACGCTTGCAAAGAATCTTCGCCAGCTCCGCCTGCGGGCCGGTGTAATACAAATTCGAGGTATGCGCGAGGGTGCGCAGCTGCGCCGCGACGGCGTCCGCCCAGGCCCGGTCGGCCAGGCCCAGGGTGTTCACCGCGATGCCCGAGCCCAGGTCGATGTATTCCCTGCCGCTGTCGTCCCACAGCAGCGAGCCCTCCCCGCGGGCAAACGTAACGGGGAACCTCGCGTAGGTTGGCGCGATGTATTGCTGGGTAAGCTCCTGTGTGGTCATGTCTATTCTCCTGTCATAATAGTTCGGTATAAAATTTCTTCCCGGCGGACAGAGCCCATGGCATCCCAGAAGGCGTTGCCCGCGTCGTTGTCGCGGAACACCATCAAAGAGCATTTGCCGATGCCCTCGCGGCGCATTGCCGCAAGGCAGGCGTTCACCAGCGCCCGGCCGACGCCCCGCCCCTGCTGCTCCGCCGCTACGGCCAGGTGGTTGATATATCCCCGCCGCCCGTCGTTGCCGCACAGCACCGCGCCTGCCAGCATACCCTCCTCCTCCGCCACAAAGCAGGTCCTTGGGTTCCGCCGCAGGTAATAGGCGATCCGCGCGCGTGAATCCTCTTCCTCATGCAGGCCGATGCCCGGCAGGCTTGCCCATAGGGCATAGACCGCGTCATAGTCTTCGATTGTCATGATGCGGATTGTCATGCAATGGCCTCCTCCTTATTGTGTACCCGGCGCCTTGGCCGCGCGTTGGCCATGTCGCAGTTCGAAAAGCAAAGGGTCGAGGCGATCACGGCGTCGCTCAATTCCCATAAATGATCCACAAGCCGGACCTCTATGCCTCTCTTGAATAGCTCACTAAAAATATCGTCGATTCGTGTTACCCCGATGGGAAGTTCCGTTTGCTCGCTGACATAATAGCCCGCGGCCTCGTCCTGCAAATAAAAGTTTGCGGGATCGAATTCGTATAGATACAGCGTTGTATTTCGCACGCGTTCGAACCAGGCGTGCTCCATGGCCACGCAATGGCGGCGAGAGGAGGAAAAAAATCTCGCGATGTCCTCTTCCGAGGTATGTTCATCTGCGCGGAACGTCACGCGGGGGCATTCGCGCGGCGCAAGAAAATTCGGCAGGCATTGCTCGTCAATGGCCCACACGAAGCGCTTGGATTGTTCCAGATCTTTCCGCAGGGGTGCACGGGGCACGAATTCGGTAATGCCCGGTTCTTCGCTGACATGGAAAAGTCGCATGAGCTATGCCTCCTCATTTCATCGCAACTTTTTTGCTGTCGCGCCACAGGCGCTTGTCAGCGGGCACTGCCCGCGCCGCAGGTAAACATCGTCCCGATGCCGGCGTCCGTCAGCACTTCGATCAAAATCGAGTGCGGCACGCGGCCATCCAGGATGAACACCCGGCGCACGCCGCCCCGCAGGGCCTCCACGCAGCAATCCACCTTGGGAATCATTCCGCCGGAGATGATGCCCTGCTCCACCAAATCCGGAATCTCGTCGGCGGATACCTTGCGGATGAGGCTGCTCTCGTCCTCCACGTCCCGCAGCAGGCCCGGGATGTCCGACATGGAAATCAGGCTTTCAGCTCCCAGCGCCGCGGCGATGCGGGCCGCCGCCGTGTCCGCGTTGATGTTGTACACGTTGCCGTCCCCGTCGCAGCCCAGCGTAGAGACGATGGGGATATAGTTGTTTTCCAGCACGCCCATAATGGGGTCGGGATTGATGTCCGAGATCTCTCCCACAAAGCCAAGCGCGGGGTCCATCTGCGCGGACGTGATCATCCGGCCGTCCAGGCCGCTCAGGCCGATGGCGTGCCGGCCGAAGGTCTCCATCAGCGCCACCAGGCCCTTGTTGATCTTGCCCGCCAGCACCATTTGCACGACCTCCGCCGTTTCTTTGTCCGTCACGCGCAGGCCGTCGATGAACTCCGTTTCCTTTCCCAAGCGCCCGAGCAGCTCGGAAATTTCCAGCCCGCCGCCGTGCACCAGCACAACACGAATGCCAACCAGGTGCAGCAGCGCGATGTCCCCCATTACCTGGCGTTTGAGCTCGTCATTCAGCATCGCCGCGCCGCCGTATTTGATCACGATGATTTTGTTGTGGTACTTGGTAATATAGGGCAGCGCCTCCATCAGAATCATGGCCCGCTGCGCGTGTGTGATGTCCTGCATATTCAACTCCCGAAATGTATAATTAATGTATAATATGCATCATACCATAAAATGTTGCGCTTGTCAAGATAAATTTGCGTGAATTTTTCATTCTTGACAAGCCCCGCCAGGGTATGCTATACTTGCGGTATGGAGATTTGGGAAGGAGCGTGGCAATGGCGGACTACAGCAGGGCCCTGGCGCGCCGGGTGGACGAATACCTGAAGAGCCAGAGCTGGAACTACGAATTCAACGAGGAGGACGGCCTGTTCCGGTTCGGGATGTCCCTGGAAAACAAGATGAGCAACTGCCGCATGGTGATTCTGGTCGGCGAGGAGCTGTTCACCTCCTACGCGATTTCGCCCGTGAGCGCCGACGCGGATTCGATGGCCCAGGTGGCCAACTACCTGACCCGCGCCAACTACGGCCTCAAAATCGGCAACTTCGAGCTCGACTGCCGCGACGGCGAGATCCGTTTCAAGGCGACGCTCTTCTGCGGCGAAACCATCCCGGAGCTGGGTATGGTCGAGCGCGTGGCGGACATGCCCTTCCGCATGATGGAGCACTATGGCAGCGGGCTGCTCAACGTGCTCTTCGGCAACGCGGACCCGGCGTCGGAAATCGCGAAGATTGACGACTAGCTGCGCTAGGGCTCGTCGGCTGTGCCGCGGTTGCAGATAGCTTGATAAAACAATGAACCGCCCTGGAGATATCCGGGGCGGGTTTTTGTGATATCTCCTATATATAAAGTATAAACCTATTCTGCTTGCGCCAGAACAGCACCCCTCCGATGACAATCAGCGCGAGGGCGAACCCCAGGGCGTAAAGCAGGCTCAAGTAGCTGAACATCCGCCCGCGCAGCACGCAGTCGCGGAACATCTCCACAATGTGGTACAGCGGGTTCGCGCTGAGCATGCGGTGCATCAGCGTGTCGCCCTTGAGGCGCTTGATGGTATAGAAAATCGGCGTGGAATAAAACAGCAGCAGGCAGAACACGTCGTATAGATACTCCACGTCCTTGAAAAACACCGCCATGGTGGAAAGAATCAGGCCCACGCCGATGGAAAGCAAAAATAAAACGATCAGCGGCACGGGCGCGAGCAGTATGTGCCAGTTGATGACCGGCGCCGGATAGCTCGCGTTCTTGGCCAGGGAATAATACAGGCAGAACCCGACCAGGACGACCATGGAGATCAAAAACGTGACGAAGTTGGAGATCACGTTGGAAAGCGGGTAAATATATTTTGGCACCTTGACTTTTTTGATGACCGAGGCGCTGCCCGTGACCGAGCGCATGGCCCGCTTGGTGGACTGGGAGTAGAACTCGAACAGCAGCCGCCCGCACAGCACGTAGATCGGGAAGCAGATGACCTCCGGGTCCCGCCCGCCGAAGAGCTTGCCGAAGATGAACACCAGCACGACGGTGGTCAGGAACGGCTGCAGCAGCGTCCAGAAGATGCCCAGCACCGAGTTGCGGTACTGTATCTTGATGTTCTTCGCCACGATCTCCCGCAGCAGGTAGCGGTAGTCGTGGAGTTCTTTTAGGAACATATTCGCGTTTTCCTTTCTGGGTTATCTGCCGGAAGAGAAGACGGCGCCGGTGGCGGGGTCGTAGAGGGTGTGGAAATGACCATCATGGGTGCTATAGATCCCAAAAACTTTTAATAATACAAAATTGCCAATGCGTTCCAAAAGATGGACACTATCATAATCTTGAAAGTGTGCAATAATTTTTGTAATTTTACCGTCTGCATCCAGAGCATAAAGCCCTCCCGGAAAGTAGTCCCATGTAATTTCTGCTGGCACTGGTCTGTCCGCTAGACAGAATAGCTTACTTTGAACGGTTATTAAACGGTAGATGTTTGTTTTTTCGCGAAGCAGTTTTCTTTCTGAGCCATCGATCCTCATTCGAAAAAGATTTTTTGGCTCACCATTAAATCTATTATCTTCAACATAATAAACATAGTTTCCGCAAGTAGTAAATGTAACGATTTCATTTTCATCGCGTTCTTTCAGCAATTGCTCCGCTTGATTTATTAGGTTATCGTTTTCTATCTTGAAATTAACTTTATTATATGTTGTAGGCACAACCCGATTGTCTTTATCAATAATTAATACGCTGCTCATTGAACTTGGATCACGATGCGGCCAATCATTAGAAGTCTCAAGTGCTACCAAACCATCAGCTGTGTTGCTCCAAAGTTCAGCAAACCATTGAGTTGTTCCATCAAAAATTTCTGTTCGCTGTTTCGTATCAAGCTGCAAAGCTTCCAATTTAATTCCAAAATGATCGTTGATGGTATTTTGAAATCCGAACAACAATGAATTGCTACCAGCATTATACCATGGTATGAAAGAAGCTTCACTATAGTCCAGCAATTCAGCGGTGAAGTCTTTCACTGAAATGCGATACGTTGCAAAGAATCTGTTTTTGCCCTCGAAATTAACAAACAACCAATCGTCTGTCAAACCACAAATTTGAAAATGCCCTAAGGCATCACCTTCATAGCTTTTTGGCAATGGAACTTCTTCGTATTTCAATATATTGTTCAATGGCGTGCGAAGAAGCGTTCTCTCATAGTTTCCTTCGGCAAGATGTTCAATATGTATTCCATAAAAATGCGTGTCAGAAACGGCATAAGTCATTGTTGCGATATGCTTCGGAGGAACTTCCGGCGGCATGGGCGGGTCATAGTGCTTGGTGGTTGGTGGCACTGTGGATTCCTCTGTCGTGGGTTCTTCCGTGGTTTCCTCTGTTGACTCCGCAACCTCCAGGGCCGTCGCCTCCGGCGCAACCTCCGCCTTCCCGCACGCAGCGGCCAAGAAAACCAAAGCCAGGAACACGCTTGCCGCTCGCTTCGCGCTACGCATGTTCATTCCCTCCCCGCCACTTCCAGAAATACTTCAGCATGCTCTGAACCTGCACCAGCATCAGCACGAAATCCTTCTTGCTTTCGCGCTTCCACACATGCTCCACCACCGCGTGGGGGTAATACAGCACGCGGCCCTCCTTCGCCAGGGCCCGGGTGATGTCGCAGTCCTCAAAATAGAGGAAATACCGCTCGTCGAACCCGCCGATTTTCTTGAGCGTCTCGGTCCGGATCACCATGAAGCAGCCCGTGGCGTTCTCGATCTCGAAGGGCTCGGTCATGTCCTGCTCCAGCATGGCGTATTCCGCCAGAATCTCACGGGCGCGCTTGCCCCGGCGCAGGCGACTGGCGATTAAGTAGCGCGGGTTCGGGTTGCGCTTGCCCAGAATCTGGTCCTCCAGGGTGCCTGGGAACACGATGCGGGGGGAAAGCATCACCACGTCCGGATGCTCGTCCATGTATAAGGCCATGTTGGTAATGGCGTCCTCCGAGAGCTCTATGTCGGGGTTGATGATCACGTGGTACTTGCTCGTGAGCCTTGGCAGCACGAGGTTGTGCCCCGCGCCGAAGCCCACGTTCCACGGGATGGTCAGGACCTCCGCCAGGGGGTCGATGCTTTTGACATAGTTCGCCGTGCCGTCCTTGGAGCTGTTGTCGATGACATACAGGTGGAAGGGCACGCCCCTGGTCTGTTCGCGCACGGTGCGCAGCGCCGCCTCGATGGTGGACATGTTGTTGAAGGTGACGATGCTGCCGGTTACGGTGTAATCTGTCATAACATCATCCTGTCTGGTGTGGTGTGGGTTATCTGCCGGAGGAGAAGGTGGCGCCGGTGGCGGGGTCGTAGAGGGTAACGAAATAGCCCGAGTTGTTGCCGTAGACGTCATACCTGGTCATTAGTATTACATTATCAATAAGTTCTAAGCCGTAGCCACTGTTCATCGTACCACCATCTGCAATTGTTGAAATTATTTTACCGACTTCGTCCAAAGCATAAAAACCCATTGTTTCATCATTTGATGGACGATATGCCAAACAGAAAAGTTTGTTTTTCGCTACAAACAAACTGAAGATATTCGTTTTAGCGCGAAGCAATTTCTTTTCCGAGCCATTTAGTTTCATTCGATAAAGATTTCTCTCACCCCAATAAAAATCGCCTTCGCCAACATATTCAACATAATAAATATATCCGTTGCAGTCAATTGCGTTAAGGATTTCGCGTTGTTTAAGTAACTCCTTTACTGCCGGGTGGGGTTCTCTTTCTTTCGAAAACTTATAATCTTTCATAGGCACAGCGCGATTGTTTACATCAATTACAAAGGTTTCATTTTCATCACCTACAAAATCATCAACCTTATGGATTGCGACCATTCCGTTTGCAGTATTACGCCAATGGCTAAACCTACTATATTCTTCTCCCCATTGTTCGTCCCAAATTACCTCCTGCTTTTCTGTATCTAGCCATAGAGCTTCAATTTTCAAATTTTCATCATATAAAAACAACAAGGAATTGTTCGCTGCATTATACCAAGGTGCTACGCGATACTCCCCATAATCAATGATTTCCGTCTTGAAGTTTTTTACCGAAATGCGATATGTTACATAATTATAACCAGAATGACGTCGGCTAACAAAAAGCCAATCTCTAGTTAAGCCACAAATGTAAATATCCCCCAAATCATTTCCTTCATGCGTTTTTGGTAGCAGAATCTCTTCCTGCTTTGAAATATTGCGCAGAGGGGCGCGTAGAAGCGTGTATGTTGGCCAGCCGAAGTTATCACTCTCTGAAGTTTGCACCCCATAAAAATGCGTCTTCGACACCGCATACGTCGGCGTATAAATGAACTCCGAAGGTTTATCCGGCGGTACCGGCGGGTCATAATGCTTTTGAGTGGGCTCTTCGGTCGTAGGTTCTGTGGTGGTTTCGGTGGTTTCTTCTGTTGTCGTTTCAGCGACGGTTGAAGTCGTTGAATCCGGCTCAGCCTTCCCCTTCCCGCACGCCCCCAACCCACAAAGCAATGCCAGGGCCAGGAGCACGCTTGCCGCTCGTTTCATTAAGACACCTGCTTTCGATTTGGGATGATGCGACGAATACTATTCGCCGCCTATAAGAGCCATCATTCTGGGGACAAATAATATTTGTCCTCGTTCTCATCAAAGTTTTCTGCTATCACAGCCTGAATATCATTCAGGCCCGGTTGTTTCGTTCTTATAGGCGTTGAATATCATTCAACGCACCCTAATCAACGCACCCTAATTAACGCCCCGATCAATCGCACCCGCCACCTGACCTTCTGCCAAAGCGAAGTCGCAGCCTGTCCGGTTTGCGCGGCGGGGTGCCTGCGGTGGAGGATCAGCGGTTCTTTGAGCAAAACCACCTTGCCGTGCCGCGTCGCCCGCAGGCCGATCCACTGGTCGTGCATGGGGATGCCCGCCGGGAAGGGCAGGACATACGGCAGCAGCTCCTTCGTCAGCGCCATGCAGCAGCCGGTGAAGCCGTTTTTGATGAGGTTGCGCCAAAAGCCGCCCCCCTTTGAGGGGGACACGTTGCGCTGCTCGAAGAGGGACTCGCAGGTGATATTTAGCTGCGCGTCGGTGAGCTTGGCGTCGTGGAGCAGGACCGCGGGTTCATGTGAGGGTAAATGCGCGCGAACGCGGGCCAGTTTTTCCGGCAGCCAGACGTCGTCCTGGTCGCACAGCACAAGGATATCCCCGCCGGCCCGGCCAAGCAGGAACTCCACGTTCTTGATCGTCCCAAGCCCCGGGCCCCGGAGATACTGCATGCGCGGGTCTTCGAAACGCAGCACAGCTTGTTTTATGGCAAGGTCGCCCTCGGGGGAATCGTCGCTTACCAGCAGCTCGTCGCAGTCATGCAGCTGCGGCAGGATGGACGCAATTTGCTCGGCAATATATCGGTCGTCGCGGTACGCCGCAAGCAATACGGAAATATTTCTGCGGAGAAAACTTGTTTTCTCGTTGCATATCATATTTCTCATTTATTTCGAGATCCTCAGGATCTCGAACCGAACGATGCCGCTGGGGGCCTCTACGTCCACGACGTCGCCCTCCTTGTGGCCCAGGAGCGTGCGGCCCACGGGGGATTCGTCGGAAATGCGGTTTTCGTCGGGATTTGCCTGGGCCTTGCCGATGATCTGGAACTCCATTTCCTCGTCGTAGGTCAGGTCGCGCACCGCCACATGGGCGCCAACGCTGACTTCGTCCGTGCTCAGGTCCTCGGTATCCAGGATTTTCGCGTGCTTGAGCTCCTCTTCCAGGCGGGAGATTTTCGCCTCCATGATCGCCTGCTCGTTCATGGCCTCGTCGTATTCGGCGTTTTCCGAAAGGTCGCCGAAGGAGCGGGCCTCCTTAATTTTGCCGGCGATCTGCTCGCGCCCGGCGGTGCGCAGGTAATCCAGTTCTTCGGAAAGCTTTTTAAAGCCCTCGGCGGTGAGGAAGGTTTGATTTGCGGGCATATCTCTGCTCCTTTGCTGGCATAAAATAAAACAACCAATAAATAAGCCGCCTGCTTCGCAGCAGCTTCTATGGTATAGTATATCTGATTCACTAATATTTGTCAAGTGGAAGATTTGGCGTGCGATGATGAGTATATATCAAAACCGGGTGGCCCACAGGCCACCCCTACACCCGCTCAACGCTATGATAAAACAGATACTCCCCTTCGTCGTCTTCCCGCACCTCGAATGTCACGCGCAGGAGGTCCGGCTTTGGGTATTTCTTATCCTTGCCGGCCAGGAGATTTTCGCGCCTGTTTTCGTATAGCTTGTCGCCGTCGTCGCCGTCGCCAATCATATAACGCTTATAATCGCCGGTCAGGCTGCCGTCCGGGTTTTCGATAAGCTCTCCTACAAGCACCACGTTTACTTCTCCAGCCCCCCACCCCCACTGCTTGAGCTCTTCCAAACGCTGCGGATCAATTGTGCGCCCGAAGTGCTTTTCCGTTATGGCGTTAATGGCATCCACTTCGGCATCAATGCAGGAAATACGCGAATGCTCCACATAATACATAAATAGCGCTATGTCATCAAACCCGTCTTGGTCCAGGATACCACTATAAGTAAGCACCTCAAAGCCCTTATCCGCCTCAAACAGGTCAAAATAGTAACCGGCATCCGGATGGATCGGCGGCTCCGGCCGCTTTGGCATTGCCCACCCGAAGAGGAACATAAAAATACCGACGAAAACCGCGGCGATGCTCTTGAAGATTGCTTTCATTGTGAGTCTCCTTTCATGATAGGCTGTTCCAGCCGCTTTTGCAGCGTGTTCGATCCCATGGCCGCAAGATATACATGCTGGCGGCCTTGCTTTGTGGTCAGCACAAAGCTCTTGGGCAGTTCTTCGCCCACGGCCGTGATTTCACCGCGCGATTGGGCTTCCCGGAGGAATTCCCGCGTGGATTTCATCACGGTTGCGGTGTCCAGGTCGAAGATGCCAATGATCTCTGATTGCCGGATGACGGTATTCAGGCCAAGATGAAGATACATGCTATACGCCTCCTGCGATTATGCGAAGTTCGCGGATTAACCTCGCGATTGGCAGGCCCATGACATTGAAATAATCGCCGGCGATGGACTCCACCAGCAGCGCGCCCCTGCCCTGGATGCCATAGGCCCCGGCCTTGTCCATGGGTTCGCCGGTTTGGATGTAGGCCTCAATTTCATCGTCGCACAGCGGGTAAAAACGCACGCGGGTTTCCTGCGAGAACACACGCCGGGCATCGCGCATTCGCAGGCACACGCCGGTGACGACCCGATGCTCCCGCCCGGAAAGCAGGCGCAGCATGCGGGCCGCGTCGGTTGTATCTTTTGGTTTGCCCAGGATTTGGCCATCAATGACGACAATGGTGTCCGCGCCGATAACCAGAGCGTCCGGATGACGACGGGCGACGTCGTCGGCCTTCATAGCCGCGAGGCGCTCCGCGCACTGTTCCGGAGGGCGAAACCCCGGCGGCAGGGCTTCCTCCACCCCGGATGCCAGGACGTCGAAATTAAGGCCGGCGAGGGCCAACAGCTCTTTTCTGCGCGGGGAGGCGGAAGCGAGGATGACGCTTAAATGAGAATTGAGAATGCAGAATTGAGAAATATTGTTCATGGCGTCGTCAGTTCTATCATTTGGTCGATGCAGGCGCGTGCATCGCGCAGGGTTGCTTCGTCGAGGATGATTTCTTCTCCCGCCTTGTTTTGCAGGGCAAGCAGGACATCCGGCAGGCTTGTGAGCTTCATGTCGGGGCAAAGCAGGCCCGGGCTCAGGGGATAGAAGGATTTTTCCGGGCAGTCGTATTGCAGGTGCCCGGCGATGCTGGATTCCGTGCCGATGATGAACTCCTTCGCGGGAGACTCTTTCGCGTATTGCATGATGCCCGCTGTGGAGCCGACATAATCCGCGAGGGCCGCGACCTCCGGCGCGCATTCCGGATGGACAAGCAGCAGGGCGTCCGGGCGCGCGGCCTTTGCGGCGGTTGCCTCGCCCGCCGTGACGGCGGCATGGACGGGGCAGCCGCCCTGCGGCAGGATGAAGTCCTTTTCGGGAACCATTTGCTTCACATAAGCGCCCAAATTGCAGTCCGGAATAAAAATGATCTTATCATTGGGGATTTTCCGTACAATCTCAACCGCGGAGGATGATGTGACGCAAACGTCGCAGATGGTCTTGAGCTCCGCCGTTGTGTTGATGTACGCCACGACGGTGCGGCCCGGATATTGCTCCTTGAGTTTAAGGAGTTCGGCCTTGCTCATTTGCTCGGCCATGGGGCAGCCGGCCCCGGGGTTCGCGAGGACGACCCGCTTTCCCGGAGAAAGGAGCTTGACGCCTTCGGCCATGAACCGGACGCCGCAAAGCAGAAGGTTTTGCTCCGGGCGTTCCGGCGCCGCCGCGCTCAGCGCGAAGGAATCGCCGGTGACGTCGGCGATCTCGAGGATTTCCCGCGCCTGGTAGCTATGCGCCAGGACGCAGG
>Ga0123353_10005232_pt1 | contig 16964 bp, 9 predicted proteins | sample TergutLab28metaG_3_FD_92763 | JGI IMG/M metagenome (GOLD analysis project Ga0123353, IMG submission 92763) | Labiotermes labralis P3 segment gut microbial communities from Petit-Saut dam, French Guiana - Lab288 P3 | ecosystem: Host-associated > Arthropoda: Insects > Digestive system > Gut ...
GGATAATATTAGGACGGATCTCCAGGAGGTAGGATGTGGGTATATGGACTGGATTGGGCTGGCCCAGGATAGAGACAGGTGGCGGACGCTTGTGAGTGCGGTAATGAACCTTCGGGTTCCGTGCAATGCGGGGAATTTCTTGACTAGCTGCAAACCCGTTAGCTTCCCAAGAAGGACTCTGCACCACGGAGTAAGTAAGTAATCGAAATAAATACTTCAGCATTAATGCCTGAATGCCGTCTACATTCTCGTAATTCCTTACATCGTAAGCCCCTAGTAACTGAATAAGCCAGGTAATTTTTAAGCGGTCTAATGGGATGGAAATCATCGAGCCCCGTACTGCTAACCAGACATATAACGTCGTAGGCTTTACGGCTAGCGGGTAATAGACCAACATCCCTAGACTCCCTATCTCGCTCCCTTTGATTCCCATCTCTTGAACCCCTTAAGAAGCACCTGGCTGGCAAACTCTAACGTAGTGCAAGCTACCGCCTGCCGGATATGGGCACTTGTCACCGATTTCTTCTGCACTGGGACATAATCTCCTTCGCCTCGGCGGGTGCAAATGCATACATTAGAAGCAACTACGCAGAGGTCTGACATGTACCATCTGCTATCCATGTACCATGTGTACACCGGAGTCAGGAAAAGGGTTTCATCATCACGAATGTTTGTTGCCAAATGTTTCGAGAGTCCCTTGTACTTCTACTACTTTACAGTTTTGTTTACAAAAAGTGGAACATAAATAATTTCTGGAATATGACGACAGTGGTTGCAAAACTTCCGAGCTTTTCATATGTATCAAATATGGATACAGCTTGTTCTGTCCTGTATTCCTTGAATAATACAGGGCGTTTTATAATGTTCTCCGTGATTACAAACATTTATAACAAGAAAACCAAAGGACCTAACTTAATGGAATTATTCACAGCCACAGGAACACTGAAAAAGGTTTTTTTTTTTACAACTAGAGATGTTCGATGTGTGCACCACGGGTGACACGGCACACATCGATATGATATTCAAGTTCTTGCCACACATGCGTCAACATGAGTGCATCGATATTCTTCGCTGCTGCAATTATCCATGCCTTTAGGTCAGCGAGATCACATGGCAATGTTGGGACGAATACCTTTGCGTGCTTCGCACGAAATGCACGTTGCACAGTAACCACAGACTTTCTCGTGTGTTATTGCAACACACAAAACGATTTCTCCCCCGGAGCAGCCATTTTCACACTACATACATCCGCATCGCCTAGCGGCAGAAATGTGAGATACGATGAAAAACAATTTAGTAGGGGAAAAAATTTTGAGTTGTTCCTTCTATCTGTACAGGTTTCGTAAATACCTGTACTACGGTTTTCTTATAATCATTTTTTGTAATCCCGGAGTACATTATGAAACGCCCTGTGCAATGGAACTAGTACGGCCTAGAGGGCTGAGGAAGACGCAGTAGCAGTGCGACACTACCAAAGAAGAGGCTCGGACGAGAACCACAAAATTCTCACAAGAGCCGAAATTAATAACTAACTTACAGTAACATTTTGGAGAAGATATTAGTCGTTCACCTTGTTAGGATATCTTTTACAGATCTTGAATGTTCATCGCCCTTTCGAAATAGTCTTCTAATCTTGGACTTCTTCGGTCGTCTATTACAAGCCTAAACTTACAAAAAAAAAAGCCAAATTTCGGAAGTCGGGTCTGTTTCCTTCCTGAAACGTAGTGCCTTTTTTGTATAACACAGGACGGAAAAGGTCCAAAATAAGAAGAATATTTTGAAAATCATACACCACTGTCACTGCAAGTCTTTCCCATGTTCACAAAAACCCGCTACTGCTCCCACTCCGAAACCAAAAGAGTTTTCCAAGTACCACAGGCAAAGTGAAAAAATCTAAAAACACAACCTACACTCAACAATGCAAACCCAAGCCCCTGTTTCTGCTAAATTTATCACTGTTATTGAGCCGTAGGTTTGAGATTTGTACTCTTATCTTACAGCGCTGTCAAAAACTCAGGTCATACTCGCCTTCAGTGGTACGATTACTGCTGAATGAGGAATTGGAAATAATTTGAATGCAAGCGGTCATGGCATAATAGAGGTACCATCCAGAAAATTGCCTGGAGGGACTAAGGAAAACTACTAAATCCCTCAGTCATTGCTGGGCCTTATTCGCCATAGTACACAGCGTCATATCTCAAGAAAAAGGAGGCAGCAGGTCCCCCTGAAACGTTGCAGTCTATCTACTGAACTACACGGGGTCATATATGAAAGTGAGGAGGGACCAAGTTCCTCCAAAGCGTGGGCGTGGGTTCTACTTAAATGGTATAATATCCCAAAATGCGGAAATGTTGAGGCCAGAACCTTAAATCTTAGTCTGATATTTGATACTTCGGAACCCTAATGTCCCCTATGTCTGCAAGGTTGATATGCTACGGTTACTGTCAATGTGATCCTACACGTGATCACGAGCGTCAATGCTCCCGTGAAGCGGTGGCACAAGGAAGTAACATTGTTCTGAACCAAATCTACAAACGACAGGTTTCAGCATACACTATATTGAGCTGAAGAAAAAGCGTAAGATATCTATTTAAAATATCACAAAAGACAAGTTTTTTAAAAGTAGTAATATGAATCCAGCTGCTGTTGTGCCGCTTCGACGCATGAGTAGTGAAACAAGAGTGAAAGTCTTTCTCCACACAAAGCAAGGTCTTGTGGTGCTAGATTTCTTCATTGAGGAACCAGCTTCCGCCAAGAAAGGAAGTGCGACCTATCACACTATGATTACCGCAGCCGTTTGGAACGAGAATTTGAAGGAGACCAGCAGGTGAGCCAACTTCAACCCATTATACGCAGTAGTGACTAGGCCTGTACTTACAATGTAAGATCTCAAGTATTCAGGGCGGTGTGTTATGTTATTCTGGGTTGTGATGCCGCGTAGTCTTAAGAGGGGATACCGACGTTTCGGAGGACCATGTTGCCTACATATTCAGGTAAAAATATTCGTCCCTGAACACGGGGACAGCACGTTCTTCCGAAACGTTGATATTCACCGACAACACCACATCTGGAAGATTATGTATTGTTCTTGCTTGAACTTTCAGAACACGAAATTCGTCAGAACAGTTTATGTATTATGCTAGTTTGAATATACGAGTATAACAGCTATTTGATTACTTCTGTTGTTCATAATACATATAAATTCCCTTCCCCTGAAAATAAGTTCTGTATCAGAACCAGTTTTATTTGCTGATGATACTAGTGTCATAATTTCAAGCATAAACTTCGAAAATTTCTGTTCGGTGTCAAACATAGTTCTCTCTCGTATGATTAAATGGTTTGCTGCTAATAATTTAGTTCAAGATTTAGAAAAAGCGAATATAATGGAACTCACAACAAAGTATTCATCACATTCTACTTTACACATTGTTATAAAGAAAAGTATGTAGGAGAAAGAGTGAATACAAAACTTCTTGGTTTACAAACTGATAACCACATGTACTGGAAGGATCATACTGAACAAATGTTTCCTGAGTTAAGTGCAGTATGTTTTGCCGTTAAGTCGATGGTTTACATCAGTAATATTAACACGCTCAAATCAATTTACTATGCATACAATCATTCTATTATAAAATATTAAATAATTGTTTGGGGCAACACTTCCAAAAGCGGGAAGATTTTCACTTTACAAAAGAAAATCTTCAGAACTGTGGCTGGTGCACAACTCAGACTCTCTTCTAGAAGTCTGTTTAAACAATTAGCTTTCCATGCCGGTAAATGCGTTCATTAATTTGCTTCATTATCAACAATCAGGAAATGTTCGAAAGAAATTTATCTATACGCAATATTAGTACAGGGAATAAGCATCATCTTCATAAAACAAATCGTTATATTTCCGTCATCAAACAGAACAACGTTGTATTTTATTCAGAAAAAAACTGTATGTTTCGGTCTAAAAAGGCTATAATGACAAAACCTCTAAAATAAGGTACAATTCATTGCAAATTGTACTCGTTATATGGGATCACATATGACTTACAAAGTTTATGTAAAACTATATCAAATCATTGTGTTGGTTATACCCTGGCCTGCAATTGTTTCCAAGTTATGTACAAAAACATCAAATACAAGTATAGAATTATTAAAATGAGATATTTTTGTGTTTGAAAAATTATTATAGAGTCACAAGTTTTGGCCACGCGATGTATAACCCGTTGAAAATCTTACAATGTATACGCCGAATTCGCAGACCGGCAGTAAATATGTCGATAAAATGATCTGGGTTTATATTACTTATATGTTATTATATGTTCAAATAACTACCTTATCAGTGAATGTCATATTCCGTAATCTGACGTATTCCAAAGTGGCAGATCTCGTTAATTTACAAGGCGTTTCGGTGGGTCTATATCCATCTCAGTAGATCTCTGGAATACTAAATGAATGAATGAATAGTTGCATGCGTAGCGCAGGGGAACTTGTTAAGTTGTGGTGGGTGGCCCGTTTCACGAAATGGCCACTGCATCCTCGGGCAAGTCATTTCCGCTAAGAAAACCTATATATGTTAACAGGAAAGGGTGTATCCGAGAGCTGATCTAGATGCTATTCCACCAGAAAAAAAAGTCTACTGCCAGGAATTCAAAAACTTTTTTCAATCCCGTAGACTAGTGACAAAACAGACTGAGCTGTCCAAACCGATTTGAATTTGAACTGCTGTAAATTGTGGTCTATAATTGACGGTTAAACACGTAAATATAATTTGTCACATAATGTTTGTTGTCAATATTACGGTATGCTGTTTATCATGCCGCATAAATTGGTGGTTTGGTAAGCCGTTACAATGATAACTTTGCGTCTTTAATTGTGGAACTCCTATAGCCTACCAAAATTCATCAATTGCCGTCGAGTAGGCTTAACTTCTTTGATAAAACACGCACAATGACGGACATGGCCTGTTGGCAAGTCCATACAACAGACAACAACCCACAAATTGGAGGGATATATCGGTATTTCAATGTATTGGCAGAGATGAGATCTGGTACAAGACTCTGGAAGGGAAGGACGCCCAAAAGCTGGACCAGATGTTCAACCGGCACCAGTGCCTCATAGAAGTCAACCCAGGTCGTGTGCTAATTCCGCAGAAGTACAAGGAACTCGGACTCTGCATCCGAGCTATGGAGGTACGCCCCAGCGATGTGTGGATCGTCTCGTACCCCAGAACAGGTGATGAAAATTCATTTTCACACTGGCAAAGTTAGATTATTTAAGCTGTTTCTCTGCACGCCATGAAGGTATATTAGGATGTGGAGGTATTCTTAACTTCGGATTCACTTCCTGGCAACTTTGCTCCACGGAAAAGAGCCCCCGGTCCTCGGTGCGTAGTAGAGTGGGTAAACTGAAAAGGTCTGGGCGCAATGGAGAAGATTAGAGTCCGTGCATGGCAGGAATCTGAATATAATTCTTCGGTTGTCCAGCCTGCACTTTAGCCACGTTCTTCCTGGTACTGGAAAGGAATACTTTAGTGTACAGTTCTATCCTTGCAGTACTGTGTGGCCCCTACATCACTCGAATTCACGTTGATGTATAGCTTAAGCAACTTTATTTTTAAAAAATCCTAATTTTACACAACTAACCCCCGGAAAAGTTCCCTGGGACACAACTAGCCTCCTATACAATCGGAACAGGTCTCTTTCCCGAGGTAAAGCGGCCAGAGCCTGTCACCGACCACCCAAACCCCATCTAACTCCAATGTTAAAGAAAGAATATAGCTGAACCTCTACTCCCCCTCTGGGCCTTCATTTCCTGCTATAGGATGAAATTTACCAAATTTCCGGAACAGTTTACTGAAGTGCTAATCATTGCGACACCGAAAAATCCGACTGTGGTTTTTCGCTTGTTTCCTCAGTTCATCCAGACAATATGCCGGCATAACACCTTCAATTTGGCCACGGCAGTTTCCTTCCGTTAATTATTCACTATCATCAGCTCATTCCTCGCTGTAGGCTACAGTCTGCATTACCGAAAGTGCCGTACAATGAGCAAATACACACTGCAATAACCACAGGTATACTAAACAGACTACACATATGACTATCGCACCGAAAAATAAATTATGAAGAAAAACTTGCGCTTACAAGGCTGGGCTATCTGGGCAGAGGCAAAGGATTTGGTTTTGTGTGTGTCCTATTTTGTTAAAAATTTGCCACGTAATTTTGTCTCAAGTAAAAGCTGTAAGCCTGAATGGCGTCTACATTCCATGTTTTTGTAAGAACCGAAGTTACGACGATCGAACAAGTTGCAGAGTGAATTGGGCCTCATCGGAAAGGGTTAATTTTACATTCTACAAATAATAAGACGAAACATACGTAATATAGTCGGGCCCCACGCCCCCTTCCGATTTCCTGACCCCGGTAATTTGTCCCGTCGGCACTGGAGAGACGTTTCTGCGTGGTGTGGCTGTAGGATAATTGCATGTATACACTCGAAATATCAGTGCCGACCTTAGCAAAGGCAAGAACCGAAAGCCATCCTTGTGGCGGGCCCCTAAAAGTTATTGTGCAGAACAAAGGAAGGAACAATTTCTTGGTATATTTACGTAAATTTGGATAAAAAATTAAAATTGTCCATTTTTATCATTTACTATTTACTTGTAATCAAACAAGCAGTCAAACATAGTATTTATTTAATTTCAAAAAGTTTAAATCAAGCCAAACGTAATTACATTCTTCTCGCTTTTTGTTTAGCGAAATCCTCCATTATGCTCTCAAAATTTAAATATAAAATCAGTCTGAGAGCTTTGTGTGGTAGACTCCAGTTGAAATGTGATGGAACACGGTGACGTACGGGAGGGGAATTGAAGGGGAAACTGGCAAATGGAGTGGGTATCCAGTACTCTTCACACTGTCTCGGAACATGGTGTATCCAGCATTACTACCGCTGATGCGCACACCTCGGCTGCCAGTAGTCGACTGAACTGACGCTCCCACCGATTTAAATGGACTCGTCCGTTTCGCCGAAAGACGAAATCTAGATTCTGCGCGTGTGCCATCACATTTCAACTGGCCTCTATCACACTGTGTACTTTTAAATATTAATGATGTCCCAGTCCCCCATGACCGCGGGGCCCGATTGTGTCCAATCGGTCCAGTCAGCCTAAGGCCGGACCTACCAATGACATTGCTGTTACGCGGTCAACAGCTCCTGCTTTCACCGAAAGGTAGGTCAGTAAAAGTGAAATAGAGCTTACTCAGTAGGCCAAAAAACGCGAGGAACTTTCTCTTTACCAAGCAACAAAGTTTATTTAAAACAAGAGAGAAACTGAGAGTGTGGAAGGCCACAGGTTTCATGACCACCTAGTCCTCCAGCACATCTCTTCTCAATGTCCAGAACAACTCACTGGTCCAACTTGTATCCTTGACAGTACACGGTAGACACCACAGTTTTCTTCATGTGAGCAGAGGCAGAAAGAGCTTGAATATGAATACTTACTTCCACACACCTTGCAAACGAATCTGGGAAATGGTGGCTTTTGTGCAGATTAATTTTATTTTTTCCAGTAGGTCTATTTTAGGTACCTTATTAAAGAGGCTGCAAGTTGCTAAAATTATGTAGCATGGAATTACATCTATTCTTTGTGCAATGCATGAGGAGAACAGGTCTAATATTTGTCTATCCATCTGTCTGTCTGTCTCTGTACATATTCAACTTATAGGGTTATTAAAATCAATTCGTAATTATTGTTGCATCACTGTTAAGTTTATGAATCAAAATATGTCGACCTACTGGCATAAGTCTGAACTGAAACCTAAAACTGCTTCAAGATAAAGATTTCATATTATTAAAATACACATTTTATGTAAGTAGCTTTCATATGATTGTGAGGATGTGAACTAGATTAAGCTAGCTTACAACTGGGAATTATTTACATTAAGGACTTCATTCAGCACCTTGCATTAAAAATAAAAATACATTTCCAGGACAGGATCCATACCCATCCTTGCTAAAAACGAGGAGGGTCCTGACTATATCCCCCAAATATAGTGTTCTTATAGGACGTCCATAAAGTAAATTATTCAGCATGTGATACACCATCATCAAGATCTTACAGAATGATGGCTCAGAGCTGTGGTAATAAGCTGCAAATCGGTACATTTTGGAACTTCATATTCTATTACAAGGCAATCAGCTGCCTATTAAACTTGGGATATTTATTTATATAGCTCTGTATAGTACGTCTGATTCGTGAACTGGAAAGTGTATGGATGCAGCCAGTCATAGCTAAATTTAAACTAACATATGGAGGGAAACCATGAAAATCTCTGTCAGGACAATACATATCCTGCTGAGAACTGAACATGGTACAAGCCCAATAAAAACAGAAGTTTTATTGCCTTACTAAACTTGCTTTATTTTGTTAGTTAGCACAGTATTTAACGTAGAGCTTATTCCGTGAGACGCCTGTCAGGAACTTCATAAAATCGATTTAAGTGTTACATTTAAATGGAAAAGATTAAGTAGAATGGAGTTAAGATTCATACAGCATTTAACAGCGTTTTCCCAACTACACACAAGTACTTTATGTAGCACCAAATTAATGGAACCTATGTATGAGGAACTGTGGAGGATCTGCAGGGCAGAGTGATAAAATGGAAAAGGATCAGATGACTCAGACAAGGTGAAAAAAAAATATACACAAAAGTTTGGCCTGAAAGGGAGCATAATCTTAAAATAAATGATAATAAGATGTGATAATATGGACTGGACTCACCTGGCTCACAACAGTATGGTCTTGAAAACATTGTTTTGCAGGCTCACATTTGGTCCCAGTAGCTACTCCATAATAGAAGGCAACTCCTTACTTGTCTAATGGCTACAAACCACTTAATGAAGACTTGCCTCCATAGTTAGTTATCCTGGGGTTCTCCTTACAGACATGAGAAAAAGCAAGAATGTTGGGTTACCTACCAGCTGGTAGAGTTAACTACTTGACAAACCCAATTAAGATTATACTAGGCACTAATAAATTCACTGTTAAGTATACATGGAGTTACTAACTACACCCTTCTCTTTGTTACTGTGAATCTATACAACTTGTCTATTTTCAGGCAGCACTTGGCTTCAAGAAATGGTGTGGTGCATTGGAAATGACCTGGATTTTGAGAAAGCAAAGACTCTTCAGCAGTTTAGAACTCCACTACTGGAGTAAGTAATCAACACTACTCTGCAAATAAATAAGAACTACCAAATGCTATAGTGCAAAAGAATGAAATATAGAGACACGTTAAATGACTTCATCACAAAATGTAACATGGTTTGTTCTGGTTTCCTGTTTATGTTCAGAGGTGCAATAATATTTTAATATCTTATAACTATTTTAACGATTTATAATATACTACCACAAATCCATTGGTGGCAGAGCCTATAATGATGATTCCACTAGAATCTTGTTAAATTATGAAAGAAATAAAATAAAATGTTCATAACAGACAGTGTGGAATGCAAAATTATATCTTCTTGCATTAAAATTCCCTTACCAGTTTGGGCCTACACCATTCATTGGTCATAATTAGACATAGAGTACAGGTGCATGTAAGCAACTGGAATTGTAGTCATCACCGAATTCTATTTTCAGCTAATTCAGTAAAATGCATGTAATTATACAACATGTGTCTTAATAAATCATTTTGTTACACATTTTGAACTTAGATATGCATTTCTAATAAATGCATAAAGTTAATTAGCATATTTGACATTCAGAGGACTATGCATAGTGATATATTCTTATAATGGAAAACAATGAGATGCACTATTTCCAATATTTATTTGATAAAGTATTCTACATGTTTCGGACATGTCCACTGTCCATCATCAGAAGTATCTCAACACTGTATAAACGCAATATGTATTTGTCATTCTCGTTCTGTTGGCATCTGTTAGTGTGGTCAGGACGGAACTGACCAGTTCCATTCTGACCATGCTAGCAGACGCCAGCGTTGGCTTTCATTATGAGAATATTAATTAGCATAACTACATTCCCACATATGCACTTCCTTTTTTTAATTCTATAGGGTACATCCCTACCTGTGGGCCGGGTAGCTCAGTCGGTATAGCGACTGACTACAGGCTGGACAGTTTGGGATCGAATCCCGGTGGGGACGAGATTTTCTGCCCATTCAGACCAACCCTGGGGCCCACCCAGTCCCCTGAAAATGGGTACCAGGTCTTTCTTGGGGGTAATGTGTGGCCAGGGCGTGCTGCTGACTACTCACCCCCTTCTAGTGCTGCAGTCATGGCAGAGTAGAGCTATACTTCTACCCACTCTCTGGGCCACACTGGGCCTGCAATGGGATCACTTTACCTTTACATCCCTACCTACACAGCTAGCATGAGGGCACAGGTAAACCAAACAATTGCCTGTGGTAGAACATTTTGTTTTTGGTGTTGGGGGAGGAGGGAGTTGTTAAATTAATTTCTGATTTTCCTTTGTTGATATTATGACTACTGACATTTTGGCACAGTTTATGTGAACTTTAGGTTACTATTTGTGACAATGTGCTGAGAAAGTCAAGCTACTTTTAAATGGAGTGCAGCGCACTTCTTGTCCCCTGGGGTCACATTGTGACTAGTGCCAGCCCTTCTTTCTCATCTAATATGGCATTTTGAGCAGTGCCAGCCATTCCCACTCCCTTAAACATGTTTGATTTAATCACAATATGTGAAATTCTAGGTCATGCATTGTAAAAATTGGAAAGGGGAAAGATGAGCAGTCTGTCACTACTACACCTTTGCAGTGTCTCATTTTATGATGTGCAACACGCTTCTGCTTTTGCTAAGAGCCATCATCAGTGTTGCACAGTATTTAGTAAGACACTGGAAAGGTGTGTTGTGATTGACTGCACCTCTTCCCCCACCCTTTTAATTTGCATAACACAATGGGATGTTACATATAAAGATCACACAATTCTATTAGTGTCTGATATTGAATCTTGCTTAGATCCACATAGTTATTTTCTCAGCACTTTGTTGTCGGATATACCTAACCTATGTTTAATTATACAATAAAAAAATGTGTTTGTGTACATGTATGCACACATCTGTGTGTGCGTGCTTTTGGCACCCATAATTCACCAGAACATGAAGACAGGAGCTTGAAATTTTGGCAATAATTTTAGGAAAATTTTGGGGCCATGACAGTGTCGTCAGTATAGAAACTCACGATGGGCTGGATGGTCCAGGGATCGAATTCCAATGGGCATGAGATTTTCCACACTTGTCCAGACCAGCCCTGGGGTCAACCAGCCTCCTATACAATGGTTTCCGGGGCATTCCTGGGGGTGAAGCAGCCGGGGCGTGGCACTGACCACCCTCCCCCAATCTAGCGCCGAGGTTAAAGAAAGAGTAGAGCTATACCTCTACTCCCCTTCTGGGCCTTCATGGCCTGTTCTAGAGTGAAATTTCCCTTTACACTGAGGTAAATTTAAAGGCATGTTACTAATACCCACTTTCTTTTTACTGAATGACCTGTGGATTTAATTGTTTACATCATTCCTTTCATTTTAATGCATGACTGGAATACTTAGTTGTTTAAAATAAATACTAGCAAAGTCAGAATAAATCCTATTGCTTAGGTACGGAAGAGTTCAACACTGTGCTGTTTTGTAATAAAGTGAAGAGACATTAGATTTTCCTTGAGAAGCTAATGCTAATACACCTACTACAGTGACCCATCATACAATGGACACATGGCCAGTTTCCTCATGAATTATCAATTTTCATGCCTTAAACTACGTATAATTTTAATAATTTCTGTGACAACTGTAAAATAAATTACTTCTAAAACAATGCTTGTTTTAAAATACTGTAAAAGAGTACTGACAAGTATTTCTAAATATAAAGTCTTTTACGAGGTCACAGTTGATTCATGTTATCTAAATTCCAAATAAACAATGTCAAAATACTACAGAAAGCAGACAACAGCATTTGGAATATGCCCAGCATTCGAAATCAAATATTTAATAGAACACTTTCTTCTGAACTGACGTTTTTTGAACTTGCATTAAGTGTGCTGGTTTAGCAAAATGACTTCAAAAAGGTGTTAGAGTTGCATGTATTTCATTCAATCACAGATTCCTCACATTGCAGGTTGACGGCGCTGATGGATAACGATAAAGGGGATTGGATGAATGGGTTGGGGAACTCTGTAGAACTGGTTGAAGGTATGCAGTCCCCTCGATTTATTAAAAGCCACCTGAACTGGGAGCTGCTTCCAGCTGCACTCAACACAGTGAAGCCCAAGGTGTGAGAACTAAGACTAATTAAGCCTACTGAAGAATTTTCATGAATAAATAGATCACATATGTCCCAACTGAAGTTACAATGACAAGCAGGCCTGTCACAGGGCAGTGGATGAATAATGAAAGGCAGAGAAAAAACAAACTTTCAGAGAAAACCTACTCCATTGCCACTTCATTTAACATAAAACACAGAGAATTTTCTCAAATTTAACCTGTGCTTCTACTAAGGAGAGCGGATAACTGCCAGAAAATATGACAACATTTGCCACCTTCATGTCATGGGAAGATGATATTTCATGCACATAAAACCAAAACACCTTAAAGACTCAAGGTTTCTTCAATATAAAATGTCCTCATTAGTGACTCAAATACTTGTTAATAGGTGGTGTATATAGCAAGGAATCCTAAGGACATGTGCGTCTCCTATTACCATTACTGCACACTGGTTCACAACATGAAGGGCTCCTTTGAGGATTTCTGTGAGTTGTTCTTGAAGGGCAAAGGTAAGAAGCCATCATGAGACCTACTAGATGGCTTATAAGACCCTACTTTAAATTTGATAAACAAATTTTAAATGTCCATATATGGTTCATAAGTGTAAATGGAGAATTTCTGGTAGTGAACTCTGAAAGTTCACCACTATGCATACTAAAGCTTGCCACTGGTTAAAATTCTGTGTCAGTTCCACTAAACTACCATCCATGTAACGTATTCCCCTATTTTACTCTTATTCTTCCATCTCTGTTTTGGTCTAACACGGGAAAAACTTTCAAAGAATTTCCCAACAAAAACTCTATTTGCATTTCTTGACTCATTTTCTCATACAGATGCAGCTCATTGTACCATTGTTTACAGACAACTATGTTATTTATGGTTTTACAGTCCCATTGGGCCCCATCTGGAACCACATTTTAGGATTCTGGACACGCAGGCATGAGCCCAATATACTGTTTCTCAAATATGAGGATTTGAAGAAAGTAAGTGGAAGTGTTTATGTTGAAGAATTTTATTCCCACATCCACCCCAAACAGAAGTGTCACATCCTCTCAGCTATGCACAATTAATTACACATCAAAGTCATAGCTCCAGTGTAAGTCTGTGACCTCAGTACAAGTGCATAGTATTTCTCTTTGCAGGACCTTGAATGTGCAATCAGAAAAACATCAGCTTTCTTAGGCAAGACACTGACAGAGGCTGATGTGAGCACATTGGCCAATCATCTCAGCTTCAAAAACATGAAGAAGAATCCTTCCGTCAATCTGGAACCCATCATGGCAAAGAAGAATGGCCCAGAATTTGTCCAGACTGAAGATCTCAGTTTCATCCGGAGAGGGGAGGTGGGTGACTGGAAAAACCACATGACTCCAGAGATGGCATCACGTTTCGATGCATGGACAGAGGAAAATATCAGGGGCACTGAACTCAGTTTTGACTGATATACTACTCAGCTGTGAGAAAAACCTATTGAAATATTGACTGTGCTCTTATTATGAAAACTGTATATCCCCAAACACACAAAATATTTCAAGCTGTTACCAAGTAGACACAGTTGCTCTTTTTTAAAAATTTATTGATACTAAAGACTTTACCTTAATAGGTGCTGGTTTCGTGCATGACAATCTTTCAGACATTACTAGCAATTGGGCATTATTAAGTACCTGAAGTGGCATGTTTCTTATATGTATTGAAATTTGTGAAAAGTGGTCCAATGTCTACAAAAAAATAAAAATTGGAATATGGACAAAGGTGCATTGCTTATTTGTGCAGTTCCAAAAAAGAAACTGTGTTCATTTGAAAACCGAATGTTCATAACAGTTGTTCTCAAGACAAATCAACATGAAAACAATTTAAAATTCTCTCACAGTTGACAGAGATATTGACCTGGTCTCCAAAACTTTACCCCACAAATGAGTGAAGTTATCTAAAATGTCTCCATGAACACAGAATCAACTAGGTAAGGACAGTGACACAATACTTCTGAAAAATTCATGGGAAAGCCTCTAAAATTTCCCATTTGTATTTAGTCATTTCATCTTGCCTTGATTTATAGGCTATTTAATGACAATGAATGACAGCATAGTTTATGAAGAATGAGAAATGTGAAACAGAGTAGAATGGAGAGAACTGGGAAGTGATCAAGAGAGATATTTTGGAATCTGATAATAATGAGAGAGGAAACTTAATATCTTGGCCAAGAAAATGTTGTCCCTGCATAACCCATGCTGTTTCCCACATAACAGATATATTGGATATTAGGAGACACTGGAATAGTTTTGTTGGTTTTTTAACTTGTGCTTCTTATAACAAATCAATTTTGCCAGTATCTATTCAAATCTTATCATTCGTATAGATAACTAGCAGAATTAAGAACATTACATTATACAGAAACATTGACCAAATATAAAAAAATGATTCTGATTTATTTTAATTCTCCAAAATTATACCAAATATCAGAAAATGACTGGTTAATTTTAATTCTCCAAATTAACTAACTACATGGAACAAAGTCCTTTACAAAAGCTACCAGTCGCTCTGCTAGACATGACATTCCCTGCCTTTTATGAAACCTGGAAGTTCAGTACTGTATGAGGTGTGAGACTCTCACAGCAGAAACTATCAACACTACTGTCTTCTGATATGTGTCACCCTGCAGTCTAGTAGATACGTACTGAAGTTTCAGAGGACCTGCCACCTCAGTTATCAGGGTAGATGATGTCATCCCATTGCAAAGAAATTATTAATGAAGATGATGATGGTATGTTTAAATAAACATATTTTCCAAGTAATTATGGTTTATTAGGTTAGGTGTTTCAATGATAATAGGTTTTAAATTTCACCTACTGCAGAGGAAAGAGGGATTGAAGTTTACAGTACCCTTAGATGCATTCTCGACCACATAGTGCACAGACTGGCATCATGTGATGAATTAAGGGTCTGTACAGTGCACAGAATGCATATTACACAACAATGTTTATTATGACGAGCAGAATAATTAAAAACTGCTCAAGACAGATCCTGTGACATGATGTTAATTATCATTTTTTTGTAAAACAACAGACAAATAAAAAATCATCTTTCTTCAATAAATTTTTAAGTTAGAGTTTAAAAATGTATATTATGCAATCTGGAACAAATTTAAGCATTAAAGATTTTAAATTTAAAATGTATTTAAATTACCGATTAAAAGAGACAATATACATATTAAAATACATAAATGTATTTACCCTTGAGAGACTTCTATGAGTATGAAGTTTACATTTGTTACATCTTGGTAACTATCGTCACACATGCAACCACATCATTCTTCCTGGTAGATTCATCAGAAGGAAAGTGTACTTCCAGCAAGATTCTCCTGCGTCCACTGGTCAAATTCTAAAATTATCTCTGGACTCATGGTTTCTTTGTAGTTACCAACCTGACCACTACGCATGAAATGGCCATCTTCTGAAGTCAGGTTGAACTTACGGTTGATATCCATGACTGCCTCATAGTTAACAGCTGGATTGTTCTTCATTCTGTCAAAACTGAGATGCTCAGCTAGCAAGGATACTTCCGCGTCACTTAGCTCTTTGCCCAAGAACTGAGCCGTCTTCTTAATCTCTGCTGGAAGATCCTGTATGTAAGTTAGACAGTGTTAACAGGCTGTTAATACTGGACCATAATAAGCTTAACAAAGGAAGGAAATTAAATAAAAAGAATACAGAAAAGTAGAAAGTGAAGACAGATGACATAAAGGGGCTAGTTATGGAGGACAAAGAGATATGAATTTTTGTGTCCGTGGGTTTCTTTTGTGGTTTATTTCATAGTGATTTCATTGTCACAGATTATTTAGCATCAATGGTATGATGACTGGCAAATGGCAAATGGAAAGGATTTGAAAGAAAGAGTGCTTAACTGGGTATCACACTGGCATTTACCTGGAGGGCTGCAGGAAAATCATAAGGAACCTCAATCAGAATAGACAGTGTCCCAGACAGTAATGAAATTGTGCACTTCCTAAATGAAAGTCTACAGCATTACTGGCACCTCATCCTGCCAGGTTCCACAGATCTTCTTTCTTTCCAGGTCAACAAACACACATATATTACAGAAATAAGGAATATCATCTATCTCCCACAGCTAAACAATGACAATGTAGATGTAGAGGTTTTAACAAAAATGCAAATATTGACTTTCACTTACCTGCTTGAGGTCTTCAAATTTGAGAAACAGAATATTGGGCTCATCACGACGTTTCCAGAAACTGAGGACGTGAGACCAGAAAGGAGCAAAGCACACTGCTCACAACAGAAAACCAAATACAAATTATGAGGAAATGTAAGCATCACATACAGCTGCAATTAAATTATGATTTTTACATAACCATTATCAGCAGCTCCCCTGAAGGTGTCTCCACCTTGTAGTGGTGGGGGGGAGGCTTGTGTGACTCTGCGACCCGGAGAGCTATGCCAGCGGTAGCGTAGCTACTGGTAGGGCCTCCCATGCCAGACAGGTCGAAGGGTAGGGCCCAGACAAAGAGACACACCCTGGTCCTCTAGGTTGGGGGTTGGGTGTGAGGCTAACAACCTCACTCCAGAAAAAAACAGCATTGTTCAGGAACCTAATAGAGGCAAAAACTGGTCTGATCTTCTGGAGCGACACGGGCGAGGGAAAGGATTAAGGAATGTAATA
>Ga0123353_10005233_pt1 | contig 16961 bp, 16 predicted proteins | sample TergutLab28metaG_3_FD_92763 | JGI IMG/M metagenome (GOLD analysis project Ga0123353, IMG submission 92763) | Labiotermes labralis P3 segment gut microbial communities from Petit-Saut dam, French Guiana - Lab288 P3 | ecosystem: Host-associated > Arthropoda: Insects > Digestive system > Gut ...
AGGTTCCCGTGGGTCATCCTGTATCAAGATGCACGTTAGAACTTTGAAAAATACACTAAATATACACATCTTCGCATTTTTCATGAGACACACGTCCCTCGCTTTCTTTCTTTCTTTTTTATCTTTCTTTCTGTCTTTCTTTCCTTCCTTCCTTCATATCACACAAGAGACACTATAAGATCCATACATTATACATTTTATAGCACATACACTGCAAAGTCCATATGTTTGACCAGAAGAAAGACATTACTCCTTCTTGTAACGGTCCATATGAGACTGATATTTTTATGCTGAACATTCCAGAATTGAGTAGCTTTTGATCCTATCAATTACGGCACTAGACACCCTTGTAACCCCAACAAGTGCCATTAAGTTCGTAACACTTGACAACAGTTCCGGTACTGCCGACCATTCCACAACCGCGGTACGAGGAAGCCGTATTTAAAATTGCAGCAAATAAGGAATGCTTTCCCTACGTATGAAACAGCTGAATGACGGAATGCCAGGTACTTGGGTATTTTAAAACATATAGGCCATGTCTCTGAAGACAAATATCCCCTTCGAATGGTCCACCCTGAACATTCATATTGCAAGTTTCAGCAACCCTTTCTAGAGTATTTCAACAGTAGATAATTTAAAACCTGCGCCCAAAATTTCTTTCTCTTAAGTAATACAAAATAAATGGTTCAGTTTTGTGCCTGGCTGCATTCTGTAATTAAAGCAAGATCCAGGCGAAGGACGCATAAAATGAAATGGTGGGCCGCGTGTTTCAAACACCGGCAAAAAAGGGCGTAACTTGGTACTGCACTTTCAAATGATAAGAGATTTACACAGTGTGGCCATAAAAGTACAAGAAACCCCTTCCGAGTGTCCGTTATTTTAACCATACTCATGAGGAACTAATTAACACAGAAACAACAAACAAAAGCAACAATCACCTTGTGCATACACACATATATGTGTGTGTTTCATGTATGTAAGTACTTAAAGTATATACGTACATATGCACGGACGTATGTACGTATGTGTGTGTAATGTATGTAATGTATTACGTAACGTACGTATTGCTAAGTAAGATATGTGATGTATGTGGATTTGAAGGTGTGTCGACACCTACAGCCATATGTGCCCCTCTAAAATTCATTAAAATAGTCCAATAAAATCAACCAGGATTAGAACTAACGGAAGAGTGCCAAAACCCGAAAAACTTATGTAACAGTACACGCGTCACGTATAAAATATGGCAGGCCGTGTATTGGCTTGTTATCACAGTCTTAACATTACTGCAGATAAAAATGAGCCAAAAGCACAGATATCAGTGGCATGGAAGTCAAGCAAGATTAAAGATAAATACTTAAATTAGAGGTGTAAGGCCTAGAGCGGCAACAAGGCCAGAATTTTCGACATGTTACAGCGATCTCCTGCTACGAAACCGCGCAACGTATCGTCGATACGGTTAAGTACGGTGCTCTGCGTTAGAGACTACTAATACTGGCAATCGGTCAGAATGTGGACAAGGCCAATAGGTGTACACAGTGTGAACAAATGGGTCCAGATCGCCGCGCAAAATTTTCTCGTGTGTCGAGCAACTGTGGCCGATTCGGAGCCGTGTGACATTAACGACATCTCTTCTAAAAGACATGAAAGGAAGCCGCCACCCACGCACAGGCGGTTTCAGAGCTCGCAATTTAACCGCTCTTATGGGCCCATTCTTCTTGCCAGGCGAACAAAATCGTACAACAGACACGGACCGAATATCCCTTCCTAGGGCTCCGTCAGATGAAAGTCCTGGACCGCTGCATCCGGCAGCCTAGTCGCCATACAGGACCATATGGTCAGGGGCATCCCGCCCTCAGGTGGTGCGACACCACATGCAGACCTTCTATTACAACCAGACGGTCACGTGGCTAAGCATGGTGACTGAGGGGAACAGTAACAATATGGTAGGTGGGTCTGACGTTAAATGACGAGAAGAAATCTAGGAAATGGCCTGAAGTTCGCACGTGTGGGCACTATAAAAGCTGAAGAGGAAGTAGGGAATCTGGTGTCCATAGACGAAGTCACAACCAATCGAACCTTGAACAACGGCCAGTCTGTACACAAAGCCGTGTAATCCGTAAAAGTCTGGAGGTACGCTGAATCAACGACATGTGAGAGCCGGTGTTTAGCCTTTAGTCTCATGGGAGAGTCGAAGGTCGCCGTCTGAGCATACGGAATGGTAGGTTTTCACCTTTTTTTTTTACAGGCCACGAAGGCCCTTTGGGTGAGTAGAGGTATAGCTCTACTCTTTCTAGAAACTCGGCACTCTAGATGGGGGTGGGCTATCAGCCCCACGCCCCGGCCGCCTCTACCCCCGGGAAAGTCCCGGTACCCATTATACAGGAGATGGGTGGGCCCCAAGGCGGGTCAGGACGGGCAGAAAATCTCGTCCCCACCGGGATTCGATTCCGGATCGTCCAGCCCGTAGTCAGTCGCTATACCGACTGAGCTACGCATACGTAATGACAAGGTGGAATTACAGGGAATAATACGCTGCAATCGGATGTAAGAATATATGGCCCAACACAAGAAGGCGGACGCTGGCGTCCCAGATGGAACAGTGAACTCTCCAGTTCATACAATGAGCCAGACATCGTGGCGGACATTAAAATCAGAAGATTACGATGGGTAGGTCACATAATAGGAATGGAAGAAGAAAGGATTCCAAAAAAAGTTTTAAACGGTAAGTTTTACACCACAAGACCAAGAACCAGATGGGCGGATGTGGTCCAGAGGAATGCATTACAACTGCCGGGGATAAGAGGATGGAGGAGAAGAGCTGAAAATAGGGATGAATGGAGGCGTCTTGTGAGGGAGGCCAAGGTCCGGAAGGGGCTGTAGCGCCATATATGGATGGAAGGAATGGGATATCAGCTAACAGTAAAAATGTGGGAAGGAACACCCACACAATTCGAGGCGCTCTGATTTTCAGTTCATAGCTGTCGCGGTAGGTACGGTTAAACACTACACCCTTACATGAGTTGACGGAATTGCGTGAATGCAACAAGGTGGAGATTCTTCCGTAAGGGAGTGGAGGTTTCCCTGATGTCATACATATATCAAGGAAAATTTACAAAGTCACTTTGGGTAATCACTGCCCATATCAAAAGGAATCATCCAAGATGATGGACGAAATAAGTTGGCCGGAGCCAACTCTGATTCACTTTGGATGAATCAATCTGGAAGTGAACAATGTAAAGAAACGTGTCATTGCTTGTTCTCCGCACTGAAAAACGGGCGCTTCTCCTGCTTGCTACCTGGCTTCTTTTTTTAACTGCTCTGTATGAAAATAACGTATGACTTTTAAATGGAACGATGAGCACAAGCCACGGGTGCTAAATTTATGAAAAATCGTGAGTGCATCTGGAGAACAACGTCTGAACAGTATAGAAACAAAACAGCTCGCAAAAATGCAATAAAAAAACTGTGCACGCGCCGGAGTTTCCGAAACTCAACATAAGGAAAGTAAAATTTAAAAAAAAATCGTGCTGGGTATGCTGCTGGGTTATAAAACCACATAAAAACTTGGGTCCTATACGTGATTTACATGCCGAAATCGTTTTGGTTCAAACACGCACACTCCTTCCTGCGCGGCGTTTGCTTTTTTAAAATAATTTTCTGAATTTATTAATTCAACAATCACGAACAGCACTGATACCTAAACGTATGAGTTTTGCTGCCTCCATTTTGAAGTGAACTGCACTGTTCACTGCTGATGAACATGTGAACGGAATTTGTCCATCCACTGAATTTGGATGATTCATCCCCAATGATAATCCAGCATAACCAATGTAAATGCACCTTAAGATCTTGAAAAGTATGGTGCAGGTGCCCACGGCCAGATGAATGCGTGCCAAGGTAAGGGACAGGGTCTGACACGAAGGACGTAGCTGCGAGTGAATACGAGTGCAAGTCTATAACAGTTCGGCCGTAGCTACAAGTGAATATGGACCCGGGTGTATGAGAGTTTGGACTTCGCTGCATGTGAATATGGATGCTGAAATGCACTGTAATCATCTGCGCCTTGCCGCGGAACCTTGTCATACGCCTTGGAATATTAATTAACTTTAATCAGTATTGTCTTTGGTGATCTGATATCGGACTATTTGATTGTAATGAATGGAAGGCAGAACAAAAGTAGGAAAATTATTAATAACCAGCGGCGGAATTACGCATACGTCACTATTGGTTTGGGACATATAAAAAGGTTGCATTTTTGTTGCACAGTTCGCAGCTTAAGTTGATGCGCACTTCGAAACAACAACAGAATCATTTACACTTCTAGTTGCTTGCTTATACACCAACAGCCCTTCCCGTGCTCCGATTTGTCCCGTACAACTGCACAAACCCTCACGTACATGTAGCTCGGATGTATGGAAAAATACCTGGTGTTAAAGACCCCGTGCAGTTTCAATTAACCGTTCTTACTTAGGCTGTCCTCTATTCACGTGTTTATGCCCTCGCTACACTGTTGTTACATACTTTGACAAACCTTGATATGTTGATCTAACAGCATGAACGTCCTTTTCTAAACAAATAGTTGTCATTTCAAAGTCCCGTATGTTCATTATAACTAATATCTCAATGTACCAGTCTTCAACAGACAAAACGTTACTGATCATGATACCTTACTGCATGGAAGCACAATAAAAAAAAACTATGCTACTGAACTTGCGGCTCAGAACTCTTTGTACTGGACTCAACTGTGTAGGTGCTTCCCTGCCTTGTCATCTAGGATTACAAACAGTCTCAGAAACACTGGGTTCTGTTCCGAATACCAAACAACACACATGTTCAGAATTACATAATGCAGACCATTCTGTTCTACTGTGTTACAGGGGATGGAGTGTGGCACAGTTTTGTTAACAAATGGTTTACAAGACATGTGAGAAGGGATAAAGAAACTGTACTCACCGAGAACTGGGTAATGCTTGGCACCTGGCGAGTGTGGTGTGACACTGATGGTGGGGACTAGGGGCCCAGGGCCCCCATGCTTGCTTGCCATGGGAGGCCCTGTCCCGTCACACGATACTAGATAGTCTGTGATTACGTCGTCGTCGCTGTCATCTGCACTGTTTGGACACTCATCTGCAAAAAAATATATATATATATATATCATCAACAGATCAGCTACTGTTCTATATCATCACAATCTACTGCCGCATGATACTGTTTAACATTATCCAGCAACTCACAGTACTACATATCGTTTTGCAATGTATATATGTAAGCGTGTCATAGCTATCAAACTAACCGCTCTTCTGTTCTGTGTTTGAATTTTGGCATGAAGACACCCTATACCCGATGGAGGCTTGAACAGTCCTCCTCAGTATATCCAGGAAAATACATAAATACTGTCTTAAAACGTCTTGATCACAACCATATGCTTTCCGATGGAACGCTCGCTACCAATTAGTGTACAAACAATAATTTGTTGCGATGTGCTCGTGGGTCCCAACGTTTTGAATACTCTTGCTGTACCCCTGACTCGAAGATATAAAAATGATTCACCTGACAAAGCACAGCTGAATAAACGTACTCAGGTGACAAGGCGTACCTGAATAAACTATACAGTTGACAGCACTACCGAATAAATGACAATTAACAGCACAGCTGCACAAACTATGCAGCTAAATAAATTATGCCACTGCCGGCACGGAAGAATAAACTCTCAATAAACCAGATTTGCTGAATAACGATATAGTACAGTCGCTGCACGTTTTTTGGCCTTTACATTAATTTACGCACATTAGTTAGTAGTACTGAATAGCAACAGTTTCCCGCCGGCATACACTGGCGCATTTTCCTGCTAACGGCAAGGGCGTTGTTGGTAAGCGCGATATTATGTTGCACTCAAAACGAGGCTGTACGCGGAAGTGGTAGCGGGATGCGATATAGTACTCGTCGGACTTTAAGTGGCGACGCTCACATAGACCGCAAATTCCGCCGTGGGACAGCAGTAGAGTCGCGATATTTTTCTGTAACGCACTGTAGCTTTGCACCAGGCTGGAATACGTGGTGGGCAATTTTTTTCCCCCCCGTTTTGGGTGTCCGGAGAGGGGTGGTAAGCATTTTGCGTAGTGTTTTTAAATTAATATTTAATACTATTTGGAAGTGAGGTGTGCAGAAGCTTGAGTTCGTGAAGGAATTTCCTATCTTATATGACATGAGAGCAGCAGATACAAAGACAAAAAAGAATGGACGTTATGATACGATTGATCTCATGGCTCCTTGTCCTTCTAGTCTTCTTCCTGAAACAACTAAGTACTTGCGTCACGAAAGTGTAGGCTGATTGTAACTATTCAAGAAACAGTAACAGTAAATGCAAGTCTTTTTTTTTTTTGTCTACTAGTAATGTAACTAACACCAAAAGATCTTCGTCAGACAGCACGTACATGTTCGCACAAAGTAGCGAGCGACAATATCCACTATGTCACAACGCGAAACAGTGGCCTCTCCTGGTATGCAAACAGAAACCGTATACCCCTACCGCTAGTGTATCGTAACGTTACCGCTCCCACGTACCGCCTTGGTGCGAGTGCACCTTTAGCGTCAGGTGAAACGTGACGACACAGGGTGTCGCACGGGAGGGGAAGTGAAGGGGAAACTGGTGGAGTGGGTAGCCAGTACCCTTCACACTACCTCGGAACATGGTGCATCCAGCATTAATACCATTACTACCGCTGATGCGCACACCCCAGCTACCAGTAGTCGACTGGACAACCGCCCCCCCACCCCGGCCGATTTAAATGGACTCGTCCGTTTCGCCGAAAGACGAAAGCTGGTTTCTGCGCGTGTGCCATCACATTTCAAACGCAGTCTACGACATGACAGTCGTAGCAGTTAGGATGCGTTTTATGCGCGCTGCGTTCTTTGTTCTGTAATGCCGAGCTATGGCAATTATGTTAATAATACATCGTTTTACTATATACAAGTCATTCCAAGTTTATTAGTGAGTTGTGATGAAGTGAAATTACAAGCACCCAGTGCTGAATTCTACGGTGCCATAATAGTGTACAGTTCGATCAAAGAAACTTCATCTTAACAAAGCTTGTTTTATAATACTAATGACTACATAACTGATCCAGCCCACAATTTGCTTGGCTGTGTTACTGACACAAAGTTAAGGCGCTAAGTGAAACTTACTGTTTAGGCCTTGCAACCTAGCCATGGCTCCTGCATAATAATTTGGTCTTCCGCATCCGGATTCACAAACATTGGACATTCCGTTACTGATAAACATTATTTCGACGTGTCACAATACAATTGGTTCTCCGTATTTCGGGCAGTGTTCTTTTGGCTAACTACGTCGTGGTTTCAACATTACACTGGTTATGGCTGCAAGCACGCTGCAAGACATAGGCGCAATTTCCTGCAAGTGACCTCATCACGAGTTTTCATGAAGTTCCACTTCGAGCTACTATGTAGTTCGAGCAGCAATACGTTCATGCTCAACCAGATTTGCTATGCTGTAGGTGGTGGCAAGCCACGTCGCGCATTAAGCATCTTGAATTATTACGTCATGCGGTGTGGCATATCATAGTCAGTTACATTAAAGCTCAAAGACTAAGCTGGTTTGGTCACGTACAAATAATGACACATACCAGAACAGTCAAGAAGATACTTAAATGGAATCCTCTAACCAAAAGATCACAAGGAAGACTCAAGTACCGATGGGAGGATAACGTCAAACAGGACATTTGCCAAATTAAGGTTAAAGATTGGATAACCTGCGTCCAGGATCGCGTGAAATGGAAAGGTGTCGTTGAGAAGGCCATAACTTTCAAACACTAAAGGAAGTTCAGTGCAGCAAGAAGAAGAAGAAGGCGTGGCATATCACACCACTTCAACGTACGCATGGTAAGGTGTAACCTCTCAAAAGGCTTTGCACTTTCCAGTATCTACTCTCGTCCAAGAAGTGACATCTCGTCTACAGTTTCTTCTGCCGACAGGTGACGGTAGTCAGGTAAAAGTGACTACCCCGTCACAGTGAGGTGACGGCAATACTAAGCTGCAGCACTATCCACGGTGTAGGAAACGACGACTAAGGTCAAAACTTTCCTAACCTTTCTATCCCCAATGAATCCTGAACGAAGATCACTCTTCATAAAGGAAACTGCTAGAGTCAACCCTGACTTAACATGAATGTAGTCATACCATGACTCTAACTGTAAGGTATGCTAAACTTGCATATATCTCGGCTAGGTATGAAGCAGTCCAAGATGAGCTAAAATGTTTTGATATGGAGCAAGCAAATGACTGTTATCAGATTCAAAGCCAATACTTTTAGCAGAAGCTAAATTCAATGAACTGTTACATCCAGTGGTTAGTACCCCCAGGTCTGGAAGTAATTCAGAAAATGGCAATCAGCACACTTGATCAACGGTTTCAAGCAATTCACATACACGGTTACCAGTAATTTCACTACCCATATTCAGTGGCAACACTTGTGACTGGCCACACTCCCGGAGACACTTCAATCACTTATATGATGTTCACAGGTCTAATGCACAAAGAGTTAATAATCTTATTTCAACACTGCAGGGTGAAGAAAAGGCACCCATTGAGAATCTTCCTGTTACAAATGAGAATTTTACGGTTGCAGGGCAATTAATTAATCAGATATATCACCCATGTCAATTATGTCAATTTCCATTAGTTACAAGGGACAGTGCATCTAATTTGACGTCACTGAATAATCATATCAACACGCACAAGAATGCCCTACAAGTTTTGCCAATGAGCATTTCTTTACAACATTTACTTATAGATAATAATAGTTCTGGAATGACTGGACGCACATGGCGTGGGAACACAATACAGCTTCTTCATTAAGGAATAGCAAGTCTAGCCGACAGACGCAAGGCAATGGAAATTCTCCACGCTTCGCGAGCACGCGGAAGTCCGAAATCTACAGAAGTTATCAACTCCAAGGTTAGTAACGATCTAACTGGAAAACTGCACCACAGATTGAATGTTTATGCTGCACAAGTGTGATAAATTTAAAAGCATGCAACCTAAGTAAGGCTATACTTTTGCAAAATAAAGCAAACTGGGTTTCAGTTGTCTCCACCGAAATGTGCCATGACATAGCTGTACCATATTTACTTGTCACAAGTGTTACAAACGTCATCACGGATTGTTGCACATTGATAATTTCTCACAAGGCCAAGCTGAGAAACAGCGAGCTCCGAGTTCTGGGGCATCAACGCCAGTTTGTGTCTCATGAGCTGATGCTGACACGTACTTTGCTCTTGAAGACGCAACCATGCAATGAGGTTCTTGCAACTGCAATTGTCCATGTACAAAATACGTTTCGTCAAAATGTACCTTGTCCAGCTTCGCCGTTTAGTGCTTCGGGCATTTTGTCACACAAGAAGGCCTTCCTATAGGGTGAACTATACACACGCACAACGGGTCAGATTATGCTGCCATAACATCGACTACGTCCATGTCAACGGACACGACAGAACCATTCTTTGTAATTTTAGCTAAGTACTGCACAGGGTTCCTTGAGGATGGATCCTCTGTGATCCGAAACATGTCGGAGCACTTTTAAATATTTTACAATTTTAATTGTATCTACGAATTATATACTGGTGCATTAGTTGGATAATAAAGTGTTTAAATGTCATTGATGCACGGTGCAAACATGAAGACAGTTGATGATAATTTCACAAGTGATAAAAATTATGCGCCACGTCCACGGACTTTTGAAACAAAGCATGCAAAATTTTATCTGTAACTTCGGATAATGAAGGCGCTAATTATTACAGCGATAAAATTACTCATTATGGAAATACGCAGTTGGATTTTTTGAAACTCTCAAAGGAACGGATCACGATAGCAAGAACTGCCCTTAGGTCAATCCATTCTACAGTGCTAAAGGGGGCGTAAAATGAAAGAGTTCTTTCTAAGGGTATGGAGGAAACAGTTAAACATATTAATGAACAGGATGAAGAAAAAGAGGTAATGTTCACCGCCTATTCAATGTTATTAACTACAAAATAACATTCTATACAGTTAAAGAGAAAATGACGAGTGCCGGAGTTAAGACGAAATTTGGAATAATGCAGTTGTAAATTCTCAGTAAGGGGTTATCCAGCCTCAGATTATTACTCTAGCTACGATTCTGGAGCATGGAAAATTTAACCAAGCCGATATGCCAAGCGACCTTCCTTTACCTATCCGCACGAGTGCCACTTATCAACATTTATTGTTAAGAACTATTTCTATTGATGTATTTTTGAAGATTCATTTCCTTATATTTGTAATTTGCCTACCTCTAACTAAAATTGTGTTTTATAATTTACATCATGTTTTACCCTTCCAAAGGTAAAAGATTCTAAATTTACATTCACGCAAACAGAACATGGTTATTTACTAATGGACAGCGCATAATGGTATTTCACAAGGCTAGGGGTAGACGTACTTAGTGACTGTAAAACTGTAAGCAGCACTCGTAGGGTATGTAAGCAGACTCAGTCAGTGCAGCTAACACATTTGGATGAAGAATGTGAAGCCCATCCAATCGATTCCTACCTCCTGTTCACGAAGAATCAAAGAATTCAACCATACAATTTGGACACAGCTTGACAACAATGAATGAATGGATATTATGCTGCCCCCTAGTCCTAAGCCTTAACGGTGCTGTGTTCGAAACACGAACCGACGGACATTCCGCTATTGGAAACTGGAAAATTAGGATTAAATTCTATGTGTAAAGCTTACGGAAGCGGGATTATCGTTCAAGTTCACGCAACGTGGGTTAATAACAGCACCAGTAAGGATATATTTCCACCTTTGTCTTTAGAGTACGACCGTTGTGGAAGTGGAGACCAAACCTTTAGGCCTAAGTTCAATGAATTTGATGCTCATCTCTCATTTTTGTCTTATTTAGGAATGGTCACAAGTCTAACTTTAATATGCTTATGTTATTGATGTTTTTCAAAGTGTTGCCCCAAACGACGTCCCAAATTTTCAAAATGATGGAAGGACAATAATCGCTTCACCATAATTGTACTAAGTCTAAGACTGTACATTCAACCCATTCAACTAACGAACGTCCGAAATTTTCAAAATGGCGGAACGACAATAATTGCTGCACCATGACTGTATTTAAGTCTAAGATTTTACGTTCAACCCATTCAACTAAGGACAGTCTGAAATGTTTCCAGCAAGTGTCAACCCAGACACTCTTTAACTGATAATTTAGAAGCCACAGAATCTGAGAGCAGCGCTTGTGTGCTTCAACTTTGTAAACTTAGCATACGGTAATTCTGCACAATCATGTATATAATGACTGTAAGTACATATGTAATCATTCATTTTTTATTTAGGCATACTCATTTTTGTACACACTATTAATTATTTGCTTTGTAACTGCTATATCATATGAGTTATGTAGAGTTGTCATTCATGTTAGTTTCTTTACTGGAGAAATTTAACGAGTCCGGTGATTTTAATTATGCCAAGCGACTGTTTAATTATAAGTAAGCTGTCAGATGTCAGACTGTGTGTGTGCGTGCGCTACGTTCATTTTGTTACGAGTCACCGGAAATACCACACGCACCCACCCCATATCCATTTCTTTTGGGACACTTTGTTACATACTCCTTTGTTTTAAACTCGCCTCTTAAGGTTGTATGATTGAAGTATCCTATTATTGACACCGAAGCCACGTTGTCTGACGCTGCAGCTTAGGCCCACATTTGGTAATGCTTCGGGTTATGAAAACGGCCTATGACGTGTTTTGTCCCAAGCTTCTAATGCTACATTAGCAGATTTGAAAGCCTCCGGGGAACATTCTGATCATCACTTACTGCGGGAATCTCTGTCCTAATTAATCTCAACATATCATTGTGACCGAAGTCTCGCTGAGAGCTCAGCTTCCAAATTAATTGTACGTTCTTTCGCTGATCCCCAAAGCGCAACTCATCAGTTACTTCTGTTAATATCAACCAACAAAAACAATAAGCCAGCTATTTCTACCCTTCAAGGGTTGTGATTGTTATCGTTAATATCAATCCTTAAGTGTCCTGACAAGCTTCTAACCAAGATCCCTCAGTAACCAGCTGCTCGGTCAATACCGGCGTACCTGATTTCGGCCATCACATTTGGGATATAACAAGAACACAACTTACTAGTTGTAGCCGAATGAACTAAAAATCAGTTAATTCGGGCGTAGTGTACCTTGGGTAACGTTCTCCTTGTACAAGACCATGCAAGAATAGTCTCATTTCAAGCTCTTTTCTTTATTTCGTACTGCTCTTCACTGAATAACCCATAGCTGCTAACGAGAAGTACAGCAAAGCTGGTGGATACAACTCCGAACATCTTTACATTACTTTTAAAATTACGTAACAAAACAATTTCTTCATCTGGAAAGTACTGCTCCTTTGCAAAGCAACAATCTCACGGGTGAAGAAGTCACACACAGCCAGCCACTCTTAACACCAGGCTATACAAGGCTAGGCGCCGAGACACCAGTAATAAAATCGGCCCGGAGACAAGAACATGTTTGACACCGCCTCCTCTGTCGTCAAATAACCCAAGGTAAATGAATAACGAATAAATAAGACAGTAGGCCGACAACCACTATTATTTGTAGACAACACTTTTATGAGTAAATGTGCCACACGATTTGGCTTTTACTTCAAGACCATCATCAGGCACACGAAATGTATACTTTCTCTCATTCACTCCATGGAGCAGAGTGCTTCTTGAGAACTTACCTGTTCTCAATCAGTCAAGAAATTACCCGCATTTTATGAAATCCGAAGGTTCATTACCGCGTTTCCAAGTGCTCGCCACCTGTCCCTATCCTGAGCCAGATCAATCCAGTCCATCCCCGTCATCCCACTTACTGAAGACCGACGCTTAATACTGTCCGACCATCTACTCCTGGGTCTCTCAAGGGGTCTCTTTCCCTCACGCCACCAAAACCCTGTAAGCACCTCCCCTCTCCCCACACATGTTACATGCCCCACCCATCTCATTCTTGATTTGATCACCCGAATATATGGTGAACAGTACAGATCATTAAGCTTCTCATTATTTAGTTTTCTCCACTCCCCAAATACCTCGTCCCTCTTAGACCCAAATATTCTCCTCAGCACCCTATTCGCAAACACCCTCAGCCTATATTCCTCCCTCAATGTGAGCTACCAAGTTTCACACCCATAAAAATGAGGCAAGATTATATTCGGTATATCTTAAACTTAATATATGGTGTAGCAAACTGGATGACAAATGATTCTGCACCGAATGTATCAAGAATTCCCGGACTTCAATCTGCTCTTAATTTCTTCCTGAACAGAATATGGATGCGTTACGGTTGTGCCCAAATATCTGAAAAGCTCTACTCTTTCAAAGGAACTATTTACACAGGCCAAAATTTTTGACTTTGTTAATTTTTTTGCTTCGGAGATGAAATATCCTTCCCTTTATAGGTTTTGGGACGCTGAACACGATAAGGGCCATGAAGAGGCCTGATTGGCTACGACTTCCAAGAAAAATTAACTGACAGTTATACATGCCGTACACACTATATCCTTGAAGTGATGTACGAATATAATGACTGGCTTGCCTTGATTAATTATGCCGTCTCTTCACCTCTCTTGTTACCGTCCAGCAACAGATTGCTAACATCGATGAAATCCACTTTCCTTGGTATCTCTTCTCCACTGCAGATATAATGGAAACGTTCGCCGAGTTCATCGCTCAGCACCCCGCAGTTTTCCGGGAAAAATTCCAGGCGAGAATGATGAAAATGCATCGTTAAAGGCATACTGCAGCCCAATTTCTGATACAACAGCAGGTTTTCCACTGTTCCCTGTAATTGTCATCCTTATTTCCTAGAAATCTGGTTACTACAAGACCGAAATCATTCCACGCTCTCTTCTCGTTACCACTGGGAACACAGTCAAACTGTTCGTCCCTGAAGAGCTGGTGCAGCTGTGGACCGGTGAAAACACCCTCCTTGAATTTTGCAGCACTGATTCCTGGGAATTTGACAGCGAGGAAGGCCCCACACAAACACTGGCCCTGTCTAATACAGAGCCCTACCAAAGTTCTTCACTAGTCCCAGTGTCATAAGCAGGAAAGGCAGCAAAATGTTGCTGGAGTCTACCAGCGGTAGATGCTGTATATTCTTTTTCCTGGTTCCAGTGACTGTCGGGAAGGCCAGCCCCGGTTCTTGTAATGGGAAATTTTTGCTCGACTGTCCCATACACACAAGAAACAGCAACCTTCGTGTCGCCCTGTTGCAGTCCAAGCAATATAGCAACAACTTTCAAGTCTCCATAAAGCTTCCATTGCTATTTCTTGTAGTTTATGCAGTTCAGAAGCTTCATGTTGTCATGTTTCCATATTGACTGCATGGCCAACTGGAATTTGACGGTAGCATGTTACCGTTATGGAGCGGAACAGCTTTTAGACTTAACTTGGTTGAGTCTATAAACAGTGGCCATTCCTCAGAACTGTGATTAATATACAGGGCTGCCACCATACCACCAAAATCATTACAGGCCAAAAAGTTACCGTCATCTTAAAGAACTTGGCCACATATTTTGCCGGGAACGGAACACAGAAACTCTGACACTGTCCTCGAGGAGATTCTACTGTTGTTGTCTCAATCGCAACAGTTCTGCCTTACACTTCGCAAGTTCCAGATCCCTAACACGGTCGTTTAATCCGTTCTGTGTGATCCCGTGTGGTTCACAAGACATCACGTTATGTAAGAACACGGAATCTTTTGATGGTGATGGCTCAGATTTCACAAATTTCGTCGTCATTTTTATTTACTGATTCCAGTGTAATTGCGTCTGGACGTTCTGGAACGGAAAGTCCTTTACCGTGACGTACTGGCCGCATAGCAGATGGTATATTCGGATAGCATAAGGTCCATTATTTCTTCTTGGAAGAACCTCGCCGTAGGGGAAGGACCATGCAGAAGTGAGTCACTGATGTTATCAGTCTGCTTTCTCCATATCACGGGTATGGCAAAAGGCATTGATCGCCATTTATGACTCAACCAGCTTCCAAGGTTCACTGCACACGTATTGCAGCATAAGCGCGGGTCCCAGCTCTTGTCCTGGTCCCCAACCTGACAGCCAAAGTATAGATGGTAGGTTTTCCTGATGTTTGGGGTTACAGCAAGCTTCTGTGACGAAAACGTCACTTCTCCACAAATATAATAGAAATGATCCGCACTTTTCACCACTTTCGCTGCATCCTTTTTTAGATTTGGCCACGCAACCACTGCACAACATATTAGAAATACTTTACACCGCAGAAGAAGAGTTTCTGAAATGAGCAGCAAACGCGTGTACAATGCAACTGCATGGAAGTAAATGAAATGCAACTAGTTGCAAGGTTCAATGTCTGCGAGCCCACTGCATCATCCACTCTGCCCGCTGCACTGCATCAACCTTCTGATAAACAGCAAGCAGGCTGCTGCAATGCCTGAGTAATGATGGCATCATTCACTTCACGATAAAAGTTGCCAAATCGTTGCTTAAACTTGCTCAACGCCAAAAGCAGTGTATAGTGTACAACTTGGGACCCACCCCATATCTTTGAAACTACTATCAATTAACAATTTTGTCATATCCGTCCTCAGCGCCCCAAGATTGGTAAAGATCTGCTAATTACACTTCCGAAACATTTTCACTGTTGACTAGTGTCATCACACTATATTGTGGCTTCGTCCTGCAATCTGACCTCGAGACAAAACGATGTACTTAGTTTTATCAGCATTTACTTCTAGTCCAGTCTCCTTACTAATAACTACTAGAGAGCCTGTGCTTTTTCTTTACAATATGTACGCTTCCGCCCAATATATTAACATCAATAGTAAACAAAAGCCGATGTGTACCATTTAATTTGAATCCATCCTGGTTTACCTGAACCCTCCTAATGGCATAATCTAAAGCAGAGCTGAAAAACCATGGCGTAAAAACATTTCCAGGTTTCAAACCAATCTTAATAGGAAACACATCGGACATATGTTGGCGAACCCGGAATCTATTAAGGGTTTCTTTCATACATACTGTTAGCCTTGGGGATGTCAAACTCAATGAAAATATTATGCAAGACCTCCCACCTAACTGAATCACAGTCAATAAGTAGCCGATGCACACTGCTCTTTAATTTTCCAGTTCTAAGTGGGCTGCTACCAAGACGATGGTTTTGGGAGATTAGATAATACAAGTAACTGATATATAAGAAATTCAACCGAATGGAGAGCTTAGACAACGTCTAATTACATGTGTGTTCATCAGACGTATGAGCAATGGTCTTGTTCGTTAATGTAGCGACTGTCTATTTTTCGCCTTAAGAGAAAGAATAAGCAGTACACGTCCAAGGTTGTGGTTGCAGTCTGCTTATGTTCGTTCTTAGTAAGGTTGTCGAAGATTGCGGTAGTATGTATCCTCGTCATTCAACAGACTTTTCAACAGTGGTTGGAGTAAGCCCTTTTTAGCCATGTGCAATACTTTCGTAATATGATCTACAGTCCATAGTGGATGCCCATATCGTAGGCGCTGGACGAATTTTGAATTATTATTTCAATTCTGGTATTACTGCACGTGTTCGTTAAATTCGTTGCAAGAAATACGTGTATATCCAAGTGTCACCGATGAACATAATGCCAAAAATATTCGGGTCAACTTAGTTGGTATACGCCGCAATTTAAATATTTATTACGACGGTTTGGCTTTTTTTAATAATAATAATATTTATTAACTGCAATTGGGTTGTCACCCGGTAGCAGTGGTTATTTTACATGTATACAAAATATGAAATCGGTTACTAATAAATTTAAGTCGGGAGGGCTACATGAGAAGCATGTAGTGGCAACTTGGAATCTTGGGAACCATCTCAGCATTTGCTTATAGACACAGGGAAACCAAGAAAAACCT
>Ga0123353_10005236_pt1 | contig 16957 bp, 13 predicted proteins | sample TergutLab28metaG_3_FD_92763 | JGI IMG/M metagenome (GOLD analysis project Ga0123353, IMG submission 92763) | Labiotermes labralis P3 segment gut microbial communities from Petit-Saut dam, French Guiana - Lab288 P3 | ecosystem: Host-associated > Arthropoda: Insects > Digestive system > Gut ...
CCCGCGATGCGGGGCTGGGAGCATGGTGGCATCTTTTTCTTTACAGTACGCTGAGCGTACTGCTTAGTTATGTGTGCTCTCTAACGAGAGCTGAACAATAGCACCTCAAAAAAAAACTTAACCAATAAAACAAAATGACTAAGCCTCTTTTGATAAAATTGATTTTTTGGAAATTTCATTTGATTTGAAAAGATTTATTTTAGTTACTGTATTCTTTACAATAATAGCATTGCCGATTTTCGGGCAACCCATATACCATGAAGACGACAAAGAAGGCTTGCGCATCTTTCTGCACCAACCCTCAGCAGAAGCAGGCAAGATTAATGCCGAGCAGTTAGGACTGCAAATTACCGACACGATGAGTTGGCAAACCGATGAAACATGGGTAGGCAAAGTGATAAACCTTATGTGGGCAGAGTCATCAAATCCATTACGATTGGTAGGAATTACTTGGATGGAAAAAAATCTTGCAGGAAACTTGAACGCAAGCAGATGGACGGCATTAACACAATTATATTGTGATAATAATCAATTAACCTCTTTAAATTTGACTGGAACACGGCATTTGAAGAATTATCCTGTAGCAATAATCTATTAACCTCCTTAGATGTGAGTGGGGATACGGCATTATATGTATTCAACTGTCAGAATAATCAATTAACCACATATTCCACTAATGATTTGAAAAATCCAAGCTATTGGCTACAACCCAACAGTTACACCAATTCGACTGGTTTCGATTCTCGCGGCGCAGGCTATTACAACAGCACTACACAACGTTTCGAAAATTTGTTAGGATATACAGCTTGCTGGTCTTCCGATAACGCAACTACCGGTTCCGGCAGTGCGGCACAATTTACTTACTATTGCAATTCAGTGGAGATTGTAGAGGTCAAGCAGACAGATGCAATAAGTGTGAGGTGTGTTTTGGAATAGGCCAGTTCACACCACCACATTAATAATCTTCTTAGGCACAATAATCACTTTCTTCACCGGCTTTCCTTCTAACCATTTTTTCGATTCTTCTAAGTGAAGTACTTCTGTTTCAATGGCTACTAAGGGTTTATCTATCGGAAATTCTTTGAAAAAACGGGTTTTACCATTAAAAGAAACAGGGTAGTTAAAAGTATTTTCAACTAAATATTCAGGATTAAATACAGGATAAGTAGCGGCAACTACAGACTTTTCGTTGCCCAATAAGTGCCACAATTCTTCACAAATATGTGGAGCATAAGCTGAAAGCAAAATAGTTAGCGGCTCTAAAATGTTATGTTTATTGCATTTTTTATCCGCTAATTCGTTTACACAAATCATAAAGGCGCTTACGGCGGTGTTGAACGAAAATCGCTCATTATCGCTTTCAATTTTTTGGATAGTGCGGTGCAAAATTTTGTACTCTTCAGAAGTCGGTTCTGTATCACTTACATTCCATTCATTGTTTGCATCGTGGAACAAACGCCAAAACTTGCGGATAAACCGTGATACACCCTCAATGCCGTTAGTGTCCCAAGGTTTTGCCAACTCAATCGGTCCCAAAAACATTTCGTACATACGCAAAGTGTCCGCGCCGTATTTTTCTACCAAATCATCGGGGTTTTGTACATTATACTTTGATTTCGACATTTTTTCGACTTCCCAGCCACAAATATATTTTTCATTTTCCAAGATAAATTCGGCGGAAGCAAATTCGGGTTGCCATTGCTTAAAGGCTTCCATATCCAAAAGATCGTTGTGAACGATATTGACATCTACGTGGATGGGAGTAACTTCATAATTGTCTTTTAATCCGAAAGATACAAATGTATTTGTGCCTTGAATCCGATAAACAAAGTTAGATCGTCCCTGTATCATTCCTTGATTAATTAACTTTTGGAACGGCTCATCTTTGCACACTAACCCGATGTCGTACAAAAATTTATTCCAAAAGCGGGCGTAAATCAAATGCCCTGTAGCATGCTCAGAGCCACCCACATACAAATCCACATTTTGCCAATATTCGTTAGCTTCTTTGGAAAAATACGCCTTTTTGTTATGGGGATCCATGTAGCGCAAATAGTACCCGCTTGAGCCGGCGAAACCGGGCATGGTGCTCGTTTCCAACTTAAAGCCCTCTTTTGTTTGCCAGTTTTTGGCGCGCGCCAACGGTGGTTCTCCCGTTTCGGTAGGCAAATACTTATCCACTTCAGGCAGCAACAATGGCAGTTGCTCTTCCGGCAACATGTATGGAATGTCGTTTTTGAAATACACCGGAAAAGGCTCTCCCCAATAACGTTGGCGACTAAAAATGGCATCGCGCAAGCGGTAATTAATGGTACCGTACCCAATTTCCATCTCTTTCACTTTTTCAATCACCGCTTGTGCGCCCTCTTTCGCGCTCATACCGGAAATAAAACCGGAATTGATGCAAGTTCCGTCTTTGGCTTCGTAGGCTTCTTCGGAGATGTCGCCACCGCTAATTACTTCTCTGATAGGCAATCCGAAATGTTTGGCAAATGCGTAATCACGACTATCGTGCGCAGGCACCGCCATAATGGCGCCGGTTCCGTAGCCTGCCAACACGTATTCCGCTACATAAACCGGAATCTCTTCACCGGTAAACGGATTTACCGCATAAGCGCCTGTAAACACGCCCGATACTTTTTTTACATCACCGGCACGCTCCAACTCCGAACGATTTTTCGCCTTACATACATATTCATCCACCTCTCTCTTTTGTTCCGGCGTTGTTATCTCATCAATCAACTCATGCTCAGGGCAAAGCACCATAAAAGTAACCCCAAAAATAGTATCAGGGCGAGTGGTGAAAATATTAATTGAAAATTCTCCACCCCCTGCCCCCGCCAGCGGGGGAGATAAAACTTTTAACTTTGAACCATGAACTTTGAACTCTACCGCTGCTCCCTCACTCTTCCCAATCCAATTCTTCTGTACTTCTTTCAGCGATTCGCACCACTCTATTGTATTAAGTCCTTGCAACAAACGTTCGGCGTAGGCAGAAACTCGCAAAATCCACTGTCTCATCTGTTTGCGTTCTACCGGATGCCCGCAGCGCACGGATACTCCGCAAACCACCTCATCGTTGGCGAGCACGGTACCTAACCCCGGACACCAATTCACCCAAGTATCTGCCAAATAAGCCAATCTGTAATTCAGCAAGATAGCTTGTTTTTCTTCTTCCGTTTTGGCATTCCACTCGTCGGCGGTGAATGAAAGCTCTACCGTAGCGGCAGGGCGAATACGCGCCGTGCCCTCTATCGCAAACACTTCTTCCAATTCGGAAATGGGGCGCGCTTGTTGCGCATCTTGACAATAATAATGGTTAAACAACTGAATAAATGTCCATTGTGTCCATTTGTAATATTCCGGATCGCAGGTGCGAAACTCCCGATTCCAGTCGAACGAAAAACCGATTCTATCTAACTGCTCCCGATAACGTGCTACATTTTGTGCAGTTGTAACGGCAGGATGTTGTCCGGTTTGAATGGCATATTGCTCTGCGGGTAATCCGAACGCATCGTAGCCCATGGGGTGCAGCACATTAAACCCTTTTTGCCGCTTATATCGTGCATAAATATCGGAAGCGATGTAGCCGAGCGGGTGTCCTACGTGCAGCCCTGCCCCCGAAGGATACGGAAACATATCCAATACGTAATATTTTGGTTTAGAATGATCTATTTCCGTTTTATATACGTTTTTCTCGCGCCAGTAGTGCTGCCATTTTTTTTCGACTTCTCTAAAATTGTAGTCCATTATTTAAGGTTTTTTTATGAAACGGCAAAATTACACTAATTTTCAAAAATCCACCTCTGCCCTCGCGGGTTCAAAATACTGTTTTTAAGTATTCAAAAAAAAGTAGATATTTGCATTCTTTTAAGAGCAATATAAATGAAAAATTTAGCACAAAAAATTTGCACAAAAAATTTTATGCTCAATGTGCTGTTTACACTGTTCTTAATAGCCATTTATAAGAGCTTTAAAGAAGCCATGCTCACAGAATATGGCTTAGGCTCTTACTTCATTTCGGAGTTTTTAATCAACTATCAAGGTGGATTTGTTAGAAGAGGACTCATAGGAGAAATATTGTTTTTTCTTAGAGGCATTGTTCCTTTTGATGTGGAATGGACTGTCAAAATTTTATGTGCAATTTGCTTTCTTTTAGTATGTTCTTTCTTTGTCTATCACTTTATAAAAAGAAAATTCTCTTTATACATTTTGCCGTTGTGTTTCTTTTGTGGTGCGTTAGTGATAAACAACGAATATTGGATCAGAAAAGATTCGTTAATGATTTTATTTTTAATCGCTTCGCTTTGGATATTTCAAGTTCCTAAGAAATTGCCCTTCACTGTCAAAATATTGATAGTAAATTTTCTATTGATTTTTATGACATTAAGCCATGAGGTTTTTGCCTTTATAAGCATACCTGTTTTTATTGTTTTGTTAATCAATTTATTTAAAGAGAAAGGCATCATTAAATCTCTATTGATGTCATTATTGTGCTTATGCCCAACCATTATCGCATTTTTCAGTGTGATGTATGCTAAAGGAGATTATCAAATTGCGCAAACGATTTGGAATTCGTGGCATATACTTTTAAATAAGGAACTTACGCCTGTAGATTACAATAATTCCATAGGTGCTTTGTTTTGGGGAACCATTGCAACCGTAAAGTCGCATTTTTCAGAAATATTTTTAACTATTGACTGGGAGGTACTTTCTGTTTTTGTCTGGATGATTATTCTTCCTGTAATCTATTATATTTCAACCAATTTTTTGTCTGTTTTTCATAAAAAAGGGTCCAATTTTAATGAAGAAAAGAAAACCATTCTATCCGCTATATTGATTTTTCAATTTATTTGCCTCCTGCCGTTATTTTTAGGTTTGTCGAAAGATTATATTAGATTGGCTTTCTATCTGATAACAAGTGCTTTTGCTATTTTTCTTTTAATTCCATTTGATACTCTAAAGTCATTGTTCCCCCAATTTTATATTCGATTTATTGAAAAATTAAATCACGCTATCAGTAAACTGATTCCCCCTTCAAAACCTGTTTTAGTGTTATTAATGCTCATTGTGGGGATCTCCAATTGGGGATTTAATATATATGACACGCTCACGAGCACCATGTTGTATCAAGTATTAAAGGAGTTAACAATAGTTGTGAGGCTATTTGTACATGTTGTTCATCATTTATTATTTTAAAACGCTTTAAGAATGTCGGCAAAATCAATTATACAATTAATTAGACCGGAACAGTGGGCAAAAAATTTCTTTATTTTTTTACCTGTGTTTTTTAGTGGTCAACTGTTAAATTTTTCATTAATCACATCTTGTATAATGGCTTTCGTCGCTTTTTCATTGGCAGCAAGTTCTATTTATTGTTTTAATGACGTTTTTGATGCCAAAACAGACCGGGAACATCCCACCAAATGCAAACGCCCCATTGCTTCAGGAGCAGTTTCTATTCGACGGGCATATAGCACTATGGCAATGTGTTTTCTGCTCTCGCTATGTACGATTCTATTATTTGGAAACGAGTCGAAATACTATGTTGGGGGAATTATTTTATTATACTATGTTTTGAATATTGCTTATACTTTGATACTAAAGAAAATAGCCATACTTGATGTGATGATTATTGCGATTGGATTTGTTTTAAGGATTCTCGTTGGTGGCGTTGTTACAGCCATTCACTTATCGGAATGGATTATTATAATGACTTTTCTGTTAGCCTTGTTGCTTGCTTTTGCAAAACGCAGAGATGATGTGGTGATCTATGAAAAAACAGGAGAGGTAATGCGAAGAAACACAACTCGATACAACCTTGCTTTTATGAATCAGGTGTTGTCGATTATGGCTTCCGTAACCATTATTGCCTACCTTATGTACACGCTTTCGCCGGCAATTACCACACAATTTAACAGCCGGTATGTTTATCTTACCGCTTTTTTTGTAATTGCCGGAATCATCAGATATTTGCAAATTACTATGGTGGATTTGAAGAGTGAAAGTCCAACTAAAATTTTATATAGAGATTATTTTATACAATTTTGTATCGTAGGCTGGGTTATCACTTTTTTAATCATCATTTATTTTTAGTAATGGAGAAAAAACATATCATAGCATTCGATTTTGATGGTACAATTACCACAAAAGATACTTTGTTAGAGTTTATTAAGTTCTCGAAAGGGAAAATTCATTTTATTTTTGGATTTTTATTGTTTTCACCTCTATTAATTGCCTACAAGTTAAAAATTTATCCTAATTGGAAATTAAAACAACAAATTTTTTCTTTTTTTTTCAAAGGAATGTCCATCACTGTTTTTAACAAATTTTGTGAAGATTTTGCAAAGCAACATCAGCATATTATCAGACCCAAGGCAATAGATCAAATAAACGAGTATACAAAACAACATTTCGATGTTATCATAATAAGCGCAAGCATAAGAAACTGGGTAGTTCCATTTGCTGAAAGCATGCGCATAAACAGTATTATTTGCACGGAAGCGGAAGTAAATGAAAGTCATATTTTAACCGGAAAATTTTCAACGCCGAATTGTTATGGGAAAGAAAAAGTAAACAGATTATTAGAAAATTACCCCGATAGAGGAAGTTATTATTTAATCGCATTCGGCGATAGTACCGGAGACAGAGAATTGCTTGACTTTGCGGACGAAAAATATTATAAAGCATTCATCTAATAAGATAGATATGGAAAATTTTCAATAATGATTGTTATGTAAATTATTTCAAATATTTTCGCGGAGATATTTTAGCAATTTTTCAAAAAGTATTAATGGATTCCTTGCTTTTTGAAAAACTAAAATGCCAAATACTCAATTTTAGGAGTCCCCTTTATTAACCAAATCTAAAAATTATGAAAAAACTTATTCTTCTTTCTTTCTTTTGTACGCTCTTTTTGGGAGTATCTGCACAATCCACTACGTGGAACACCACAGGCAATTCTGATCTTACAGAAAGCAATTTCTTAGGGGATAAAAAATGCGCTCCCCTTATTTTTAAAACAAAAGATATGGAGCGCATGCGTTTAACTAAAAACCATACGCGCTTGGGAATAGGATTTTCTAATCCTCTATCTACATTGCATTTACACCACCAAAATGATGCTGATTTATGTGCTTATTATGGTGGAAATAATGACCACATAAATGGGGACGAGGATAATACCGATGGACCCACTATTAGATCATTATTGAGGATGACTACTCCAGAAACCGGAACCGCTTCCGGCAGGGGATTTAGTGCATTTTACACCGACGCAAACCTTTCTTTCTCTCAATTTGAAGAAGGCATTTTTTCAATTAACGGACCCAAAGGTGGCTTAACAATTGCTCCCGATGGGAATATTGGTATGGGTACTGATATTCCAAGACAAAAATTGCATATTGTTGATGGTAATATCTTAATATCCAAAACCTCAACAAGGGCGCCCGGTGGCTCTCCGAATGGTTCTATTTTCTTCGGTGCCAACATTGACGACGATTTTCCTAACGGCAAATGGGGTATTGAGTACCTCAATAATGACGGAGGATTTGGTTATGGTCTTAATTTTTGGAGACCTTGGAATCCCGGAGGAGGTGGATATTTTAATTTCGGATTATTTTTGGCTGATAATGGTAATATAGGAATTGGGAAAAATGACCCGCAAGCAAAGTTAGATGTAAATGGTGATGCAAAAATCAATGGGTTGCTATGTGCTAAAGAAATACGCGTTTCGCTTTCCGGCACTCCTTGTTGGCCCGATTATGTGTTTTCAAAGAATTATAAATTACCTACGTTGAGTGAGGTTGAACAATTTATTACCCAAAACCACTACCTCCCCAATGTTCCCCCTGCGGCAGAAGTAGAAGCCAATGGAGTTAATTTGGGCGAAATGAATGCTCTTTTATTGCATAAAATAGAAGAACTTACATTGTATATTATTCAAATAGGAAAGCGCCTTTCTGAACTTGAAAGCAAGAAAGGAGGGGAGTAATGAAAAAGATATTGTTTATTCTACTATGTGTGGTGTGTTATTTTTGCTCTGCATTTTCACAGATGTACCTGTATGAATTCTGTTATTCCGGCCCTGACCCTATTCCTCCCTGCTACATTAAGGATGATCCAAAATGGAAGATATCTCATGGATCTCCTCGTTATGTGGCTTATGCAACTTCGGGGCTCTACAATAATGTAGAACTTGCTACAAATTACCCTAATCAGACACGACAAGCTGAAGGCATATTTACTTCTTTTACATTTAAGAAATGTTATAAATATCGGATTGAAATTCGTTTAAGGGCATCACATGACATGCCGGATATAGAGGTTTATGCAGCAAATGGGTTAACGGAAAAAATAAATGAAAAGTGTAACACAGCTGTTCCGCCAACAGTTTCTGATAAGAAATTAATTGGTTGGGATCATGCTTCTTGCAATTCTATCCCATATCAGATGTGTACATCTTATTTCCCGTCACAAAATTCTTATTGGAGCCCTGATAAAGAGTATTCCCAACTCTGGATCACACCTTCGTTAACTTTAGATACAACCTCTTTTTTCATTAGCAAGATTATTATTTACGAAGAGTGGGCTCAGTATGCTCCCCCTTCCGCACCCCAAAATTTACGTCAAACTTATGCTACAGGTACAACTATTTCGATTGCTTGGGACCGCTCAACAGCAGCAAATGGGATTAAGATAGCCCGTTACAATGTATATGGCAATGGGATATTTTGGATGAGTCTAACAGGCACATCTTGCACAATTCACGGTCTAAAACAATGTACAAAATATACGGTTGGAGTAGAGGCTGTAGATGAGTGTGGTAATGTTTCTTCAAGAACATCCATTATTGGCGAGACAACGGAGGATTTGCCTCTTGATACCATACTTCAAAATACGATAAATCTTTCAAGTTATCCCAATAAGAATTGTATTATACAAGCAAAAAACTCTATTACACTAATGCCCGGTTTTAGCGTGAAAGCTAATGATGCCCAAGAGTATTTTCATGCCAGAATTTCTTCAGGATGTGGCGATATACTTCTTAGTGCTTCTCCACCGGATGCGGAAAATCTATATTTTGCTGAAGATACAACAGAAAACTCTTTGAGTATTTTACCTTCTCCTGCCGAAAAAGAGCTATTGATTTACCCCAATCCCACAGATGCAACGATTACTATTGAATATTTACATTTTACCGGAAACGAAAAAATGTTTCTGTACGATATTACAGGAAAACCTATTTTACACTACAAGCTATTAGGAATTATTTCCCATATTGATGTTTCTTTTTTCTCTTCGGGTATATACTTTATTAAAGTGATTACACAAGATAATGTATTTGTAAAAAAACTTATTAAAATATAAACCAAAAAAACTTAAAAAAAAACTTATGAAAAAAATCTTTATTCTTCTTGCAATCACATGCATTGCAGTAAATGTAAACGCCCAATGGTTTGTAGGCGGCAAATTAGCTCTTAACATAAAGGATAGCAATATTAAAATGGATGATGAAATAATAATGAATGCTACTGTTATTGGTTTTCACATTGCACCCAAAGGTGGCTATTATTTTAATGAAAAATGTGCACTAGGCTTAAGTTTTTCAGTAGGAACTAATTTTAGAAAAGAATCTACCGAGTTTCAGCGTCATCAGTTTCGGGATATTTCTGTCCCATGGTGTATTAATCCGTTTGTTAGATATTCTGTATTTACTTATAAAAAGTTTTCTTTGATATTGGAGGGCAGTATCGGAGTTGGAGGAGAACATTATAAAGAAACCCGTACTTATGGTGGGCATATAATGAGTAATCTTGAGAAGAAATATTCTATCATAGGGATAGGGGTTATTAACGTAACACCTATTTTAGGTTTTAAGTTATCTGATCGTTTTCAATTAGAGGCAGGACTTAACTTCCTTAATTTAGGATATAATATTGATATAACTGATAGAATTGAAAAAACTATATGTACTACGACAGGAAAAGAAGAAACTGTTAATACAAAATTCATTGATCACGATTTCAATATTGGCTTTAATTCTTCGGGCATTCTTGTAATGTCTCAATTAACTATTGGGGTTATTTATAAATTTTAAAATTCTATCATCAAAATTTGCAGTGCTAAGTAGCGTTTCTTCTCTAACATCGGGGCAAAATATTTCTTTGAGGTCTACAGATTTTATTGAATTAAAAGATGGCTTTGAAGTGCCGTTAGGATTACTACACTTGTTATGAACAAGTTGTAATGTTATTGCCTGTAAAAGTGTATTTTTGCATTTTGTATGAAAAAAACAGTTGAACTTTTAAAAGAATACTTCATAGCCATATTTATTGTCTTGATATGCGGTATTTTATTAAAAATGGCGGAAACTATTTATTTTATTAAGCCGGCAGAAGTCATTACTTTCTCTGTTTTTCTAAAAAGCATCTTCTGTTTTATTGCTACCTATTGCTTTTATTCTGTATTATTATTACCGGTTCACGTACTTTTTATTTTTTTGAATAAAATACTTGCAAGAATATTTGTTTCAATCGCTTTTTCATTTCTCATTCTTTTAGAAACAGGGCTGACCGTTTATTTTTTTAAGACGGGAAGCTTAATGGGAGCAGAATTAATAATTCGCCCGATTTCTGAAGTTATAGCCACTATAACCACAGTGGTAAGCCTTTGGGTTCCTGTATCCGGGATTATTTTTGCTTCCATACTGTTTTATTTAACGTTATCTTTTTTAAATAGAAAAATACTGATTTCCAAAATATTGCTAATTATTGCTGTTATTATTCCGGTAATGGCGTTGTTTGTAGCGTGTCTCCCAAAATTGTATTCCGGTGTAAAAAATCCAATAACAAGAAATTATATCCAAAGCAAGAGTCTTTATTGCTTTAATTCGATAGGCTCATTTTCATTTGAACGAAAATATAGCGATGTCGTTTTTGAAGAAGAGCGTATAGAAGCATTTATCCGGGAAAATCCGGAAAGAAAAATCATGGATAAACACTATCCGTTAGAAAGAGCGTATGAAATAAGCAATGTATTAGCTCCTTATTTTAAGAAAGATACGATAAAACCAAACATTGTAATTATTGTTTTGGAATCGCTGGGCAAGGAATGGGGTTACCCTAACAAAAACGACATGTCGTTCACTCCATTTTTTGATTCTTTGGCAAGTAAAGGACTCTATTGGAAAAACTGTATGGCTACCACTAAAAGAAGTTTTGGAGTAATTCCGGCAATTACGGGATCGCTACCATTTGGAGTAAAAGGCTTTCAATTTGGAAATATGCCCGAACACCAATCACTCCTAAAAATTCTTAAAAACAATCATTATAAAACTAATGTTTTTTATGCAGGCACTTTCAATTTCGATGCGATAAATGATTATTTATTGGCGCAAGGTATTGATCACATGTCTGAAAATTTTTATAGGCATTATGAAGAAAACAAAACAGCCTATAACGGAGTTCCATACTGGGGGTATCACGATAGTATTATGTATGAGAAAGTGTTACAAGATCCAAACTTTTTAAATGACACGACGCCGGTTTTCAATCTTTTTGTTACCACTTCCGGTCATCAGGATATAGATAGAAGCAATCCTTATTTTCAAAGAGCAGACCAATTAGTTAATGAACTTATTGCATCTGCTCCAGAGGAAAAACAAGCCTATTATTTAAAGCGAATTGATAGGATTACCGCTATTTTTTATCAGGATTTATGTCTGAGAGATTTTTTTGAGCATTATAAAAAAAGAAAAGATTTTGAGCACACCATTTTTGTTTTCACAGGGGATCACGCAAGCGGGATGATGCCCAAAAACGACTTGTCCTTTTATCATGTTCCCTTAGTAATTTGGTCGCAGCTACTATTAAGCCATCAAACATTTCCGGCTTTGGTGTCGCATAATGATTTGGTGCCCACCATAGAGGCTTTATTAAAAGAACATTATAATTTGGAGTCTTCTCAATATGTGCATTGGCTTGGAAATAGCCTGGATACGTCGTCGCATTTTGTTTCGAATCTAAAAACAGTAATGTTTGATTATTCCGGTGGATATAAAGATATGATTTACAATAACTATTATTACGACAACAATCAATTATACGAAATTCAAAATGAGAGTTTAGACCTGAAGGAGATTCATAATGACTCTATAACCATATTTATGAAAAATAGATTGGATTTGTATAGGTACATTCATAAATATGTTTACCTCAATGACAAGCTAACCACCCACCCTTTATTTGCTCAAACAACCTATACAACTATCAAAGACTTGTTTATTAAGGGTCAGAAAACCATATTTTTTAAAACGGCTCCGCAATGGGCAAGTATTCTTTTACTTCCACAGACCTCTATTAAAGGAGCATGGGAAAAAATAAAAATATCCGTAACTGCAGATATTATGTTTCCTGAAATTCCTGAAAATCAAGAATTTTCTGAACTTATCATCGAGTGTAAAGGGCAAAACATGCAAAACGCCGATTTCTATAGCGACCGTATAGATAAGTTTATCATGGTAGAAGAGCTTGAAGCAGAAACATGGTATCCTTTACATATTGAAAAACAGTTTCTAACAGATGGCGCTACTGATATAAAAGTAAAAATGTTTTTTTATACAGGAGATAATAAGCCTAAAAATTATGCAGAATTGAAAAATATTAGAATTTTAATAGAGGGTGTTGGGAATTAAAAAAACGAATATAGTTTGGTCATGAAAATCATTTCAAAAAAAACAAGCAAAATACTAACGCCTTACCTCATCTCGGTGGTATTATTTATTCTCGCCGGTTATTTGTTAAAGATCGTAGAGACATTCTCATTTTGCAGAACGCAAGATGCCACATCTTTTTTTACCATACTCCAATCTTATTTTAATATTACTGCTGTTTTTTGCCTCTATGCTGTCATTATTTTGCATGTTTACCTGTTTGTTGCATTTTTGAATCAAAAAACAGCACAAATTTTAACCGCCATTTTATTTGCATTACTATTTTCGTTAGAAACAGGATTGTATGTGTATTATACTCAGGCAGGCGTTTTAATGGGAAGAGAATTGATAATACGCCCCCTTTCCGAAACATGGATTACGATAAGACAATCATCGAATATTACGCTTAATTCCATGCTAATGATTGCGGTATTCACTTATTTTATCGTTTTGCCTTTTGTATTTAATAAAGTGAAAATCTTTGATCGGTATCGTTCCCCCATTATAGGGATGATCGTTATTGGAATAGTTGCAACAGGCACACAGTTTTATCAAAAAGATAAAATTCAAATAATAAATAACTACTTGGAAACAAAATCATTCTTCTTTTTCTCTGCATTAAAAAACCATTCTATTAATGAGACGGAACAGAATTATTTTGTTTTTGATGACGAAGGCGGTTTTGCAAGCATCGAAAAAAATGAGCACATCTTAAAAGAACACATTGCATTATATAATGAAACGGTTGAAGATTCAGACTATCCTATGGAACGTTTTTTTTCGGAATTTCCAGATGTGCTTTCGCCTTTCTTTAAAAAATCTGAGAAGCAACCCAATATCGTCATTATAATAGTTGAATCTTTAGGCAATTACCTGCTCGGCGAAAAGGGAGAAAACATCAGTTTTACTCCTTTTTTAGACTCTTTGGCAAATAGCGGATTGTATTGGAAAAACTGTTTAAGTGCCACCCCGCGAACTTATGGCGTTCTACCTACTGTTACCGCATCGGCTCCTCACGGAATAAAAGGGTTTCAGTTTGGCATTATGCCCCAACATCATTCATTGTTTACGCTGTTAAAAAACAATGGCTACATCACCCATTTTTTTCACGGCGGAAACACGAATTTTGATAGCATGTTAGATTTTTTAATCATTCAGGATATAGATCATATTGATAATTTTGTGCCTGAAATGGGGATCTATAAAAGAAAGAAGCAAGCCAATTGGTATGGACTTCATGACGGGGTTTTATTTGATAAAAGTTTGACCTTTTTAAAGACACTTCCCGCAGAGCAGCCGAAATTGAGTGTGTATTTAACCATTACTACCCACGATCCGTTAAATTCGAGAGAGGATAAAAAGTTAAAGGTTGTGTATGATGCCTTAACAGAAAACCTGTTCTCTAAACTAAATGATCATCAAAGAAAACCTCTTTTGTTGATAAAAGATAGATTGCCGGGATTTATGTATGTGGATGATTGCCTTAAAAATTTCATTCGTAATTTTGCTAAACGACCTGACTTTGAAAACACTATTTTTATCATCACAGGTGATCATTCTGTGGGCAATTTCCATCATAATTTAGCCAATTACTCGGTTCCGTTAATAATATGGTCGCCATTACTAAAAACTCCTAAAACTTTTCCTAACATCGTTTCGCATTTTGCCATTGCGCCGTCTATAATATCCTTTTTACAAAATAGTTATAATGTAAATATTCCTGAAAAGCTCTCATGGTGCAGCATCGGATTAGATACCGCTTCTGTTTTTCAGCCACAAGAAAATATCTTATTTTTAAGCTACGACAGGAGGGTGAATGCCATGGTGTTTAATCAATATTTTTTTGAAGATAAAACCAATTGGCATGACAAAAGATTGTTTGAAATTAACGAAAATTTAGATTTATCCCAAATTCATAATCCTGCACTTATGGAGCAAATTCATGCTGAATTTAAAACATTAAAGTATGTAAATAACTATGTTTATCATAATAACCGATTAATTAAAGAGGATAGCGGTACGAAGCTTGATTACAAAATGATTCATGGATATGAAAATAAAAATGCGATAGTATGTAAAACAGCGGATACTATTAAATCTGTTGCCGGAATTAATCTATATGATCTCATGCCTGTTCAAAAAATTAAAGGAAAATACAATAAGATTAAAATCAGATTCAAGGCTGATATTGTAATTAACGATTTCGTATATCAAGACAAGCAGATGTTTTTAAATTTTATCTGTTTAGCAAAAAAATTTGAATACCTTTCAAGAGAGCATATTACAAAATATATTTTAGCCGACGAGATTCTGTGCAATAAAAAATATGAATTATCCATTGAAAAAGAGATTGATGTGAGAGACCTTAAAGAGTTTTCCGTACATATTTGTATAACCACACCCGATAAAGATGAAAATTGGGAACGTGATAAAAAAATTACCATATCCAATGTAAAAGCAACCATTTGGGGTAAATAAAAACATCAAATATTATGTCCACATATGGCGACTAACGTTCCGGCAGCTTGGCGAGGTAGCGGCATCGAGGTACTTGCGGCGGGGTAACAACTTTCAACTACTCTATTCATTTTTAGCGGGTTAATGCCGCTATCTTGCCAAACTGCTCGTTGGGTGAAGGGCGTTAGGATTATTTATTCGATATTCAGCTGCATTTTGGCTGATTTCCTCTAAACTCATGTTTTCAAATAGATTCTCTTGCCATTGAGTATAGTCAAAAGATTCTTTTTGTATTATCGTAATGAAACGTTCTGCTTCTACTAAGCCTAAGTTCTCCATTAACACCTGTGTTCCTGCATTTCTGATGATAGTATCTGTTCTCATATTCCTAATATTTTAATAAAGTCAATCGGATTAATTACAATAATTTCTTCAAAAGTTGTTTTAAGCAACTTCTTGTCTGTACTCAATAAATAGTCACATTTTGCTTCTATGGCGCATGCTACGTGCAATGCGTCTTTCTTTTTAATGCCTTTTTCCATGAATTTTCTTCCACAATTTACAATCTTTGCGGAAGCATCTACATCCAACATTGCTATTCCTTTCCACATAGCAATTGATTGTTTGCGATTATGATACGGATTGGCTGCATTTTCATAATCTAGAATATATGACCATGCCAATTCAAACGTATTTTGCAATATAGCCTGCTGTACAAACAATTTAGCTTCTGTTTCCATTCGAACAAGCAAGTATGTTTGGTCGTCAACATAAGTTTAATAGATAGGAAAAAACATCCGATTGTTACGATCAAGGTGATTATTAAATTCCTCACAGATTTCTGATTTCTTTCTTTCAATGTTTCACTCATAATAATATTTTTTTTGTAGATAATTTGTTTTACAATCTATCATATGGAATTACAAAGGCAATCTCTATCAATCACTTATATATATTTTTGACGGCACATTTTCCAGCCTTGCACCCAACGCCTAAATACACGCATCAATTCTCCATCAAATAAGCCTTAATAAATTCATCTAGTTCTCCATCCATCACTGCATTCACATTAGACGTTTCATAGCGGGTGCGCAAATCTTTCACCATTTTATAAGGATGCATCACATAACTCCTGATTTGTGACCCCCACTCAATGCGTTTTTTTGTGCTTTCAATTTCGGAAACTTTTTCGCGCTTTTTCTCTATTTCACGCTGATATAATTGCGATTTCAACATTTGCACCGCTTTTTCCCGATTTTGAAGTTGCGAGCGCGTTTCCTGGCACTCCACAATAATTCCGGAAGGGTGGTGGTGCAGTCGTACCGCAGTTTCCACTTTGTTTACGTTTTGCCCACCCGGGCCGCTGGAACGGTAGGTATCCCACGAAATATCCGCAGGGTTCACCTCAATCACAATGTCATCATTAATCATGGGATAGGCGTAAACAGAGGCAAAGGAGGTGTGCCGTTTATTTGCCGAATCGAAAGGCGACAAACGCACTAAGCGATGTACGCCGTTTTCGCTTTTTAAATAGCCATATCCGTAAGCGCCATCCAACTCTATGGTGGCAGATTTGATGCCGGCAACATCGCCTTCCTGTCTGTCTAACAACTTGATAGCGTATTTATTTCGTTCTCCCCAGCGGATGTACATACGGAGCAACATTTCTGCCCAATCGCAACTTTCTGTGCCACCCGCACCGGAATTGATGGTTAAGATGACGCCCATCGGGTCTTCTTCTTCGCGCATCATGTTTCTAAATTCCAATTTTTCAATGGCTTGCAGGGC
>Ga0123353_10005238_pt1 | contig 16956 bp, 10 predicted proteins | sample TergutLab28metaG_3_FD_92763 | JGI IMG/M metagenome (GOLD analysis project Ga0123353, IMG submission 92763) | Labiotermes labralis P3 segment gut microbial communities from Petit-Saut dam, French Guiana - Lab288 P3 | ecosystem: Host-associated > Arthropoda: Insects > Digestive system > Gut ...
AGCAATGTCTGTTTCCTTCCCCACAAAATGCTTTTTGTTTCACAAATTTATCCCGTTTAGTTCTCGAAATATTAAGGTTTTGCAAATATCATGCGCAAAATTTAAATACCCCGAAGAAAAATTCAGCGAGCTGGGACTTACAGTTGGGATTTAACTCGGCGTTTAAAGGGTTAATGTTTTTTAGAACTGGACATGCATTAATTTCTCAATTTTCTTCTCTTGTTTTAACAACTTAAAATTTCACACTGTTAGAATGCCTGAACCAAGATTTATATGTTACATGTGTGGGAGTAACATTTCATGCACACATAAATTTGATAAGAAAGCAAAGGAAGAGACCACTTACGGAACACAGATGAGGATAATACTCTACTAAATATAAGAAGAAAAAGGGTGTGAAGGTGTGAAATGAATCTGATTGGCTAAGAAGAGGTCCAGTGCTGAGCTTTTGTGTTCATGGTGATGGAACTCTTTGTTTCCATAAAATCAGGTGTTTGTTGTGGCTGAATGGCTTTCAGTGTTTTAGGTAAAGTTACTTTCAAATCACGGAGGTGTGGATTAAATTGTAATAGGGTCCTGGATTATTGTGACTGGAACATGATACAGATAGAGACAAAGTGCCAGATTTAACTATGCAGTTTGTTATATGTCTGCTTAGTTTATGTGGGCTGAGTAGTGATTTTTTACTCTTTTTGAAGACTTCAAGTTTGCATATTAATACAACTCAGAGGTTCTGAAGGATATGTATCATGGGGAATTTATATGGGGCACTTGCAATTGTCTATTTATCCATTTTCAAAGGAGTATGAAGAGCGGAAAGATATTATTGTATTTTTAGGCATTTCAAGTCTGATGGAAGAAAGGTGAGGTTTTCCCTGTCTACACCATGAAGTCATGCAGGAGAGATATAGCTCCATTCATTCGTATCTTCAGCACTAGATAGAGATGAGTGATTAACTGCAAACCCTGGCCACTTTACTGTCACAAAAGGACCCCTGTACCCATTGAAAAGGAGGTTGGTTGAGCCGCAGAGCCCATCTTTACATTTTTGAAAAGAGGAAAGACTCTTGTCCATGCCAGTTTGGGAATCTCAGATCATACAGCCTCTAGCCTAATCTTTATACTGATCATGCTATCTGTTTTAGTTTGAAATGGGGCAAAAATTGATAAAACTGTCAGGAATTGAGATAAGAACAAGAATGAACTAGTAATGAAAGATACTGCATTGCGACCAGCTGGCTGCAGTCACAGACCTGCCTAATATGTACTTGTAATATGGCATTACCAGCATTGAGGTGGATTTGTGGTCAAAGGAATGAAATCTTGAATCCACATACAGAAATAAAGAAAGGTTTATTGTGAGCAAAGACAGTGAGAGACAGAATTTGTTGAGAGGTTAACTCTCAATAGTATTGTCAACAATGTATCGGGTAGTTCGCACATTAATGTGTAAAGCAATTGCAGTTATCAGAAAATTATGAGAGTTTAACCCCTACCCTGCTAACGTGGAGAATAGGGTGAGCTCCTAATAATGCCAGCAAATGGCAGATGGGATTTAACTCGGCATTTAAAGGGTTAAGACTGAAAATTGAAGGTTGCAATCAATATTGATACATTTTGTTATGATTCAATTGGAAAATATGAGATTTTTGCAGAGACACACACACGTTGTGTTCCAAGTTACTGTGGTGACAAAATTTTGTATGATGGTGCCTAATATTTGTGTATCCTCAGTATTTAACTGGCATCTTGTCTCCCTTTTGGAACCTAGAATTTTGAGATGGCTGCCATATTTCTAGAAAATTTATGCACCCCTGGATTTACATATTGCTCTTATACTTTACGAGAACTTCGTGTTTTTATATGGTATACGTTATTAAAAAAAAATAGGTGTGTGTTCTTATAGTTATGTTTGTTACTCTTCTGCGATCCTAGTGTGCCACACACACAAAAAATCCTTAATGTGCCGTGAACCCTAAAGACTGAAAACTACTGGATTTAAAGGTTGGACATGTGCAGGTTCAAATCTGACCAATTGTCTTTATCTACTACCAAGGTGTACAAAGAGTGGAGCTTTTACATTTCACATCTGCTGTACATCGTCATGTTGTGATGACCAGACACAGAGGTTGCTTCCCTGTAAGGTACAGAAAGAAAACATTGACTGAAAGTGTGTTGGCAGTCATGAAGTTTCATCTCCTTAATATTCCTCACATTTTGGCTTGTAATGAACTTGTAAAGGGAACAAGGTCCCACTGTTGGAACCTCTGATATGAAGGTAGGGCACTGAGGTTTTGTTTTTATCTTCTCTGAGTGATATGTCTTTGTTATGTCATACTGAGTGTGATATTTATTTATTGGCAGTTGCTGCATTGGCATTGACATGTTAGCAACTCAATATTTATTGACTCCTTTATTCCATTTATGAGAGAAGCGGGTCTGTTCCATTGCAATTAACATAATGATATATTCCTCAGGACACACAGAAAAATAATAGTTTTAGGAAATTCTAATGCCTCCAGTCCTTTAGTGATTACATTTACTACTGCTATATAAGTGTTTTCTGTAAACTCATAAAGAAAAGAGCAAAATTTGAGACTAATAACTTGTAGTTGTAATGTCACCCATCCTGTTATTAGTGAAGTGGAATCTAAAGGCAAGGTTAATTTGTCTTTTACCTTAAAAGCTATGAAAATTTCTACCATTTTTTAGTCCAATCTTAAGCGTACTCAGCAGAGCAGGAATATTTCAAAGGATTCATCAGAATAGTGCCTTATAGTGATCATTCATAAAATCACCAGCCAGAAGTTGTGGTATATGACTTTTATTTTACTTTTAGGTTGCTGGTTATTCCAATATGAAACATTAACAGAAATTTACTAAATAAGATTTCTCCCCAGAAGTATGAATTTAACCTTTAGCACATGGCCTTTAAAATTCCAGTTTTATGCTGCAGCCCAGTCACTATTCAGTTTAAAATTCCTCCTGCATGACAGCTTTTTCCCTTTTTGGATGGAAAGAGTGTGAATTTAATGGGGCAACTTTGTTCAGTTTGTCTGTTAAAGGTTATAGCACAGACATAAATCCATTAATAACTATACGCTTGTTTTCAAGCTTCTGCCATGGTATAAAAGAGATCTTCACTGTTCTGGGATGTTAGCATAGTTTTGTAGTTGGTTACAGACGATTTGGAACACACTATTGGTCCCCTCTTTGAGGGTCAGCTTCATATTTGAAGATGGTACTGATAGCGTGTCCCAAAACGTCAGTAACTGACTACAAATCTACTCTGTGTTAACATCCCAGAAAAGTGGAGATCTAATAATGACATGCTTGTGTATGACAGTGACAGGAGATGCTACCAAATTTGTGTTTCATTATCATTTATGGAGATGTTAACTCAAGTACAGCGTATGCCCGACTACTAGGAAACTTTAAAAAGCTAGCAGAATTATTATTTCCCTCTACTTATACAGATCTTGATTCCAGTTAGTTTACGGTTGGTCCCACATAATGACTGCATTTTGCGCCATCTTAATTTATTTTGTCATTTGGTGCATTAACCCTTTAAAGCCTTTTGGCTAGTATGGTCTGACACACTAAACTTTTCATTTTGTCCACATATTATGTTTAGGTGTTCCATATAATTGTCACAGTAAATGTGTCCTGCAAGAGCTAAAAACTGAATCCTAATATAAAATGAAGATTAATTTTAGTTTTCAATGAGTTAAGTGCATGTTTTACTCTAATTTTCAAGACTCATTTTTGCTTGAAATGAAAGGTCACACTGCCCTTGGCCCCGTGAATGATCACAAGAACTGTTCCAATTCTGTTCATGTCTGTCGTTCAGGTGGTCCTACTTGCCTGATACATCACTGGCTGCTAAATTGTAAGTTTTAAAATTTCCAGTTTGTTTGCAAATATAATCACCAAAATTTATACACATTGTAGCCAGACAGGATATAAAACATATACTGACAAGTGATTAGAACTGCCTCAGCTTGTTGCTAGCCAGTACATTACAAGCTCATTCAAGGCAGACACTCTGTCCCGCAAATTATCCAGGCACAAGTCTCAGTCATCGTAGTGTCTAGGCTATAGGCTGTAGTACCAGAGAATTGGGATTCATTTCCTAGCAGGGACAAACATGACCAGCTCAGGCCCACGCAGTCCCACATGTAATGGGTACCAGTCGCTCTTTCCCTCAGGGTAAAGCAGCTGAGGTGTGAAGTTGACCATTTACATCTAGCAGTGAAATTCAGAAGGACTGTAGCCATACTTCCATCATTCTTGATGGTGTGGTTGTTAGTTATTTCAACACAGAGACAGCTGTACCTTTACAACTGTAATGTTTATCCCCATGTGATTTGGCTGCTTATTTTGAACAGGTAATTCTAAAAGCAGATGAGAATGATACTTGGAATTGGTATCCAGTTTGGAAGAGTATTTACTACGCATTTAATTCTAGCAAATAATTAGAAATATTCCAGAACATCACTGGCTGTGCTTGTTACCCTGTAAGAATACCTCCACTAATATTTAAGGAACTACTGTAACATTCTCTGCACATATAACCATGATCAGTGATGATTAAAATAACATACTAATGTAAACAGAGCTCTATATTCCTAGCATCAAGGATGAAAAACATTGTCACACTCACCTCGTTGGATTTAACTGGAGCTGGCAATCAGAAATGGCCATTTATTTTCACCCCATATGCTCCATTTGTGTGTGGGAAGCAACAGCATCTGTGAGAAAGAAAATGCATCTGCTGACAAAAACCACAATGGTACTACTGTTTCAGTATTACTTTTTTAAATTTTAATTCAGGAGCTGAATAGAAACAATAGACCCTACCAATTTATCACACTCTCCTTTAGCTATTTTTTCAGACCACTCTGTTGTCATGAACTTTTCATTGGTTGGACTTACGCACTCAAAGAATTTTTTTTTCCTAAAGTAAATTTTATTTTAGAAACAGTAATTGATAAAAACAGAATGTGTTGTTGTGGAAAGATTTAGAGTTCCATTGCCTTAAAAAGTATAAAGGTATGTTTTGAAGTTGTTTCAGGTACTTTTAAAGAAAGATTTGGGGCAGCAAATAAATATGTAGTGTTGCGAGCAGGATTTTTTTCAAAATTTGACAGACACAGTCTATTTGTAAGATGCCTATACTTCATATATTATGGTTTATCCTGACAGAGATTTGCAGTGGTTCACCTCAGTCATGAGGATCTATACCTTTTGCCTCATTTCTTCAAAATTATAGCTCACATTTTGTAACAAAAAACTGTTCACTAAAAAAACTAGTAGCACAACTACAGTAATATAGTAATGGACAGACAGGAATCCTATTGTAAATGCAGTTGGAGTGGTGTGCTGTGGTTCTGGCTTACATACCTGGAAGACACTGGTTGCACTTTCACTCCACAATCATTTAATTCAACCAATCTGAAGTGAAATTAGTTTACATGTGTGCCTTGTCACAGAGTGCACAATTCTTAGTCTTGTTACATTAATATCAGGTAATGAATTTGACGATCAGGTGACCGTGCATCATGATAAATTCCTATAATAAAACCAACTAGATGCACTAATTCTCAAATTTATTTTTGGAATAAAACTCTGACAGCTTGCTCGCAAGCTGTCAGCAAATCTGTATGACATATACCTATTGCTGTGTGTACAGTGAAGCGCTGCTGATGATAGACAGAGGAACTGTCCAAAACACGTAGAGTTTTATTCCAAAAATAAATTTGAGAATTAGTGCATCTAGTTGGTTTTATACAGGTAATGAATTTTCTCAGGTCCTGAGAAATGTTACCAGTCATGTGTTCCAGTGACCTGTTGAACAATCCCCCCACCCCACACACACACAAACACATTCTCAATATATAGGGGTTTCTTTTTCCTGAGCACATATAATTCAGCAGCACAGATCTGTTAGTTGTTAAAGCCTAAAAGTCTTGTTAAAGCAAAATTGCTAGTTTACTAATCTCAGATGGTTACAGTTTGTTGGAATAGTGACCCCAGGTTTAGAAAAATGTGAACTATTTACTGTACAGTTTCCTAGGGCCTTACCTTTAAACGGTGTTGATAATGCTGCTCTTTCACCAAATTATTATCCTAAGCAACTCATTGCACTTAAAATGTATTGCAAGGTTACTGAAGAACTTAAAAATACATTATCAAATCCATTTTCCTAAAGGTTACAGTGACTTAAATCTGTAGTTTTGTGTATTAGATGTATGAAAGAATATTCAAAGTACGTAAGTTTCTTCTAGGTATTTCCGTTTTGACTACAGCTACTGATCTACTGTTTGTGACAAAACTTCATACTCTCAAGACTGAGCCACTGCTTGCTCTTAACATCATCATTTTGCACTTTTGTTTTCAACATCCTCCATTTCACATTCACAACAGCTTATCAGAATGTTTGGTGCCAAACAGCCCAAGTATTGAAACTAGGCACATGGATTTTATATGGTTAAATATGCTATTTTTAAATATTACAGAGTGGTGTAGTTTAAAGCTGCAACTTTTAAATTCAATAAAGGTACTTTTAAACCACTAGCAGATAAAGCAATTGTCAAACTAATGAAACTTCACACTTGATGCAAAATTAGTAAGTTCATTTTGTACTTAGTAAGATACAGGGACTGCACTAGGCACTGGCTATGATCTATGACTGGGTGTGGTTTGCAGTATGTTCATTGTACCTTTTAATTCACACTATATCTTGAAAAGTTCTGGAAGTGCTTTGCCAGGGATAAAATTGACACAAGCACGTAATCGATAGGAGAATGAGCCCGAGGTGGTCCAAATGCGGTCTTGTAAGAACTGTGTGTCAATGTAGCATGTCTGTATTTGTTCCTCCTATGTATTTGATGCTAGATTGAAGCTATGCAAATCATTTTATGAATATGCCATGATAGTATTACATATTTATGGTATGCAGTTCTAACTGCACAACTTCTGGAAGAAGATGTCCATACTACAAATCAAAACTGAACTCAAATCTGTTTCAGGTTGACATTTTATCAACATTATAATTAATTCTGAGGCTACTTAATGACTCTGTTGCAAACATCTAGTGTCAAGGCTGTATAATGGTGATGGGGGTTTGTCAGGAGCCACTTGTGGAATCTTTGAAGGTGATATTCCACTATTCCAGCACTGCCAAGCAAGCTGAGGGAATAAAAACAACTGCCAGTAATGTGACCAAGAATCGCACTACCTCTTGAATACTAAATGTGAAGCAGAAGTGGTAGTCACTACAACATGAAATTCAATTACAACAAATTGTCTCCATCTTTCACTCCAAAATGGCATGAAATTGTTCAAACAGCACGACACAATTTTATAAACCAAAAGACTCATTAATTTAAAACTGGGAAACTTGCCAGACTGCATTACTGAACTGTATCCCAGTATTCATGTTTGTGAGTTATCATGGCTATCTATTCTGTTGTCTAGAATACTGTTGACATATTAACAACAAATGATACATTTATTATGTGAACTGTGGCATCCTGGTTTTTTCCACTGCAAATGTCAACCTGAAATAATTGTGTTTTAATGCTATATCTGGGAGTGCAACCAACTGGCATCTGGAAGCAGTAATCCTGTATTTAAGACACATTTAATAAATTACACAAGTACTGAACAGTACTGAAAACGTTTCTACAGCTGATTTGGACATCCATAGTTCAGAACTATGGGATTACAACACATGTTTTTATACCTCTATCCAACAAATTCTGAAGCAAAGATATATTTTTCCTGGAACTACGTACAACAAACCTCATGCTGCTGTATCATATGCCATCACAACCATGTGCAGCCCACGACAGAAACAGAGCTGTCCTTGTCTAACATTTTTTCTGAAGGTAGACCTTCTAAAAATTCTGGTATACATGAAACTATTCATGCAGTCTAAAACTGTGCTTGTGTTATGTTACTTCCCAAAATGGAAACCAAATAATGAATGGTGAAATAACTGAAGGGACAGCACACTTGCATGAAACCTAGCTGCTTGTGGTTCCTTGTGGATTTTTCATCACAGCCTGGTAGGCTTCTGTTGGACTGTCAATTGGTGTGCTCCAGGTGGTTTTATTTAGAATTTTATATTTGCCTGTGATATCATTCATTGTTAAGAATTTTTTAAAAGGCAGAAACTTACCTCTGTGAGAGAAGTTTCTTCTGCATATAATAGCAGTGTAGTTTAAGGATGTGGCACATCACATGTTGTTACTGAAATGATTCAGTATGTATAAAGTGCAGTGTTTAAAAAATTAATATGAGCCACTGAAAGGTATGTCAGTCAGTCTTGCAAGAAAAGTGAGGTACTTGCTTACATGGCATCAAAACACCAACCCCCATGCACTGGTTAAAAAGTGTAAGTCATAGTTACTAATGTACCCCTTAGAGCGCAGCACTTGTGACGGTAGGTCAGTGATGGTCCTATGGTACCAAACAGCCAAGGCAGTGCAACTTCTCCAAATGAAGAAAATATAAATTGCACCACATTGCCTTTCAGGGGTTCATATATCAAATAACTTTTACTTAGTATTGTAAGATAAATATGGACTATTTGGTTCTTTGTATGTCAGTAATAAATGTATATTACAACGGAGTATTTATAAAGTGTTGATATTATATATAATGAATACTCCAGTCAATAAATCAATATACTGTTATGAGATTTTTTTAACTTTCATTTTCTACCCCTGCAGTCCCTAAGTGTTACCAGTACAGTCTATGAATAATAAAGAACAAACAAGTAGCTGACCAGCAAAGCAACTCTCTTCTAATAACCAACTCTATGGAACAGAGTCTATCTTGAGAATGTAACGGCTGATCATAAGATCAATAAATTCCCTGCTTGTTATGGCACCAAACATTTGTTACTGTATTCACAATAGCCCAACATTAGTTCCTGTCCTGAGGTATATGACCCCAAACAACACCGCCACATAATATTTACTTCAGATCCATTCTAATACTATCCTCTTAAGATCCCCATCTTGAAAATGGCCTCTTCCTTTCAGGCTGACAAAAATTCTGTTTGCATTTTTTTCTGTCTTCAAGGCATACTACACACCCCTCCCATTTCATTCATTGAGAAGATTACCATAATATACAATAAAATCTGACAATCTAAGTCTGAAAGGCTCACAACCAGAGACTATCACAAGATCCAATCCAGGGCCAGTTCCATCCAGTTGACACATCTGCAACTTACCTAAGATCAACTTCAAGTTCAGATCTAAAGTAAAGTCTAGCCTCCAGAACTCCTCCTGTATTTATTGTTCCCATCCAAATTACAAACCAGCGCAGCTCAGCAGAACATCCATGGTTTAAACACCGTAACACAGCAGAACATCCATGGTTTAACACCGTAACACATTTTCGTAACTGACTTAATGAATTATGAGGAAGTCTTCCCAACCAATCAGCCACACCAATATGGAGGAATAATTCAACATTAGTCCCTAACGGTGGAAAGAGCAAGGTCTCTATAATGTTGGATCTTAATTTGAATTGGTGTTGCTATCACTCAAGAAAATTTTACTGTATTCAACTGTCATGAATATTTTAATATAATTTTATAAATGAATTAAATATCACTGAGTAGAACTTAAAAGCAAAAGGTGGCATTCTCTGAGCTTTTTTTTTTAACAAAGTGAGATAAGTGAAGTATTTTTGTTCAGTCAATGTAATTTTGGGTTATGTTTACCCAGTACAAACCCCTCTTTACTTGATGATAAAATTAAACATGCGATTCTTCTAAATGAAATAAAAATACATACTACAAAATTCAGGTGCCTTGCTACAAAAATCTTTTTGATCAATTTTAAAGTGAACAAAGTATATCAAGTGTACTTAGTTGCCTGCAACAGACTTCTGCTTGCAGTAGGTAAACATCAAGGTAAATGAGCTTTACAAACTTCATGTTTGGATATTTCCACATTCTTTATGTTATATAAATCATTATATTCCATGCTGTGAGACATTTTAGGAAAAACAAGGGCAAATGGACCTTTTACAAGCTTCACCTTTATTATGGCTGTCAAAAGAAAAGAGAAAATGTAACAGTACCACGTCCACAAGATGTTAAAAAGTAGGAAATACATGTTCATTACATCATAACACACACACAACAAACAAATGTTGATACCTATCACAGGACATCACAAACCACTACTAATGTCACTTGTTACCTTGTTCAGAACGTATTACCATACCTAACCTCTTCAGCGAACGTCATTAAAAAGCCAGGCATGATATAATTCCCATCACATACCATAATCTATACTGGACATGGGCAACCCTAATACACCACATTTCCTATAAACCTTGGCATATTTATTGTTTTTCAAATTCACTGAATATAAATATCTACCAACAAGAAAGGGAAAAGATAATTACAGGTACATGTGGAGTTAGGAAAGAAATTACACCATACACACAAAAATTACTACAAAAATGTTTCATACATATGTACTCAAGGAACATACATTTTCAAACACTCATTACACACTCACCCTCAGAACCATATTCATTACTCTCACAGATGAAATTATTGGAAACTCCAACAACTGCATCATTAACAAAATCTGACAATGAAAAACCAATCATTCTGAAATACAGGTTAACTAAACTATAACAACTGAACACAAAGAAATATACCCCCCCACAAAAAAAAAAATAAACTAAACTTCCCTAAGTATATTAATTTTGGCACTAATACTTCTTCTTGCCCCTTATTGATCTTTTTTAATATCAAATATTTAAGAGCTCTTTAAGTTACTTCTGATGAGTGAAAAATATGCTACTGCTGGCAGTTAGAAAATCTGCATAATAACTAATTCAGACTCTCACAGACAGTTCAAAAAATTATATTCAGAATCTACTGAACAGAACAAACTACAGGCACTTTATCCTTAACAGCGGCCCAGATATCACCAATAGATGTTAACTAAAATTTTTTACTGTTAAGTTTTAAAGAAAGCCTGGTTTGACGTGAAAAGAATATAATGCTCACCAGCAATTTCTAAACGTTGAGCAAATAACGTTTTTAAGCTTTTAATACTGAAACAAATATACCTCCAAAATAATTAAACATTTTACAACTGCCACTATTAATTTCTAACCTCTCCTCTGATTTAAATATCTATTATTTAGGCATTAAATATTTGTTACCCACTTGTTATATTTCAGAAGTGAAAAGAATTGGTTACAACTTTTTATACCACTGGGTGTTGGAAAATAATAGGTCATAAACATTTCATTACCATTAGTGTCTACCATGAAGGTTAAAAATAAGTAGACAGCTTGTAAGAGCAAGGGGGTACAAAATACACACAACGGACTGTTGATAAATGACCAATGGGAGGAGGGGTGGGGAGGGTACATAATACCAATGCTATTTGTCTTAGTCTTTTAGCAAAAGCACATTTGCCAAAGATATAGAGTTATGGTAATATTTTGCAGCATGTAATGAACATTGTTTTAGCAATATATTCTGTACCCTTTGCAAGCCACAGTGGCCATCACAGTGAAGTCTGTGCTTTAAAGCCCAATTAATGGTTTGGTAATTGACAAAACCACACATATCAATCATTTTATAAATTTAGTGTTACAAAGAGGTTCAGCATTTGACATCTGTTACAACTTCAACCTAGAAAACATATTCACTGCACCAGCTTTTATATGAGCAGAAGTTATTATTTGGAAACATATGACATGTTACTGTAGACTGGGTGTATCCATGTCATTACAACCACATTATTTCCTCCTAAATACACACTTGGTCAGCATCAGAATATGGTCTTCTGGGATGTACATCCATGTTTCATCTGCCTTGAAGATGTAGGCAGCAAGTTCCACTAAAATGTATTTATTAACTACCAGACTACACAGTAACACATCACAAAAGGCAATCTTTTTACTTCTGAGGGCTTATATACTCATATGCTAAACTAGATCAGCCACCAGTCACGTCAAGCAAGAAAAATCAGCATTGTGAACAGTCTGTCAGAATGTACCAAACTAAGTACATGAGGTGGCGTTAGAAAGAGAGTTAATTTTATAGAATCAAAATGCTGCTACAGGTTTCTACCATTTGCTGTTTGTGCTAGTCAGAATGACAAAATCTGATCATATTTTCAATCAAATGGTAATTTGTCACAGTAATATGCTTCAGTAATTAAATTTTAGAAAGGTCTTATATTTGCACTAACTTCAACAAAACTTTCAGACTAGGTGCATGAGCTGTTGATCTTACTACTTATGTTATAAAACAGAAGGCTCAATTTAAGGAACTGGACAGAATTTAAAAAATCCATTTTATATTATCTGGACTGTACTAATACCAGTTAAGAGTATACATCACCCCTTTATGTTTCCAGCTAGCTCACCTTTACTCTTTCTATTCTAAGTTTAAGAAATTAAAATAACTTCTTTTATTTCTTTCCTTCCATGGTGACTGAAAATACACTGTTGCAAACTAACAGATATTTTAATCCATGTAATACTACTAACCCTCTGACGCTAAGTGGTTAGTATATGCACCACTAGATTTAATCCTACAAACTTTGAATTTTTCCCATTCAGTGCACCTATGTGTTGTGTGCCATTCTTCCAATAGTCATGAAGAGCAAGTGTATCACCAACAGCATTTACCAATTGGTCCTCATTAAAGAAGCACACTGTATTATCTGCGAGGTATGAACTGAAAACTGTACAGTTTGAACGCTTATATATACTTCATGTCAGTTTTGGTCTTCCAAGAGCTACATAAAAGATATAACCAATGGAGTGAGAATCAAAGCACATGACCGAACGACTCAAAAACATACATGCAATTACTAGACTTTGTATGTGTATAAAGCATTTGGCTGCAGTCGGTAAAGAGTATTACCGTCAGCTAACTCCTTCTGTTATGGGACTCAACACACAATTGATCCCCAACTCTACACCGATGCCACACCACAAAGTCCCGTGCATGGTGGGAAGAGGGCAGTGAAAGATTCCACCTTTCTACCTACTGCAGCATTCAACTACACCCCAAAAAATTTGTCACTTGTGAAGGTTATCACTAACAGTATTGGTGTGAGCATAATGGCTGAACTGAAGAATACAGAAGTATACAGGAAGGTCAAACCAAACAGCTGGAGGGACATATGGTCACAATATTGTGTGGTTAACTCAAAGAAGTTAATGATATTCACTTGTTTCACAAAGCACAAAACTGGGATTCTCCAACATACAATTTCACACTTTCACCACTGAAAAATTAAAATACAGACATTTTGCAGAACATGCAGAACATACCAGAAAAAAATACTACAATTACGCACCATGAGGTCCGTAACCACCGATGTTATCTGCTGTCATGAAAAGCAAGTATGTACTATGAAAATGTGGTTGCTGCCTGTAGTCATTTTAATTATTGTTGTTAAGTATCAGCAGGTCATTCACACTCAAATATTCAGCACACATAATTATCTAATGACAACAGATAACAATAGGACAGGAATACCCTACATACAATAAACAGAAGGAAGGCTAACTGGACTGGTCACTTCCTGTGTAGGAACTCCCTTCTAAAACACATTACTGAAGAAAAGAGAGAAGAAAGGATATAAGTGATGGGAAGACGAGGAAGAAGACACAAGTAGCTACTGGATGTCATGATGATATTAGAAATTGAAAGAGGAAGCACTAGATCGCACTCTGCGGAGAATGTGCTTTGGAAGAGGCTGTCGTCCTATTGTAAAGACTACAGAATGTATGAAATAACAGAACACACTTAAAGGGCATGCAAGCATGTGTATGTGCGCAAGCACACACACACACACAAATAACTCCTAAAATTTGAAGCAAATATGGATTTTTAAGACACAACACTGCTCCTGTTTTCCAGTCAATACAATATATGTTAAGACATTCACTACCATTCTGGTTCAAGTTCCTGTTGTTATACACCTACCATTTAATTTTCCCACAGATTTTATCTTTGCTTGGCATAACCACAATCACAGCTTTCACAGTACTCAAACATAGCTTAAGAAACATGTTCCCCAATTGAACTTTTCCAGCAATATGTGGAAGGAAAGGGCATAGCCCACCTTAAAAACTGTACTCAAATGTACACTAGGACACATAATTTTAATCACAAAGTGGTTAATAGGTAACAGCACTTTCCAATCCCCATCCCAATTATCTACGTATATTCAGCACAATAACTCTTCTTGCAACAATTAAAGCCATGGCAATTCACCAAAGGAGATAACAAACTCATTTCAGCTGCTTCTCCACATTCTGGTACTTCAAACTACTTTTCAATAGAGATATCTAAGCTCAGTTTTTACTTTCCACATTAAAAAACCTCACTGAATTATACAGCTATTTAACCGAGAAAGTATCACTTGTTTTTATAACAAGTTATTCAGGCTAAACTGATTAAACAGGAATATAAAAATAGTATCATAATGCAATGATACCCAGGTAAATCATGAGAATGTGGCAAGGACCTGGAACCAAGGTACTGAACACAGCACAGAATCACATCCAAAAAACCTAATACTTTTTGCTTTCAAAATGTTAACTGCTGCACACAGAAGAAATTTTAAATCATATGGGTTTAACATCTAACCAAACAGATTACAAAATCTGCAGCTAACATTATGGTCTGTATATATGCCAAAGTAGAGGTGAAGCAATTTTTAAAATCTGACTGATTATCAGTTACATCATAAAGTTACAGACACAGCCAACTCATATGGGGAGATATGCATGACTACGAAATTACTAAGTGCCTAAATTAGTCATGCAATGTGGTTAGTGATGGTAATAAGCATGAATATTGGAATATACAGTAAAACATTTGATGGCAAATGTGTTAAACTCTTCACACGAAAATGTAAATCACTGGTACTGGCCACAATGGAAAAACTAAAAAATTGTATCATTTGCAATATGTTACCATTCTCCTCTTACGAACACAAAGTGTCAGCACACACTCAAAGAAGTTGGGAGAGAGGGGGGAAAAAAGACAGCACCGTGCATAATCATTCATATGCTGATAGTATATTATTAAGAAGAAACAACAGTGTTATAAAATTTTGCCATTAAACTCAGTTAACCTTTCTCATGCCAAAAGTGTTTTGTAGCCGTTATTTTATTTCTGTTTCTATGGCAACTTTCGAAGTTAGTTCACCGGATGTGGCACACAGCAGACAGTTTCATTTGTTGGCATGCAATTCTTATTTTTTACAATAACAACAAAGATCAAGAGAATAAAAGGATTCCTAGTAATGTAATTTACTTTGTCTGCAGCCTGGAAAATTTTACAGTTGTACTCAGTGATAATGCTAATAAGCATGTTACTGTCATTTCAAAGCGGAAGTGCGATTCATGAAAAAACACTAGATTATTGTGTTGTGTCTGTAAATTCTTGCTCTAATATGTGTGGCTTTCATTTCACTTGTGAATAAAACTGCCTTTATCACACAGTTTGTTCAGAGATAAAAGGACAAATACAAATATGTGAACAGCCAAAATTATTCAGTATTAAAATTTTGAGTACAGGGCAACACGTTCTTAACGCAATGAATCAAATATTGCATGTTATTTTTCTTTTATATTCATTGGATCATAATCTCCTACTTAGGCTGATGCTATAAAACCTCAGTAATTGACAGCACTTGTTAAATAGATGATGTGTGCGCGCACGCACGCACACACACACAAACATGTACGCGGGCGCACAGGCAATGCCTAGCTCTGATTCTCTGGCAAGCAACCGCATGAAAAGTGGAAATAAGTTGTGTCTTGAACACTAAGCCCACAAAAAGACACCTGAACTCAGCTCACGGATGAATGAACGCAAACAAAACAAATCTGTTGTTACATCATCATTCCACGAACCTCTGAAAGTGGCAGCTTGCCGCCAGTCCAGTCACTTTAACACAACCTTAGCATGTATATGTGAACAATCCCAACAGCTAGCAACTTGCATCATGTAATGATACGAACAAAAAACTATGTAACAGGAACATTTTGTCTTGTCACACCATGTTACAGTCCAACCTACGTCATATATGGTCATATGGGCAAAACAATGGTAAACAACCATGAGAGGCACATGAAAATGTGTTAACATGCTTCAGAATTTCAAATTTTAATGGTTAATTTAACCCTGACATTCATAATTAAAACCAGCAATGTCACGAATTATTAACATACCATATATTCTCGAATCTAATCCACACCCAAACCTATTCCGCATTAGTTTTTGCCAATTTCTAAAACGAAAAAAAGTTAGTTCATGGTTCTAATCTGCACCTTTCCTTCAACTGCTCCTTGCCTACAAGGCAGACTGATTGAATAAGATTGGATGTTACCAATGCTTTAACCGTTATCCGACTAACGCGCTGTGTGTGAAGTGGTACAAACGCACCACAGCTGATCAGCGCTGCAGCCATTTAAAAGCTTCGTACATTCATGTAGAGGCATAGAATTATAGCCCCACAAGTTAATTCCACACTATGTAATGGTTTGTCGTCAGATTCACGCTCCGGCCACTTTACCCAATTATGTCCATGTGCACCTCATGAATAAAGCACTTCGCACTAATTTTTGCCGATTTCTTAAATGAAAAAAGGTTAGTTCGTGAATCTAATCCACACGCGATTCTAACCCGCATCTGATTTTTTAGCCCTCTGAAACTGTAAAAGGGGTGCGGATTAGATTCGAGAATATATGGTATCTAACTTCTCAGTGATAAGAATTCTTATTCTTTTATGTATTATTATTTCCCATATTGTCACTTTTTCCTCATTTTTCCATACTTGTCAAGTCAACTTTCATGTTTGCAGAGCGCACAGTTATGTCAGTCAAAAATAAAAAGTGGATTTTAAAAGTTCACAATATTTGGGGGGGGGG
>Ga0123353_10005239_pt1 | contig 16954 bp, 15 predicted proteins | sample TergutLab28metaG_3_FD_92763 | JGI IMG/M metagenome (GOLD analysis project Ga0123353, IMG submission 92763) | Labiotermes labralis P3 segment gut microbial communities from Petit-Saut dam, French Guiana - Lab288 P3 | ecosystem: Host-associated > Arthropoda: Insects > Digestive system > Gut ...
CCATCATCGTCATCGCGGCCAGCGACGGCCCCATGGCCCAGACCCGCGAGCACCTGCTCCTGGCCCGCCAAGTGGGCGTGCCCTATATCGTGGTGTATATGAACAAGGTGGACCAGGTGGACGATCCCGAGCTGCTCGACCTCGTCGAGATGGAGATCCGCGAGGCCCTCACCGAGCAGGAGTTCCCCGGCGACGACATCCCAGTCATCCGCGGCAGCGCCCTGGAGGCCATGAACTACGACGGCGGCGACATGGACGCCCCCGAGCTGACCAGCATCTGGGAGCTCATGGAGGCCGTGGACAGCTATATCAAGACCCCCGACCGCAAGGCCGACATGCCCTTCCTCATGGCCGTTGAGGACGTCTTCACCATCACCGGGCGCGGCACCGTGGCCACCGGCAGAGTGGAGCGCGGCCGCATCAAGACCGGCGACGAGGTCGAAATCGTGGGCCTGACCGAGGAGCGCCGCAAGGTGGTCGTCACGGGCCTGGAAATGTTCCACAAGACCCTGGACTACGCCGAGGCGGGCGACAACGCCGGCGCCCTGCTGCGCGGCGTGCAGCGCAAGGAGATCGAGCGCGGCCAGGTGTTGGCTAAGCCCGGCTCCATCACCCCCCAGACCAAGTTCCGCGGCCAGGTATACGTCCTGACCAAGGATGAGGGCGGCCGCCACACCCCCTTCTTCAACAACTACCGCCCGCAGTTCTATTTCCGCACCACCGACGTCACCGGCGTCATCACCCTGCCCGAGGGCATCGAGATGTGCGTGCCCGGCGACAACGTGGAGATGGACGTGGAGCTCATCACCCCCATCGCCATCGAGGAAGGCCTGCGCTTCGCCATCCGCGAGGGCGGCCGCACGGTCGGCTCCGGCGTGGTTATCGGCATCAACGAGTAAGCACCTGCGGTGCGGCTCGGCCGCTTCGCTGTGCATGATTACAAGCAAGGAAAAAACCAGTAGCCGCTGCGGCAAAACGCGGCGGCTGTTTGATTTTGCCAGAGAATTGCTAATCTTCAAGCATAGTGAAATTGAACATCCCCTTAAAATCCTCATAGCACTGCTCACATATCCAATTCTTCTCGTCGTCTATTGTGCAAAAACCCTCATGCAAATCCTCTCCTTGCTCGCTGAATGTTGCCCAGCAGAATTCACAGTGCCCGTGGTTCCACGTCAAAGAGGGTGCGACGTAGGCCAGTTTACGCAACCGGGCTTTCATCAGGTACTTCTCTTGTGACGTGAGACGCCAGTCGTTCTGTTCAAGCATTTTAAATCATCCTATCCGTCACTTCCACCTGCGTGATAATCTCGCGGAGCTTTACACCGTCAACAGGATGCTCAAGCAACTCTTCAATGGTTGTGTAATAGCGACAAGTTTCTTCTTTATCATCTTCGCCAATAAGAATCATAGTCTCGGAATCTGGAGTTGGTTTTACTTTCGGGAAAACGCCGTAACTCTTTCCGTTCCAATCAAATGCAACTTCGCCGCCATCATGTATGCACCATTTGAATTCGCTGATAGTCTTGAAGCGGTTTTCTTCAGGGGTGTTCCTTTCTTCAAACCTAATCCTGCGCATACTTGTGCCTTCTCCTTTTTTTAAATGATATGAAAAATTCGTTGGAAAATCCCCACCTGGATAGTTTATTGGTTCGCCAGGCAATGGATTGCCCCTATCCGCATCCCATGGTACTAAATGGTCATGGGGATCTGAATGCGCCCATGGTTGATTGTGATCTGTATAGTGGCGCTCCATAAATGCGCGTCCATCTTCCCCGATCCAGGTGTCGCGCTCATAGCCTTTCCCGGCAGTCGAGTTGATAATGTCCCCCGGCTTGCCTAAAAATCGCTCGTCTTCCGCCTTGCTCGGTCGCCACTCACCTCCAAAGGCGCTACCGCCGCCCTTGGTAAAAACATCATCAAGCATCACATAGCCGGTTCGCTTAACGATCCTGATTCCCTCGCTGGGTTCGGTCTCATGTGCTTTAGCAAGGTCATCCTTGTCGTGCTTCCATGAACTCAATTCATAGTCCACATAAACAATATTGCCCTGCATTTCAGGGAATGGCGTGTGATAACAGATGATGACTTCCGGTTCAATGCGGCGCAGCATTTCGTTGTAGCCCTTAAGAAACCATTCTTTTTGCTCTGTGCAAGTGCTGTGCGCATGTGCCATGTAGGTGGATACTGCTACAGCAGAACCCTTCGCGATGCCCTCGAAACAGAAGTCGAAGGTAGACTCATCGCCCCAGTTGACGGTTGGAATCACTTTGATTTTCTGGTTAGCGAGGTATGCGCCTACCCAGCGGTTGCGGAATGTGTTGTAAAGCTGCAACACAGGGTGCATTTCCAGGTACATGCTGAAGTCCGGGGTAAGTATGGCGCGATACTTTTTAAGCGTTTCCATGCGCTTTTTAGGGTCCGCCCAGATGTCCTCGAACTTATAGTCATAGAGAAAAAAATGAACCATGCGCTGGAAATGCTTATCATTTCCGTTTTTCGCACGGTCATAGCCGATGAGTCGCAGTCCATCCAGTTCCTCTGCCGTCAGGGTGCATTTCGGGACATTCGGGATTTTCCACTGGCCCTTGCCGAGGAATTGATTGCGTAGGAAGAGAGGACTTGTTCGGTAGCGATAATTTTCAGTTGTCATTCCAACCCTCCTGTTTTATTTTCCTATCTTCCTTTTTAAACATAACATAAATTCGACGATTTGTCAAGTGTTTTTCAAAAAAACTTAACTCTCGCCGCCGCAGGCCCTTCAGCCCACGGCGGCCTTTTCTATATATCGCGATGCTCCCTACTCCAGTCCCGCCAGCTTCTTCGTATAAAGCATCAGATTCACGCCCTCCTGCAGCGTAAACGCGGCATCCTCCTTGCACAGCACGATGAAGTGTAGGTGCGCCCCGGCGCGGGCCTCGGTCAGCGCCAGGCCGGTCAGCTCGAAGCGACCGTCCACGCGGGCGCCGATCTGGCTGCAAGGGATGATCTTGCCGTCGTTGGTGATGGCCAAGCTCAGCTCCCCGCAGGCATGGCTGACGGCCCGCAGCGCATAATGGATTTCATACACCCCGGCGGATTCCACCACCACGGAGTGATGGTCGTCATAGCCGCAGCCCCGGGCCGGCAGGAAGTCGGAGAACATCATGGCGGCGATTTCGTGTGCCTTGACCTCAAACTCGCCGCACAGCGTGTTGAACATGCCGCCGAAAGCGGCTTCGAATGGTTCGCCCGCAGGTCCTGTCGCACCGCGCTGCCCTTCCGGGCCCGTCGAACCTGTCGCACCGCGCTGTCCTTCCGCACCACGCCGCCCTTCCGGGCCCGTCGAACCTGTCGAACCGCGCTGTCCTTCCGCACCACGCCGCCCTTCCGGTCCCGTCGAACCTGTCGCACCGTGCTGTCCTTCCGGACCCCGTGGCCCTTCCGGTCCCCGCCGTCCCTCGGGTCCCGCTGGCCCGGTGGGTGCGCGTATACTATGGCACGCGGCAAAGTTTACGCGCACGCCCATTCCGGGGCAAACTGCGCGTCGGTTTGCACATAGGAGCCGCGGCGATTCCAGTTGCAATGCGTCGATTGGTAGCATTTGCGGCAATTTCCGCACATTTCGCGGGAATTCACTGTTTTCCTGTGGTTGATATACGGCTCGCTGTTCCATAGCCCCATAAAATCGGTATCCGGGCTGAACTTGAAAAACTTGTCCGGCGTTGACATGCACGGCCTGACAAAGCCGTCCGAGCCCAGGAAAAAATCGCGGTATGAGGAAAAACATGCGCGGTGGGGCGCATCCCCCGCCGGGTCCCTTCCCTGCACATAGGGCAATTTGAGCAGAACGCCCAGCTCCTGCGCGCGCAGGGCCGCCAGATCGAAGGCCTGCGCCACCTCGCCCTGGCAATCCAGCAAGGCTTCCCGCGCCAATGGGCCGCTGAACGCCGTCAGATAAACGACCTTTAGCTCCTCCAGCCCAACCTCCGCCGTCATTTCGACCATCGCGGGCAGCTCACGCAGGTTGCTTTTCATGGCGCAAAACACGTAATTGATGTATGGGTAGATAAGGTTGCCCGCTCTTTTTATGCGCACAATATTTTTCAAGCTCTCATTGATCTTATGCAAATCCGAACCGCGCCGTATCCGGTTGTTCGTTTCCGGCAGCGCACCGTCAACGCTTACCGCGAAGACATCCACGGCGTTTTCAAAGATCGCGTCCGTCAATGTATCCAGGCGCATGCCGTTTGTGCAAAAATATTTCCTGGCGGCATGGCGGTTGATCACATGCAGCATTTCGACGAAATTCGGGTGTATGGTAGGCTCTCCCCAGCCCATCAGCGTTACTTCCTCAACGGTATCGAACAAGGGCTCCAGCGCGTAAAACCAATCTATATTGAATTGGGCGGCCGCGAATTGCGCGGCGTTGCGCCCGCACATAATGCAGTTCAGGTTGCAATTGTTTGTGAGTTCAAGAACGATGCGCCGCGGGAGCGAAGCCAGAATCTGTTTTCCGGCCTCAATCTCGCGCATGTTCAAGTCACTGTTATTCTGTTGGGTCTCCGTCAGCGGTTTCCCTGAGAACAGCGCTTTGTTCTTGGCCCTGATAATCATACCGTCCAAACCCTTTCGTGTGCTGCCGTAATCTCTGCCACCGCCTCTATTATATACCATCTTTCAGGGGAAAGCAAGTTATTTCGCGCATGTTCCCATACGGGGCATATGTGGGGGCATATGTGAGCTTGGGGTGAGCCATAAAATACATGCGCCCGTCGGCCCGGCGGGACCGGGTTCACCGGTGCCCGCAGCCCCTGTGGGCCCATCCGGACCCTGCGGCCCCGCAGCGCCGCGCGAACCTTCCGGCCCGATCGGACCCCGCGCGCCCTCCGGCCCCTCCGGACCAGCTGCCCCCTGGGGCCCGGCAGGGCCTCTCTCGCCCGTGCGGCCCCTCTCGCCCTCGCAGCCTCTGGGGCCGGGCGCGCCCCGCATACCGGGAAGCCCCTGGGGTCCCGCCGGGCCCGTAGGGCCCGCTGTGTGGCCAGCCGGCCCGGGCGCCCCTGTAGCGCCAGCAGCGCCGGCAGCGCCCGTGGCGCCCCGGGGACCCACCATACCCTGCATGCCCTGAAGGCCGGTCGGCCCTGTCACGCCCAGGGGGCCGGGGATACCCTGCAGGCCGGCCGGGCCCATCGGCCCGGCAGCGCCCCGCTCCCCCTGCATCCCCCTGCCGCCCTGGAGCCCCTGTGGGCCGGTTGCGCCCCGCGCCCCGGGTATGCCGGCGGGGATAGCGAATGTAAGTTCGGCATGGCACTGCGTGCCGGAATTGAGCACTGCGGCGTCGCAGCCCGGTTCCCCGGTGATGGTGCGCAGAATCTCGATGGTGGAACAACTGCCGGGCAGGCCCTGCAAGCCCTGGGGTCCGGCCGGGCCGCATTCGCCTTTCTCGCCCCTTGGCCCTGTGGCTCCGGCAGCCCCCCGGAAATATTTGCAGCAATAGGCGGGCTCGGCGCAGGCGGCGGCGCAGCAAGGGTCAAATCCATAATTGTTTGGCATTGGAAAATTCCTCCCTGTGATAGAGATCTAGGGCAGGGAGGTGCTTTCCCTGCCCTACAGTATATTCGCGGCGCTCTGTTATGTGCTTTGCTTTGCGCATTCGCATGCAAATTTTGCATGTAAAATTGAGCGCTTTATTTTGAAAAAAATCCTTGACAAACGTGCCCATATCATGTACTATAGCAGTATACGGGTATACGTCTCCCAAATTATCTCTGCTTTTTCGTAAAATAGAGTCGTAAGTGTGGAAAAGTGGAGAACTCGGTGGATAATGTGGAGGGAATCATGCGTTTGCGCGGCAATGCCGAGGGGACCCTGGACGCCAAGGGGCGCGCCGCGGTGCCCACAAAATTCCGCCCCATGTTCGAGGGGCAGCAGGATCTTGTGCTCTGGGAGCCCCAGGGCCTGGCGCAGCCCTTCCTGATGCTGAGCACGGGGGAGTATTTCGACGGGATCGCCGAGCGGGAATACGCCCAGGCGGATAAGCACGACCGGCAGGAGATACTCCACGACATTCTAGGGCATATGGACGAGATCGAGCTGGACAGCGCCGGGCGCTTCGTGATCCCCGACAAATACTGCGCGAAGGCGGGGTTCCGGCGGGGCGAAAAGCTCTTCTTCCTGGCCAACCGCGCCTACATGGAGATCTGGTCCCTGGAGATCTGGCGGCAGCGTGAGGCCGCGCGGCAACAGGCGCGCTCCCTGCTGGATTACACGCCCGACCCGGGCAGGACGCAAGAGGCAGGATGCAGGACGCAAGAGGAGACGCAGGAGGCGGACGCGTGACCTTCCACCATGAGACCGTGCTGCTCCATGAAACCGTCACGGCGCTGCTGCCCAGGCCCGGCGGCGTTTACCTCGACGGCACGGCGGGGGGCGGGGGGCACACGGCCCTGCTGCTGCGCAGGATGCAGGAGCCAAGAGGCAAGAGGCAAGAGATCGGCCATATCTATGCCCTGGACCGCGATCCCGATGCCGTTGCGGCACTGCGCGCGCGTTTCGCGGGCAAGCCCGCCGTGACCGTGCTCCATGGGAATTTCTTCGAGGCGGACAAGCTCATATCAGAGCCCCTGGACGGCGCGCTGCTGGACCTCGGCGCAAGCTCGCACCAGCTGGATACGGCGCAGCGAGGGTTCAGCTACCACAAAGAGGCCCCCCTGGATATGCGCATGAGCCAAACCGGCGTGACGGCGGCCCAGCTGGTGAACACCCTGCCGGAGGCGGACCTACGCCAAATCCTTTACGATTATGCCCAGGAAAAGTTCGCGCCGCGCATCGCCCGGGCGATCGTAAACGCGCGCGCGGCGGCACCCATCGAAACCACCACGCAATTGGCGGAAATCGTCGCCCGGGCGGTGCCCGCGGCGGCCCGGCGCGAAGCCCATCCCGCCCGCAAGACCTTCATGGCCCTGCGCTATGCCTGCAACGGGGAGCTGGACGGCCTGGAGGAGGCCCTGCTCACGCTGTTCGGCATGCTGAAGCCCGGCGGCCGCCTGGCGGTGATCACCTTCAACAGCCTGGAGGACGCCGCCGTGAAGCGCGTGACAAAGGCCCTCACAGCGGGCTGTGAATGCCCGCCGGACTTCCCGGTATGCGTGTGCGGGAAGGCCCCCAGGGCCCGCGTGCCGCAAAAACCCATAACGCCTTTAGAAGGGGAATTGAAGAGAAACGGAAGAAGCCGCAGCGCAAAGCTGAGGACGTTGGAGAAAGCGGGGCTGTAGGGGCGGCGCTTACGCCGCCCACAGCCCTCCGCATTCAGAATTGGAGGAACCCCCATGGCACTGAACGAAGCCGATTTCGCCCTGTTCGAGCCGGCCAGGGTGCGCATCCCGCACACGAACATAAAGCCCCGGCGGGAGCCCATGCGGGAGGTGCGCCCGCCCAGGGAGGAGCCGCGCCAAAGCAAGGATTTGCGCGCGCAGACAGCTTGGAAGCAGTCCCTGATCGCCTACGCGGTTTCGGGGGCGGTGGCGCTGTGCCTGTTCATGGTCATCCAGTCGGAGGTAAGCTATCACCGGGCCATGGTGCGCCAGAGCGAGCTGAATGCCCGGCTGGCGGCCGCCCAGCAGGAGAACATCAGCCTGCAAACCAAAATCGACCGCAAATATTCCCTGGAAATCATCCAGGAGGCCGCCCTGCACCAGTTCCACATGGTGCCCCTGGAAAGCGGCCGGGTGACCTATCTGAACATACTGCAGGGGGATCAGCGGATTGGCTAATGCTGAATTATGAATGCTGAATGCTGCATTGACTTCGGCGCGGCAATCGCGGCTTAAATAATGCAGCATTCAGCATTCATAATTCAGCATTAGCATAGGCATGGAGGGGGGTGATCCATCATGGCGAAACGCAGGCAGACCGCCAGCGACCGCCTGTTCCAGCGGGCGATGATCGTGCTCTTCGCGCTGATCTTCTGTGGCTTCGGCACAGGGGCTTTCGGGCTGGTGCGCACGCAGATTATCAACGGCGGGGACTATGCCAAGGCGGCGGCGGAGGTCCAGTTGCGGGATACCGAGGTGGCCGCCGACCGGGGGACGATCTACGACGCCAACATGCAGGTCATCGCCCAGAGCGCCACGGCCAAGAAGGTGTACATCAATCCCAGCTCCCTGGATAAGGCGATCAACAAAGAAGAAATTTTGCAGGTGCTGTGCGACGAGCTGGCCCCCATCCTGGAGATCACGCCGGAGAAGGTGCGCCGCCAGGCCGGCTACACCGGCTACAACTATATGGCGCTCAAAAGCCAGGTGGATCACGATACCATGGCGCTGGTCGATGAATTCCGCGAAAAGAAATGCGTGATCCGCGTGCGCAGCGGCGCCGACGAATATAAGGATACCGGCGGCATACAGACCATCAACGCCACCTACGCCTATTATGTGGGCGTGCAGCCCGATATCGTGCGCTATTACCCCCTGGGCGGCCTGGCGGCCAGCGTCATCGGCTTCACCGGGGCCGACGACATCGGCCGGGCGGGGCTGGAGCTCTATTATAACAAGATCCTCACGGGCATCCCCGGGCGCATCGTCACCGCCAAGAACGCCGGCGACAGCGACCTGCCCGTCCAATACGAGAACCACTACGACCCCGTGCCAGGGCACAGCCTGGTGCTCACCATCGACGAGGTGGTGCAGCGCTACCTGGAGCGGGCGCTGCAGCAGGCGCGGATCGACGCCAAGGCCAGGGCGGCCTACGGCATCGTGATGGACGTGAAAACCGGGGCGATCCTGGGCATGGCCTGCGCGCCTGCCTTCGACCCGGGGGATTACCAGACCATCGCCGACCCGGAAGTCCTGGCTGAGATCATGATGATCGGTGACGAGGCGCAGCGCGAAAAAGCATACAACACCGCCATGATGGCCCAGTGGCGCAACGGCGCGCTGGAGCTCACCTACGAGCCCGGCTCCGTGTTCAAGTGCGTCACCTACGCCGCCGCCCTGGAGGAGCATGTGGCGGATATGGATACGCACTACACCTGCACAGGAGGCATCCAGGTGGCCAACCGTTTCATTCGCTGCCACAAGCGCGGCGGCCACGGCCCCCAGACCCTCGCCGAGGGCCTGATGAACTCCTGCAACCCCTTCGCCATCACCCTGGGCCAGCGCCTGGGAGTAGACAGCTTCTACAAATACTTCGAGGGCTTCGGCTTCACCGAGCCCACGGGCATCGACCTGCCCAACGAGTATTCGCCCACGAAGGGCGTCAACATCCACGCCAGGGAGAACATGCGCATCGTGGAGCTGGCCTCCTGCTCCTTCGGGCAGAGCTTCGAGGCCTCCCCCATGCAGATCCTCACGGCGGTTTCGGCCATCGCCAACGGCGGCAGGCTGATGCGGCCCTATGTGGTGGCCCGGGAGCTGGACGAAAACGGCCGGGCCATCCGCGAGACCCAGCCCACCGTCAGGCGCCAGGTGATCTCCCAGGATACGGCCCGCAAGGTCGCGGGCATGATGGAGCGGGTGGTCACCACCGGCACGGGCAAGAACGGCTATGTCGCGGGCGCGCGGGTGGCGGGCAAGACCGGCACCAGCCAGAAGCTCTCCTCAGGGGAGGGCTACGTGGCCTCCTTCTGTGCCTTCGCCCCGGCCGACGACCCCCAGATCTCTATCCTCATCGCCATCGACGACCCCGTGGGGCTCATCAACGGCGGGCAGATCGCGGCCCCCCCCGCGGCGGAGATCCTGGAGAGCGTGCTGGTGCATAAAAACATCGAAATGCGTTACACTGAGAAGGAGCAGGCGGAGCTCGGCGGCCCCGCGCCGGATATGACGCGCAGGGAGCTCGGCGCCGCCCGGGCGCAGCTGATCCAGGCGGGCTACACCGTGAAGGTCATCGGCGAGGGCGCCTCCGTGCTGCACCAGATCCCCGAGCCGGGGCGGACCGTCGCCAAAGGCGGGCTGATCCTCCTGTTCAGCGACGACAGCGCGAACCAGCGGGTCACCGTGCCGAAGCTGACGGGCATGACCCTCGGGGAGGCGGAACGGGTTGCCGCCGCCGCCGGCCTGAATATCAGGCTGACCGGCAACTTCAATACCGTGGGCCTGTATACCTACCGCCAGAGCATCCCCGAAGGGAGCCAGGCGAACCTGGGCGAAACCATCACCGTGCACTTCGTTTCGGGATATGAGGTAATTGATAGATAACAGGCATTTGACGGATCTGTAGAGGCGGTTGCCCACAACCGCCCGGATTAAAACCAAACGACCGGCAGGGGCGGCATTCTTGCCGCCCGCATATGAAGTATTGAAGAAGAAGAGAGGTGTGCCCCGTGCGATTGGGAGCGCTATTGCAGGATATTCCGTACAGGGGCGAGGCGCCCCTGGAGGCGGAGGTCTCCTTTGTTACCGACGACAGCCGGAAGGTGTGCCCGGGCAGCGTGTTCGTGTGCATCGAGGGCGCGCACTTCGATGGCCACAGCGCCGCCGAGGAGGCCATCGCGAAGGGCGCGGTGTGCGTGGTCGTGCGCCGCAATAGCCATGCCGCCCCGCAGCTGTTCGTCAAAGACACCCGCGCGGCCTACGCGCTGCTGTGCGCCGCTTTTTATGGGAACCCGGCCCGGGGCCTGACCCTTGTGGGCGTGACGGGCACCAACGGCAAGACCACCACGGCCTACCTGCTCAAGAAAATTTTCGATCACGCGGGCTATAAAACTGGCCTCATCGGCACGCTGGTGAACATGGTGGGGGAGAAGGAATACCGCGCCGAGCTCACCACGCCCGACCCCTGGGAGCTCCAGGGGCTCTTTCGGGAGATGGCGGATACGGGCTGCACCCACTGCTTTATGGAGGCCTCCTCCCAGGCCCTGGACCAGCACCGGCTGCTGGGTCTGCGCTTCAAAATCGGCATATTCAGCAATTTGACGCTGGAGCACATGGATTACCACAAGACCTTTGACCGCTACCTCATCGCCAAGCGCAAGCTCTTCGGGCAGAGCGAAACCGGCATCACGAACCTGGACGACGAATACGGCCTGCGGATGTTCGAGGGCACGAACGCCCGCCGGGTCACCTACTCCATCTCCCGGGACGACGCGGATTACACCGCGAAAAACGTGGAGCTGCGCGCTGACTGCGTAGACTACGTGCTGGTGGGCCGGGGGCAGCTGGGCCGGGTGCATTTCGGCGTCCCGGCGGAGTTCTCGGTCTACAACTCCATGGCGGCGGCCTGCGCGGCCCTGGAGCTGGGCCTCGAATGGCCCGCGGTGGTGGAGGCCATCGGCACCTGCAAAGGCGTGCCCGGCCGCATGGAGATCGTACCCATCAATAAAGATTACACCGTGATCATCGACTACGCCGTCACCCCCGACAGCCTGGAAAAGGTCCTGCGCGTCCTGCGGCCCACCACGAAGGGGCGGCTGATCGCGCTGTTCGGCTGCGGCGGCGAGCGGGACACCCGCAAGCGCCCCATTATGGGCAGGATCGCGGCGGAGCTTGCCGAGGTGGTGATCGTCTCCTCCGATAATCCCCGCAGCGAGGATCCGGACGCTATCATCGCGGCGGTGCTGGCGGGGATCCCGAGGACGAAGGCCCAGGTCATCGGCGAGGCGGACCGCGAAAAGGCCGTCCTCCTGGCCATGAAGATGGCCAAACCCGGCGATGTCATCCTCTTGGCGGGCAAGGGCCACGAGGACTACCAGTATATGGCGGAAGGCAAGGTGCACTTCAGCGAGAGGGAAATTGTTTTGCGTAATGCTTAAAACAAAAGTTTAAGGATGGTTCGCTTATGCATCCATACGCGACTATGGCCCTGGCGGCCCTGGCGGCCGCGGGGATCACGGCTGTGCTGGGGTACGTGTTCATCCCCTGGCTGCACAAGCTGAAGTTCGGGCAGATCATCCTGGACATCGGCCCCAGTTGGCACAAGCACAAGCAGGGCACGCCCACCATGGGCGGGGTGATGTTCATCTGCGGCATATTGCTCTCGGTCGCCGCCGCCTTCACCGCCGACGCCCTGCGGGGCGGGCGGCTGCTGGGGGACGGCGAGATGAACACGAAGCTCTTCGCCGGGGTGGTCATGGCGCTGTGCTTCGGCGTGATGGGCGCCCTGGACGACTACGTGAAGCATGTGAAGAAGCGCAACGAGGGGCTCAGCATCGTGCAGAAGAGCCTCATACAGATCCCCATCAGCCTGGGCTACCTGGCCTCCCTCTGGCTGGCCATGGATAGGGCGCCCTACACCCTCATCCCCTTCGTGGGCAAGGTGAACCTGAGCTGGTTTTTCTGGTTCTTCGGCTTCGCGGTGATCTACGCCACCGTTAATACCGCGAATTTCACCGACGGCCTGGACGGCCTGTGCTCCGGCGTCACCCTGGTGGCGGGGGCGGGCTTCGTCGTTTTCGCGGTGCTGCGGGGGATGCTCGGCGTGGGCGTTGTTGCGGCGGCCGTGATGGGCGGCTGCGCGGGCTTCCTGGTATGGAACCGCAAGCCCGCCAGGGTGATGATGGGCGACACGGGCTCAAATTTCCTGGGCGGGCTGATGGTGGCCCTCTCCTTCGCCCTGGATACCCCAGTCATACTGCTGCTCATGTGCATCATATACGTAATAGAAGGCCTGTCGGACGTCATCCAGATCGGCTATTTCAAGCTCACGGGGGGCAAGCGCATTTTCAAGATGGCCCCCATCCACCACCATTTCGAGATGAGCGGCTGGAGCGAGCAGAAGATCGGCGTCATCTTCAGCCTGATCAATGTCGCCGGCGCCGCCGCGGGAATCGCCGTGGTATGGTACGGGCTGAAGGCTTTTATAATGCTGAATGCATAATGCATAATGCTGGATTGATGTCAGCACAGTGTTCACCCACATAGACAATTCAGCATTCAGCATTCATAATTCAGCATTGTAGTAGGGGGGAGTGAACCAATGCCGTCCGCACCAACAGACGCCCGCCGCGCAAAATTCCGCGCGCCGAAGGAATCCCTGCCGCAGAAGCTGCTGGCCTACGGCGGCTTCGATTTCCCCTTCATGCTCATCGTCACGGTGCTGCTGTGCCTGGGGCTGGTGATGATGTTCTCGGCCAGCTATGTCAACGCCCTGAAGCACCAGGGCGATGAATACTATTACATCAAGCGGCAGGCCGTTTTCGCGGTGCTGGGCGTCGCCGCCATGCTGCTCATCTCCAAAATCAACCTGAACGTGCTGCGCAAGCTGGCCCTGCCCGCCCTGGTGATCGCCTTTGTGCTGCTGGTCGTGGTGCTGTTTTACCACACGAATCTGCGGGATTTCAAGCGCTGGATCCCCCTGCCCGGGGGCATAACGCTGCAGCCCTCCGAGGTCGCCAAGATGGCGCTGGTGCTCTTCTTCGCCTACGCCATGGAAAAATTCCAGCGCCCCAGCTACGCCATCTCCCGGGACGCGGGCCTGGTGTCGGGCCGGGGCACCCGGGTGCGGCGCTTCCTCCTGCGCTGGTGGAGCACGGGGCTTTACGTCGCCGTGCTGCTGGCCATGGTGGTGCTCATCTACCTGGAAAACCACGTCTCGGGCATGATCATCGTGGCGGGCATCGGCGCGCTGATGATTTTCATCGGCGAGCAGCGCATCCCCATGTGGATCTATATCGGGGGCGTGGCTCTGGGCGTGCTGGCCGTTATTTATGTGCTGGGCAACCCCGATATCCTGGGCGAAAACGCCGCCAAACGCATCGTGTCCTTCAAGGATCCCACCAGCGACCCCTCCGGCGACAACTGGCAGACCATCCAGAGCCTCCTCGCCGTGGGCTCGGGGGGCTGGTTCGGCCAGGGCTGGGGCAAGTCCATCCAGAAGCACCTCTACCTGCCCGAGCCCCAGAACGACTTCGTCTTCGCCATCGTCTGCGAGGAGCTGGGCTTCATCGGGGCCATCCTCATCGTGCTGCTCTTCGTGGCCCTGGTATGGCGCGGCTTCATGATCGCCCTGCACACCAAGGAGCGCTTCGGCTCCCTGCTGGTGATGGGCATCGTGCTCCAGGTGGGCCTGCAGACGGCCCTGAACATCGGCGTGGTGACCGCCGTTCTGCCCAATACGGGCATCCCCCTGCCCTTCTTCAGCTACGGCGGCACGGCCCTGCTTATGCTCCTGGCGGAAATGGGGGTCGTGCTGGCGGTGAGCCGGGTGAGCAGGGAGATTAAGAGGTAAAAACTTTTAATTGACAAAACGAACCCAATAGGTTATAATAAGAACGAAAACAAACCTAGGAGGTGTTATACGTGCAAACAACATTCAGTGTCCGCATGGATACCGATATCAAGAGGCAGTTGGATGAATTTTGCGCCATGGTTGGTATGAACACTACCACGGCGTTTAACATGTTCGCCCGCGCGGTTTTGCGGGAAAAGCGTCTGCCCTTTGACGTGACGACGGTATCCGATCCGTTTTACAGCGAAAGCAACCTCGCCCATTTGCGGCGGGGCATTGCCGCATTGAACGGCGGCAGGGGGGTGGAGCATGACATCATCGAGGTGTCGGAATGAAGAAAATATGGTTTGAGGAAGCGTGGGACGACTACGTCTATTGGCAGACACAGGACAAAAAAACGCTGAAGCGCGTCAACCAGCTGTTGCAGGACATTTCGCGCAATGGAAACAGCGGCATTGGTAAACCGGAGCCGCTCAAAGCGGAGCTCAGCGGTTTCTGGAGCAGAAGAATCGATGAAACGAATCGCTTGGTATACAGGATTCAAGGCGGCGTGCTCGAAATTTTATCCTGTAAAGGTCATTATGACGACTAAGCAGATGAGGTGACCATGGACAATAAAACGATTCTGATAGCCGCCGGGGGCACCGGCGGGCACATCAACCCGGCGCTTTCGGTGGCGGGGCTGATCCGTTACCTGCACCCGGACTGCTCCATCCATTTCGTGGGCACCGCCGACCGCCTGGAGGCCAAGCTGGTGCCCGCCGCGGGCTATGATTTCCACACCATCGAAATCAGCGGCTTCCAGCGCGGTTTCAGCCCGGAGGATATCAAGCGCAATTTGGGTACGGTGAAAAAGCTGCTCGTCGTCACCGGCCAGGTGAACAAGCTGCTGAACGAACTGAAGCCGGACCTGGTGGTCGGCTTCGGCGGCTATGTCAGCGGACCGGTGCTGCGCGCCGCTGCCAAAGCGGGCATCCCCACGGCTATCCACGAATCCAACGCCTACCCCGGTATGGCGAATAGGCTCCTGGCCAAGCGGGTGGACAGCGTGATGCTCACCAGCGAGACGGCCGCCCCGCGCCTGCGCTGCAAAAATGAACCGATCGTCACGGGCGTCCCCGTGCGCCGGGAGCTGCTGCAGGCCGGCCGCGCCCAAAGCCGCCGGGAGCTGGGCATGGATGAATCGGACGCCCGGCCCATGGTGCTCTCCATGGGGGGCTCCCTGGGGGCCCAGGCGATGAACGAGGCCGCCGTCGGCATGATCGAACGGCTATGGAAAAACCGTGATGTATTCTTTCATCACGGCTATGGGCAATACGGGAAGTGGGTGCCGGAGACGCTGCACAAAGCAGGTGTGAACATCAATGCCCCCGAGATCACCCTGCGGGAATACATCGACGACATGGCCCGTTGCATGGCCACCGCCGACCTGGTCATCAGCCGGGCCGGGGCCAGCACCACCAGCGAGATACTGGCCTGCGGCAAGCCCTCCGTCCTGATTCCCTCGCCGAACGTGACGGAAAACCATCAATATTACAACGCCAAAGCGATAGCGGACCGCGGCGCGGCCGTCCTCATCGAGGAGAAGGGCCTCACGCCGCAATTGCTCGCCAAAACGGTAACGGAACTGCTCGGCGACCCCGTGCGCCTTGCCGCCATGGCCCGGGCCGCGAAGGATATGGCCATCACTGACGCCGCCGAGCGCATTTATGCCGTCCTGCGATCCCTCATGAATTAACATCCGCACTCCCTCCCGCATACAATAGCATTGTAGTAAAACGCGCGGGGGAAGGGAAGTGCCACAATGGCGTCGTTTATCATCCAGGGCGGGCAGCGCCTGGAGGGAGAACATACCGTGCAGGGGGCCAAAAACAGCGCCCTGCCCATACTGGCGGCCACCGTGGCCGCGAAGGGGCGCTGCGTCATCCGCCGCTGCCCCGATTTGTCGGATGTGCGCGCGACCCTGGCGATCCTGGAATACCTGGGCTGCAAGGTTTCCCGCGAAGGGGACGCCGTCATCGTGGATTCCTCGGCCCTCACGGGCTGCGCGATACCGGAGCGCTTCATGCGCGAGATGCGCTCCTCCATCGTGTTCCTGGGGCCCCTGCTTTCAGCGCTGGGCTGCGCGCAGCTCAGCGCCCCCGGCGGCTGCGAGATCGGTCTGCGGCCCATCAATCTGCACAAGGACGCCATGCGTGCCCTGGGCGTGGAGGTGGACGAGGAGGGCGGCAGGCTGAACTGCCGGGCCCCCGGCGGGATGAAGGGCGCGCGGCATGCGTTTTCCATCCCCAGCGTGGGGGCCACCGAGAACATGATGATCGCCGCCGCCACAGCGAAGGGCGTCACGGTGATCACCAATGCCGCCCGGGAGCCGGAAATCGTGGATCTGGCGAACTTCCTGCGCGCCTGCGGCGCGAAAATCCACGGGGCGGGGGAGGGGAACATCCTCATCGAGGGCGTGGAGAGCCTCCACGGGGCAGAGCACGAGGTGATCCCCGACCGCATCACGGCGGCGACATTCCTGTGCGCCGCCGCCATCACCGGGGGCGAGGTCGCCCTGCGCCGCTGCGAGCCGGGCCATATGGACGCCATGCTGATGGTGCTGGAACAGGCGGGCTGCCGCGTGCGCAGGCAGGGGAAGGACCTGCAGCTGCGCATGCCGGGGCGCCTGCGCCGCATCACCGTGCGCACCATGCCCTACCCGGGCTTCCCCACGGACGCCCAGGCCGTGTTCGTCGCCCTGGCCAGCGTGGCCCAGGGGGCCAGCATGGTCACCGAAACCATCTTTGAAAGCCGCTTCAAGCACATCCGGGAG
>Ga0123353_10005240_pt1 | contig 16953 bp, 13 predicted proteins | sample TergutLab28metaG_3_FD_92763 | JGI IMG/M metagenome (GOLD analysis project Ga0123353, IMG submission 92763) | Labiotermes labralis P3 segment gut microbial communities from Petit-Saut dam, French Guiana - Lab288 P3 | ecosystem: Host-associated > Arthropoda: Insects > Digestive system > Gut ...
ACGGGACAAAATCCCCCGGTATGGTGTGGTCGTGAATGATCCCCGTCTGTAACAACATTGCTCTCGGTGTCGCAACGGGAGACATTACGACAAGGCAAAACAGCGTGAGAACCGTCACGGCATAGATTCCACCGAGCCAGAACCAAGATTTCGGAAATGGTCTTGCCGCGACTTCGGGTTCATCGGCGGTCATTGTGACCGGATCGAATCGGGCAATCGCTTCCCGCAAATTTTGCAAATGGGTTGCCTCGTCCGATTCTGTACCGTCCTGTTTGCTTCCATCTGCCCCCCCCGTTTTTTTGAGAATGATGTCGAACGGGTTGTCGATGACTGGCGGCGTGGTAAGGAAGTTCTGTTTGGTGCGACATGTTTCCAAAAGACTTCGACCAAAGAAATAATAGAGGGCAGTGACCAGCGCAATCGCCGCCAGCCCTGCGACCATTCGAGCGAGAAAAAGAAACGACAGATCAGACACATCGCGGCTGAAAATGAGCACTTGCCCCACAAACGCGACGTGTGCCATTGCCATGAGCAGGAGACACGTGAAAAGTGAAAGAAAGAACCGTCGCTCCACTTGCGGATACGAGTACGATTCGACATGTTTCCCCGGCAAACCGAGATCGCCATGGATCATTCCTTGGAGTCGCCGCACCCAATGTACTGAAACCGCCGGAACAATCAACGCAGGCAATACGGAAAAAAAGACCATCGAAAAAGCGAAGTGCGCCATTTGGTTCGCCTCTTTGGGAAAGAATTGTTCCCCGATTGCGCCGAGTACCCCAAAATTAAGAATGAGGAACAATGGCACATACTGCACAAGCCAAAAAATCGAGTAAAGTTGAAACCGCCTGCTGCGAAGTGTCGGAGCATGACGCACCGCCTTCCAAGAAATGCGGATACACATCGCAACGACGACACCGCAAAACACCGCCAACGTCGCTATCGGCAAGAGAAGATTATTCCCAAACATTGCGGCACCGAATATTGTAACCATTGTCCCCGTGATGATGGTCGCTGTTGACATGGGGGCATTATAGCAGGAATGACCTCGATGGGGGTGTGTATGGTATAATGTAGCCCACAAGAAAGGACAGTATGACAACAACAACCACGCTCGAAAACATTAACAACGATACCTTCGCCAACGTCATCCGCTACGCAGGGGACCGCATTAAGGTTGCGGGGGACATTTTGGACTTTGCGGATTTTTTTATCGCAGACGATGCTCTCACTTACGACGAAGCGGCAAAGGCGAAGCGGATCACCGAGCCGCCGGAAGCGATCCCGCTCTTGCGTGCCTTTCGGGACGAACTGGCAACGCAAGACAATTTCAGCCACGCCGCGCTCGAACAACTCATGCAGCGATTTCTGGAGACGCAGCAGATTAAGGTGAACCAGATCATCCACGCATTGCGTGTTGCGGTGACGGGGAAGAGTGTCGGCTTAGGCATGTTTGAAACACTGGAAATTCTCGGCAAAGAAAGAGTGCTGCGGCGGATGGATCGAGTGTTATACTGAAACACGTCAATCGTCTCTCTTTTGTCTGTATGTTTTGCATTTGATCGTTTAAACCGCAAGCCGCTCCTTGCGTTTTGTCGAAAAAAACCTAGAATGGATGCCATGTCCGTTTATCAACAATGTATCAATCCCGCGTGTAAAAAACAATTCGGAGTCGAAGAAGTTTTGCACGCTTGTCCCGTTTGCGGCGAACTTCTCGATGTCGAGTACGATTGGAACAAAATCGCTCCGCCCGGCATCGTTCCCAAGTCGCTCCACCATTTTGAAAAATATTGGCAAGAGCGTTCCCACCCGCACCGCTTGAGCGGCGTTTGGCGATTTCACGATTTGCTTCCGTTCCTGCCACTGGAACGGTGTATCACCATCGGCGAAGGGCAAACGCTCCTGCAACAAGCACACCGCGTCGCCCCCTTTACCGGTGTGAAAGAGGATCGCCTCTATCTGCAATACGAGGGACTCAACCCCTCCGGCAGTTTCAAGGACAACGGCATGGCGGCAGCGTTTTCGCACGGTGCCTTTGTCGGGGCGAAGAGAGCGGCGTGTGCTTCCACCGGCAATACCAGTGCGTCGCTGGCAATTTACTCGGCTTGCACTGGCTTGATGCAGTCGGTCATTTTCATCGGGTCGGGAAAAATCGCTTACGGCAAACTTTCGCAAGCACTCGACTACGGAGCAAAAACAATCCAAATCGAAGGGGACTTCGACGATGCGATGGCTCGTGTGCAGCAAGTTTCGAAAGAACGGGGCATTTATCTCGTTAACAGCGTGAACCCATTTCGACTGGAAGGGCAAAAGACGATTATGTTCCGTGTCTTGGAAGCGTTGCGTTGGGAGGTGCCGGACTGGATCGTCGTTCCCGGCGGCAACCTCGGCAATTCCAGCAGTTTTGGCAAAGCATTCATCGAATTACACCATTTGGGATTGATCGAAAAAGTTCCTCGGCTGGCAGTGATTAACGCTGCTGGTGCGAATACGTTGTACCGACTCTACGAGCAGGAAGGCTTGCGCTGGAACGGCGGAAACTACGACAAAACACTCGCACAAAAGTTTTTCGACCAGATGACAATGGAGGGACGCAAAGCATCGACGATTGCGAGTGCGATTGAGATCAACCGCCCAGTCAATCTTTCGAAATGTCTTCGGGCGTTGGATTTTTGCCAAGGCGTGGTGCGCGAAGTGTCGGAGCAAGAGATGCTCGACGCAAAGGCACAAGTCGGAGCGGGGGGGCTGGGCTGTGAACCAGCGAGTGCGGCGAGTGTTGCGGGGACGAAGAAACTCGTTGCCGAAGGGGTCATCGGCAAGTCGGATCGAGTCGTGTGCATTCTGACGGGACACCAGTTGAAGGACCCGAATGCAACGGTGGCGTATCACGGCACGGATCAAATGTTTTTCGAGGAGGTGCTGGGCAAACGCGGTGTCAAAACGACAGCGTTTGCCAATCGACCGATTTCCGTAGCGAATGATCTCGACCAGATTATCGGGGCGTTGTAGGGCTGCTCCGGGTTTACAGCTACACTGTTTTCCCGATTGTTCCTCTCACGGAGGCACAAAGGACATGAAGGATACAAAGGACACGAAGGACATGAAGGAGATTTCACAACCAAAAACTTTGTGTCCTTCGTGCCTTTGTGAGAGACCAAAAGGAATACAAATTGTGAAATGGTGTGAGAGCCATTTTCGCCCTTGACCGAATCGGGGAAATTCATTACTTTTCCCTTTGAGTTTGTGTTCCCTGCCGTTTTTATCCCATGATTTCCCGCATCGGGCTGATCGCATTCGCAATGGTTATGGGTGCCGGAGCGTTGCTTGCCTACGACGAGTTGCCCCCCATCCGTTTGAGTCCTGGATCGTCTTCCGCCGTTTGTGAGCACAGCACCGCTGCGTCTGTCGCCGTTCGTAATGTGAACATACAGACGGAAAATTGGGCGTGGCAAATGTTGCCCGATGGTTTCATTTATCCCACTTATCTTGCGGCTGTTCAAAATCGGCTCGGTGGAGCGTGGAATTACGACAAAGACCTCAATTGGATGTGGGACATCACGCTCGGTGGACGCACTCCGTTGATACGGTATGGAACCCGAAGCAAGCTCTATCCCGAAGGCTGGCAACTCGACATGGAAGGCTCCGTCAACCTGCGACTCCACATGAGAGAATGTATGGATATGGAGGCAAACGACTTTCGTTTCGGCTTACCTGTTTCCTACGGCACGAAGGTTTGGCAGTTTCGCACCGGTTACTATCACGTCAGTACCCACATGGGGGACGAAAGGATGATACGCCACTTTGACGCTGGTTATACAGGTACGGGTCCGGTTGGCGGTCCGGGCGATCCGGCGATTCCGAACAATACAGCGGGAATGGGCACAAGGAACAACTCCAGTTATCGAACCAATTATTATCGTGAGGCATGGCTTTTCAGTTATGCTTATCGCCCAACAGACAATACACGGCTCTATGCAGAAGTGGACTATGCGATCTTGTGGGGTGCTTCGACTAAACCGTGGCATTTTCAATTGGGTGCAGAGTACAGTCCTCTTTATCCGGCATCGCGGGGCGAATGGGGTACGCCTTTCGCCGCGATCAATGTAAGGCTGATGCAGGAACATAATTTCGACGGGAATATGACTCTCCAAACAGGTTGGCAGTGGCGCGGCTCGCGCAATCAGCTGTTCCGAATAGGAGTCCAATACTTCACTGGCGTGAGCGAACAATACTCGTTTATCAGAGCCAAGCGGGAACACAAAATCGGACTCGGAGTGTGGTATGATTTTTAGGAAAGGAGACAGAAGTTAGGAGTTAGAAGTCGCATGCGGTGTGACAACATCGTAGGCAAGACGGTGCGGTAGCACCATTCTAACTCCTATACATAAAACGGGACGAAATTGTCCTTTTTGCCGCCATCATTTTTACCACGGAGTACACGGAGGGCGCACGGAGAGCACAGCGTTCACAGAACGTATCTTCGTGTACTCCGTGAAAACCTCCGTGGTAAAAAAACCATTTTCCACCCGTTTACGGTATAACTCCCTCCCAGAATGAGAGGTACGGCAAAACTGGGTATAAAACTTCCCAGCGAGAGCCTTACTCCTTAACAGCAAAGATGCGTCTCACAATTTCCATCATCGCCATCTTGCTCTTGAACATGTCGCCGACAATGTTCGCCGGGGAGACCGCGCAGAGTTATCGTGTGTGGTTGCGAACTTTTGGGAATTGGACGCAGGGGGATACCGCGACCACCGACTCGTTTGAATTCTCTTCCTACGGCTTGACCCTTGGTATGGATCGGCAGCTCCATGCAAACTGGATTTGGGGCGTTTCGTTCGGCGAAAACGAAACTTCTGCGAAAATCCCTCTTTCGCAATACAAAGACCGCATGAGTGCCTTTCACACCAGTACGTATGCTCGCCGGACTTTTGACCAATTCTTTCTCGATGTTGAGGGCAACTTTGGATACAACGAACATTCTCGCCAAAAAAATGCGACCCAGTGGGGAGTGAGCGGCGATGTCGGAACGTGGTGGACTCATGGATTGGGCAGAGTCGAACCTTACGTTCGGCTGTCTCACGTTTGTTGGAATGGTGATGGCAACGATACCAAAGAAACATTGATGGCGGGAGTCCGTTATTCCTGGCGAACGGCAACCGACTTGACCACAACGGTTCCACGTTTCTATGGCGGTGTTCTTCAGGAACTGGGCAATCGTTCCCTCTTTCAGGTGGCGACGTTTGGCAATACGCCGACGGTCTTTCCGGTTCGCAATGCGGAGGTGGCTGGCACCCGTTTTTTTCTCGGTGGCGGTTTTACGACGTCGATGGGAAGAAGTCTGGACATTTCCGTGCGGTACACTGCCGAGATGTCTTCACGAGACACTTCGCACACGGCTCTTTTGGGAATCAACTGCAATTTCTGATGTGTTGCTAGACCCCCTGTATCAGACACCGTTCTAGGATACAATTTCACGGCTGATGTCCGATACCTCATCTTTTCCAGAACCGTCAAAAGGACGGAAAAAAATGTTCCGTGGAACCTTTATCCTCGGAATAGGGACGCTCGTCAGCCGCATTCTCGGGCTGTTGCGGGAGGTTGTCACCGCCGCCACCTTCGGAATGTCCGCTGGCGGGCTGATGGACGCTTTCGTTGCCGCATTCCGATTGCCCGATGTCGCCCGGCGATTCTTCGGCGATGGTTCGCTCGGAGTCAGTTTCATTCCCGTCTTCGCCAAAACGTGGCAAGAGGACCGGCAAAAAGCCTGGACGCTGTTGTCTGTCACCCTCTACAACGTTTTTCTGTACCTGCTCATCTTTGTACTCGTTGGCGAATTGCTCTGTTGGATCGGGATCCGCTACTTTCATCCCGAAGGAAGGGTTGCGCTGACCGCCCAGCTCTTGCTACTCTTGCTTCCGTACCTCATCCTGATTTGTATGGCAGCGGTTTGTTCCGCCGCCATGCAGGCACTGGGGCGGTTTACGATTTCGACCATTGTTCCTCCCATCTTGAATGTTGCCTGGCTTTTTGGGTTGCTCGTCATCGCCCCTTTTTATTCCAAGGACCCGGAGGTTCAGTGTTACATTCTCACACTCTGTATTTTGGTGGCGGGGATCATTCAAGTGTTGCTGCACCTCCCCTTTTTGAGGAAAAACGGATTTCAATTTAACCTGAACTTCGCGCTCGTTTCCCCTGAAGCCAAGGAAGTCTTCAAGAATTTTTTTCCGAAAATCTTTGGGCTGACATCGATTCAATTGAATGTTTTGTCCGCGACGTGCATTGCGTGGTTTTTTTCCGGCGGACTGGAAGAACCGATGCGATGGCTGGGCGGAGTGCTGACGTATCCTCTTCGTCCCGGCGCGGCGGCGGCAATCTATTACAGCGAAAGGATTTACGAGTTTCCTCAAGGGATCATCGGTCTGGCAATCGCCATGGCAATCTATCCCCTGCTCAGCCATCATGCCGCCCGAAAAAATTACAACGCATTGAGCGAGGATCTCACGCTTGGCTTGCGGATACAATTTATGCTTGCCATTCCGGCAGGTTGTGGATTGATGGTGCTGTCCGAATCGTTGACGCATCTCTTGTTCCAGCGTGGTGCCTTTTCGGCAGTGGACACCGCGCGAACGACCGACATGATTTTTTGGTTCAGTACGGGAATATGGGCTTTTTGTGCGCTGCCGATTATCGTCCGTGCCTTTTACACATTGGGAGACATTCGGACTCCGTGCCGACTGGGACTCGCGGGCTTGTTCCTGAATGTCATGCTGGGACTGCTGTTGATCGTTCCAATGCAGGAACAAGGACTGGCACTGGCGATGAGTCTCACGGCAGGCGTGCAGTCCATTGCATTAGTGTACGTGTTCACCCAGAAACATGGGCACCTTAACTTTCCGGTACTGGCGACAAGTTTGACTCGCACTTGTATCGCTGCCGGAGTAATGACGATTGTCATCCGAATGACGGTTCAGGCGATCCCCGGTCCTGGTTCACTCGACGACATCTTGCGGATTGTGTTGTGTACGGTGGTCGGTGTGTTTGTGTTCTTCGTGGTGCATCGCAGTTTAGGCGGACGAGAACTCGGCATCCTGTTCCGCAGCGGACTGGAAAAGCGGAAGAAAAAATAGGGCTTTCGCTGGAAAGTTTTATACTCAGTTTTGCTGCATCTCTCATTCCGGGCGGTAGAATGGAGGAGATAGGAGGTAGGAGATAGAAGTCGCATGCGGTGCTGTAGGGGAAAATAATTATTTGCCCCTACAAAACAGTGCGGTAGCACTATTCTGCCTCCTACCTCCTATCTCCTACCCCCTTTTCTCCAATGGGTATAAAACTTTCCAGCGAAAGCCTCACGCCACGAAGTTCTCGGGGATTTTGATGAGCGTCGCTCCCCAGGAAAGTCCGACGCCGAAGCCGACCAGCATGATCCATTCGTTCGGCTTCAGCACGCCACTATGCCACGCATCGACCATCGCAATCGGAATACTGCTCGAGACGGTATTGCCGCGGTACATCACGTCGTTGAAAAAGTTTGTCCCTTTCAGATGACACAACTCTTGCAGGCGATCCAGCATGTACTTGTTTGCCTGATGAAAAATGTACGCGCCCATCTCTTCGCGGCTCTTTCCCGCTTTTTGCAGAAGTTCCTCGACCATCGGCGGCACCCGGTCCACGGCGAAGGAAAAAATGCCGGGACCGTGCATTTTCAGTTGGTCGAGCGAACGAACGCTCCCCTTGCCGTCAGGTTGAACGGCGGCAGTTTCCGCAGACGATGGCAAGCGGTGTCCGCCAGCGGGAACGATCAACAGATCGGCACCGCTTCCATCGGTGCCAAAGATGAAGGGACCGATTGGCTCTTCTTTCGTCGTTTTCGCCGCAACCAGCGTTGCGGCTGCCCCATCGCCAAAGAGTGGTCGGCTTGCCCGGTCATCGACGTTGATGTATTTCGAGTAGGTTTCCGAAGTCAAAAACAGCACCTTCTTTGCCGCTCCTGTCTCGACCAATCCTTTGGCAAGGGAGAGACCGTACACATAGCCGCTGCATCCAAGGTTGAAATCCAAAGCCCCGCACGCTTTCGGCAGCCCCAATCGTTCGTGAATGAGACAAGCAGAAGTCGGCAGGAAATAGTCCGGCGACTGCGTACAGAGAAGGACAAAGTCAATTTTTTCATGCTCGCACGAACCATTTTCCAACAATTTTTCGGCAGCGATCACTGCCATATCGGTGGCAGTTTCACCTTCGGCGGCGATCGGTCGGTTTTTGATACCGAGTTTGCGGACGATTTTTTCCGCTGTCCAGTGAGGAAAATGCTCGACAAGTTCGGCATTTCCCAGCATCCGGCTCGGAAGGTAACAAGCAACACTCTGTATCTCTGCAAAAGGACGTTTCATTGCCCATTATTGTACCGCAATTTGCCATTTGTGGTCAACCCGTGGGGGAAAAGATTTCCACCCAGTCTGCTTGCAAGTTTGGGCTTTCGCTGGAAAGTTTTATACCCAGTTTTGCTGTGTTTCTCTTTCTGGACGGTAGAAAATAGGAGGTAGGCGGTAGAATGGTGCATCCTACGCCGTTCTTGCCTACGATGTTGCCACACCGCATGCGACTTCTATCTCCTATCTCCTACTTCCTATCTCCTTGCGCCCGGTATGAGGAACACTACAAAATTGGGCATAAAATATTCCAGCGAAAGCCCAATTCTGTCTTGACCGATTTGGATAAATTGCTATAATGGATGCCACTTGAGAGTGGGTCGGGGGAGTTGTCTCTCCGATCGAATACTATTTCAATGGAGTTTCTGATGAATAATACGCATGCTGCGGGTCGCCAGCACGGCTTAACGCTGTTGCAACTGGTGCTTTTGTTTGTCGCTTTTATGGTTGGTTTAGGCGGTTCTTTTGTCCTTCGGGAGTTTATTCCGCCTGCGTCTGCGCACGCCGGTATCGTGCAAACCACCTCTATCCACTCCGATCCCGTCAGGTAATCCCCGTCAGATCATCGGAGTACATCCCTCTTTTCACCCCCCTAATTTATGGAGGAATCACGATCATGGGTACGAAAGTTCCAATGGACAAGTCATACGTCGAGCAGAAGGAGTTAGAGAAGAAGCTCGAGTGGAGTACGGCAGAATTGGGTTTGTCCGTGCGGACAACCAACTGCCTTGACGAGCAAGGAATCTGCACGATCGGTGACTTGCTTGCCTGTCAGCGTGACGACCTGCTCCAGATCGCCAATTTTGGCGAAAAAACACTGGAAGATGTCTATCAAGCCCTCGAAAAATTGGGGTTTTATCGGACATGTCGGCAAATGCAGCAGGCGAAATCGGCATAGTTGTTGGCAGTTCCCCCTTTTGTAGTTCCCGCTTTTGTACGTAAAACGGCAAGAAATTGGCAGTTTTGCCGCCGCGTTTTTACCACGGAGGACACGGAGATTCACAGGGCGAATCTCCGTGTTCTCCGTGAAAAACTCTGTGATCTCCGTGGTAAAAAAGAGCATTTTCTCTCCGCATTCGGTATAGACCCGGAGCGGGTCATTTTTCGGCTGCGCCCTCGTTCAGCCGCCCTCTCGCCCCCCGGGCTAAAACAATCGGCTTGCGGAATTTTCAACCGGCTTCTGTATAAATGTTCCCTACAGCTCGTTTTCCGTGAACGTTTGTACCGATTGTGCCGATTAAGGGGTGCTAAAGCGCGTGAGAAATTCTTGGAACGATGTCAACTGTTGTCCGTAATATTGTCGCTATTGTTTTCGTGATTGGTTTGTCCCTTGTCATTGGTTGCTCGACCACTCAGACACAATCGAAAGAGAAGCAGACGTTTTCATTTCCCAAAGCAAAACAAAAGAAAGAAGAAGAGAAAGCAACAGCAACGTCTATGCAAGAGTTCATCGGACGACCCCGAGTCAACTCTCTCACTAGGTAGTGGCACGTGACACTCCCACCTCGGCAATGACCTCGTACCTTTTCGCAAAGTTTCTGCCATTGCTCCAAAATCGACTTGTGCCGATTGCGGCGACACCATTGGCTAATCTGCAAGAGACTGCGAGCAAGACGCGATTTCGCCGTTTTCCGCTTGACAACCCAGTTGCCTTTTCGGGACTTGTCCCAATAGTGCGTAAAGCCGAGTCGGTCAAACGATTGGGGTCGCCCTCCACCCTTCTTGTCGTCGTTCGATTTCTCTTCACGGCGACGTTCTGAGTGGGCAGGAGACCGGAAATCCGTCAGTTTCGTCTTTTCAGGATGCAGCGATACCTCATTACTCGTTTGGCAGAATCAGGTAATGAGATTGTGACCGCTGTCGGGTGATGACTTTCACGCCGTTTTATGGTAGGATGCTCATTTCTCATTCACCTCTCACCACCAATCACGAGGACACCTCCATGCAATATCGCAACATTGGCACGACGGACATCAAGGCATCGGTCATCGGTTTCGGCACCTTTCCGCTCGGCGGTTGGCTCTGGGGGGGGGTCGATGAAGCTGCCGCCGTTTCGACCCTTCAACAAGCCATTGACGCTGGAATCAATCTCATCGACACTGCCCCACTCTACGGAAATGGGAAGGCGGAGGAAATCGTCGGGCGAGCCATCGCGGGTCGACGCGACCGGGTCGTGCTGGCAACGAAGTGCGGGTCACTCTGGTCCACCGAAGAATGGCCGGAAGGCAAGGGGCAGCTTTTCTTTTACACCGACGGCGAATTGCCGAGTTTCACCAGCGGCAAATATCGCATTTACAACTACCTGCGTCCCGAGTCGATTGTGCGTGAAGTCGAAGAAAGTCTCCGCCGACTGAAAACCGATTATATCGACCTGCTGCAAACGCACCAACAAGACGCGACGACACCCATTGCCGACACCATGGGAGCACTCGAAAAACTGCGAGACCAAGGAAAAATCCGTGCCATCGGCTGCTCGAACGTTTCCCGCGATCAGTTGCAACAATACTGCGATGCCGGAACGCTCGCCTCGACACAGGAGTATTACTCGTATCTGAATCGCTCTGTCGAACAGAACGGCGTGCTTGAGGCGTGTGTGGAAAGGAACATCAGTTTTCTCGCCTACACATCGCTTGAACAAGGGCTGCTGACTGGTACGCTCGACCCGAACGAACGATTCGGCGAAAAGGATTTTCGCAAGTACGCGCCCAACTTCGCACCCGACCGCATTGCGAAGATCAACGCTGCCCTTGCACGATTGCAACCGATTCGTGAAAAACATGGACTGACGGTGAGCCAGTTGATGCTTGCTTGGGTGCTTTCGCGCTATGAACGTATGCATGTACTTTGCGGAATGCGCAAGGCGAATCGAATCGACGAAAACGTTCGCGCTGGCGAAGTGCAACTCACCGCCGACGAAGTGGCAACAATGCAATCGCTCTTCGACCCGAAAACGGTCGGGTGAGGACTCGAAAGCCCTACCACTGCGGCTTGGAAACTTTTTTGAACACCGTGCGGTAGACCTTTTCGCCGTGCATGCGAGTACGGCGTTCAAAGTGGGTGCGGTAGTCTTCGTCATTTGCCGCTTCCTGCTCCGGCACCTCAAACGGTCCTTGCAAACTCGTCATCTTTGCCAGTAGGGTCAGCGTCGAAACGAAATACTCTTCCACGTCTGTCCAAAAATGTAACGCACCGCCCGGCATCAGTCGGCTTTCGATCAGTTGCAACACTTCGACACGCAGCACACGGCGTTTGCGATGTGCCCGTTTCCACCACGGGTCGGGGAAATAAACATGCACCGCCGCAAGCGTCTCGCAGGGAATCACCTCTTGCAGAACCTGAGCGGCATCACCGCAGACGATCAAGGCGTTGGTGCGGTTTTGTCGGATCAATCGGGCAGCGGAAAATCGGGCATATTTGGCACCGATTTCGATGCCGAGAAAATGGTGATGGGGATATTGTCCGGCGGCTTTGGCGATGAACATCCCTTTACCGGAGCCGATTTCGAGTTCCAGCGGAGCCATGCGACCAAAAAGTTTTTCGGCATCCCACGGTTTCGGCAGGTCTTCCGGCATCTTGAGCATGGATGAAAGATCGACATTCAGACCAATAGGTTTAACGGTTCGACGGGACACTCTCGGTTTGTTTGCGAACAGGCAATGAAACGCATTATCGTACCGTGTGTCTCATGTTCCGTCAAGGAATAGGGCTTTCGCCAGAAATTATACTTTCCCCCGCCACCACTTGGTCGTTTTTGCTCAAAAAGTTTCCACCGGAGCATAGACGGCAGATTGCTGACGGCAGCAGCAGAGGTGTTACCGCACCGCTTGCGTCTGCTGCCATCTGCTGTCTGTCGTCTGCCGTCTCCATGACGGTGTCAAAAAACGACCCATTTGTGGCAGGGTACGGTATATGACGCTGTTTTTTCCTGCGAAAGCCTAAACTGGAGTAGACCCAAACAGGGGGGATTGGGTCGAAGTCACCTTGTGGTCGAAATTGCTCTTTCGTCAAAGGGGCATTTTCTGTATCCTCTACTGTATTTTCCGCATTTTTGGCATTTTGTGATTTGGGCAATTTTCAGCAGCACATCACTTGCAGTACCGTGACGGGCATTGCAGTGGGAGGGATCGCCTATCATTTCGGCATTGATCTGCCGGTATGCTTGGTCTCTGCCGGTCTGTGCAGTTTTGCCGGAATGTTGCCCGACCTCGACAGCGACACCAGCAAGTCCTTTCAAGAATGTATGTACCTCACCGCCGGAATCGGCTGTATCTTGACCGCTGCCCGACTCCGGTATCACGGATGTGATCCCGACCTCGCCCTGCTCGGCGGAGCATTCGCGTTTCTGTTCATCCGATTCGTCGTTGCCGCGTGGGTCAAAAAAGTCACTGTTCACCGAGGCATGATTCACAGTATTCCGATGGCAATATTGGCGGGGCAACTTGTCTTTTTTGCCGTCACGGGAGAAACAGTCATGGATCGGTTCGTCAAAGCTGCTGCTCTGACAATAGGGTATCTTTCGCATTTGATTTTAGACGAAGTCTATAGCATCGATACAAAGGGGGGGACATTGCGTCTGAAAAAATCGTTTGGCACTGCCCTGAAGTGGACAACCCCGAAACAGACGGGAGCCGTGACGATGATCTACATGCTGATCTTTTGTCTTGGTTTTGTGATTTACACTCATCCCGAAGCGATTGAAGACATCAGCGGCGGTGTCGAAGTGGCGGATCGGGAAACCCCAACAACCAACACGACTTCGGTATGGTGGCGGCAGAAAACTTCCACCAAAAATGCTTCGCCGTCGCCACAAGAGGAGATCAAACGTGAAGCCGCCGAATTTCTGGCCCAGCAAAGCACAGCCGTCCCCGCTGCAAGAGCCTATACCGCCTCCGCAACGACCCGACCAACGAGTTCGGACGTGACGTTATTCCTGCGAGAAGCAGTGCCAATGGCTCCGGTTCATCGAGAGATGATTTCCGAATCGGAACTGCCCACAGCCATGCAGATTGGAGATATTTGGATTCGGAACGCCCCCATTCAACCTGCGCCGATTGTGTTGCGGTAAACCGCAGCACTCTCTTGCCAAGTCTCGATTCATTTCGTAGCATGAAGAGAATCAATGAACAGGGGAAGAACGTCAATGTTACGCAAAATACGGCGAATGGATCTGGTTGCTGTGATTTTCTTCGCTGCCATCGTGTTCGGTGCGTGTTCCGACAACCAGCGACCGGGGCTGGAGAAGAATCCCGTCGATCCCCTATTCGGGGTGAAGTATAGCCGGTGGTCTGGTGCCGAAACGTTTCGCGAAGTCCGGTTGAAAGGTCGTACTGACGAGGAGCTTCGCGTTGCCGAAGAACTCATTGCCGAAATCAAAAATGTCATTGCACAAAATGGCTTGCCCGCCGATGTTTTTGCTGATGACCGGGCAAAAGCAGAAAGAGACCGCGATGATCCCAGCAACATTGCAATCACGCTTCACCATCTTTTTCATGAATATTACGACCAGAGACTCAAATACAACGAGAATGAACCCAACGGTTTGCAAAAACTTTGGGATGCGAGTCCCATCGGCGAATGGGAGGTGGACGAAAAGAAACTTGACAGTGTTCGCACCCTGCTCCTCCAATTTGAACCCAAACGGCAGGAAGTTCGCAGGATGCTCCAACAGTGGAAATCAACACCGGAAAGAAAAGCCACACGTTTCAACTACATTTTCAATCACCACCCACCAGCGGCACCCCCCACACCCGACAGTCCCCGAACAAACCGCCCATTCCTTTATGCGCAATCGAAGGTGGACACGGGTGCCTCGCAATATCTTGCCGACTATGCGCTTTTAGAAGAGTTTGCCATTGCCCAGGCACTTCTCGACGGAGACATCCATGCAGCCATTGACACACTGTCCTATATTTTCCGTATTGCCCAGCTCGCCTCGGCACTCGGCAATGTCGGCGTTCGCGGCGATGCTGCCATGACGCGACTTCGGGCGTTCGACGTGATGCAGCGAATCGTGCTCGATCCAAAGTTCGATAAAGCCCAGATGATTGCGTTACGGAAAGATATTTTGCTACAGCACGAACATTGGATGTCGGAATACGCCACGTGGTTCGGAGACCGCGCCAGCGGAATCGTGCTCTATCACCTGATTGTGATGAACGGGTTGGAGAACGCTTTGGAACGTGACGAATTCGATTTCGTGGTCCGCCAAGTGGGCACCAATAAGTTCATGCGAGGTTTTAAAAAATATCACGAGGCGGACAAAGCCTTTTACCTCCGCTCCATGCAACAGATTTTGGATGTCAGTGAAAAACCTTTTATCGAACGACGGGATGTGCTGAATCAAATCGATGCGGACCTTCGTGCCGCAAAAGATACGTATGATGACACAGGCATTGCAACGGATTATTTTGTCGCCCATCTCCTGTTCCGAAACGTTGAACCTTTAATGCGTGTTTTTGCCCAGGACCAATCGGCACTGAATCGGGCAATCGTGGCGATGCACCGGTCGCTGGGACTGGACAGCCCGGAAGGACAGGGCAATACAGGCAGTTTCCGTGACCCTTTCACGGGCGAACCTTATACGGTGCGGAAAGTCGAAGGTCTCTGGAGCGTGGAAGCCACCATGCTGCCACGCTCTTTTCGAATGCCGGACTTTACGAGCAACGAATAGACTTATTGTGGCTGTAGCCGTGATTTTAGGTACTCAAACAGTAAAAAATACCGTAGAGACGCGATGCTCGCGTCTCCCTCGTGCGTGGAATGTGGCGAATTTGCGAAAACGTCTATTCGTGAACGACGAGAATCCGTGTGCGGAACGTCAACCAATCGCCGAGACGCGAGCATCGCGTCTCTACAAGAGGCATATTGGAGACAGAGGCAATACCTTTTACAGTTTGAGTTAGGTAGATTTTTTTAGCGACCTAACTTCTCACTGTTAATGTTACATGAAAGGAGACCCGCTTGGAACCTATTCACACTACGGAAGACGCAAGTTCGGAACCGTACCCCTTCGACAAGGGACGACCGATTTTGCCGAAAGTCTCCGACCTGAGAACCAATTGTTGTAGCGGACTTCCTCGACTGTTCTTACGGTTATCGCCCCGACAAGTCGGCGCATCAAGCGTTGGTAGCCATCGGGCAAAACCTCAAAGAAGGTCGGACGGAAGGAGAAAGAATACGCAAGCGGTACTGCAACATTTTTGGCAAAAAGGTGCGGTAGTGCCATTCTTTCTCCTGCTCCTTTCTCACATTGCCATAATCTGATCGAGCATCTGGCTGTATTCTTCATTGGTGGCTCCGCCTTCTTCGATGGTCAACCAGCCGCTGTAACGGACATCTGCCAAGAGTTTTCGGACAGACTTCCAATCAATGGATGCCTGATCAATCCGGCACCAATTGCCGGGACCGCCACCAAGTTTACCTTTGACTTCCGTGACTTTGAAACCCTTGATGTGCAGTTTGACGAGGCTATTGCCCAGTTCTTTGATCCATTCTTCGCATCGCGCATATTTGACGTGGTTGCCAAGGTCGAAATAGCAGCCAACCCACGGGTGATCAAAGTATTTGCAAAACGCGGCAAAGAACTTCGGCGTACTCCAAAGATTGTTCCAGACATTTTCCAGGCAGATGCGAACCCCTTCTTTGGCGGCGGTGGGTATCAGCGATTCGACCGCCTTGATCGAGGCTTCGGTTGCCGTATTGTGTGCGGCGATGTAATCGGCGTAAGGGGCATTGTTACCAGCAACAACGGTCTTGACCATGAGTGTCTTGGGATCGAAGTCAATGTCGAAATCCCACGGCTCTGGCATTGCCATTCCGCCGATCCGGCATGGGACGAGCAGGATGGCATCGGCTCCATAACCCGAAGCGGCACGGAGGGCAACTTTGACCGACTCAATATCGGCATCGTAGTTGTTTGGTTGATTGAAGTTTGTCCAGCCGCGCATTACGGAATGAATAGAGATGCCATGCTTTTCGGCGATCAATCGACATTTCCGTGCTTCGTCCACGGAAGTATCCCATTTTTGGACTTCCATCCCATCGAACCCGGCGGCTTTCCATGCGGCACAGATTTCGTCGGTGGGAACGGACGTGATCCGTGCTTTATAGATTTCGGAGGGAAACGTCCGGGCAGCAGGTTGCCCTTGTGCGTGTGCGGAGTTCTGGGATTGCAAAAGAATCCCGGATGCGGCGGCGACCGAAGCCGCCCCTAAAAAATTACGTCGTGTCAGTGTCATGTTGAAAAAAGGGTTAGGGGTGAGTGTAGGGGCAATCCCACAGATTGCCCGATAGGAGCAAGGGGTAAGGAGTTCCACCGGTGTGCTTGCACTTCCTTACTCCTGCCTCCTTTATTCTTTCTCCTATCTTCCCCCATGCTAACCAGTCGGGGAGAAAAATCAATAGGCATCCCTCACGCTTGACAGAATGGATTTTGCAGGGATAATTCATGGCACTGTTGCCCCCTTCGTCTAGTGGCCCAGGACACCGGGTTCTCAGTCCGGTAACAGGGGTTCGATTCCCCTAG